>Ga0126373_10000292_pt1 | contig 33218 bp, 23 predicted proteins | sample PanSoiMetPlot_11_FD_92545 | JGI IMG/M metagenome (GOLD analysis project Ga0126373, IMG submission 92545) | Tropical forest soil microbial communities from Panama - MetaG Plot_11 | ecosystem: Environmental > Terrestrial > Soil > Tropical forest > Bulk soil | place: Panama | collected 2016-02-17 | reverse complement strand
GGCGAGCCGATCAACTTCGAGACCGAATGCTTCTCCATGAACTCGGACATATCGAAGCGGACCAAAGCCTTCTCGGTGCCGAACATAAACTGCGCCAGCGTACGCGCGACTTCGGTCTTGCCGACGCCCGTCGGTCCGAGGAACAAGAACGAGCCTATCGGACGGTTCGGATTCTTCAGACCAGCACGCGAGCGGCGGATGGCGCGAGCCAAGGCGCTGATCGATTTATCCTGCGAGATGATCCGCTTGTGAAGCTCTTCTTCGATGCGGAGCAGCTTCTGCGTCTCTTCTTCCTTGATCGAGGTAATGGGCACGCCGGTCCACCGCGAGACGACATCTTCGATGTCCTCGCGGTTGACCACGCCCGTCGAAGACTCGTCGAGATGATATTTCTCGCGCAGGGCGCGCAGGTTCTCGCGCTCCTTGCGTTCTTCGTCGGAGTAAAAACGTGCCTTCTCGAACTCGTGATTCGCGATGGCATTCTCCATGCGATGCACGATGAACTTGATGCGCTTCTGCACTTCGGTCAGCTCTTCGGGCAACGAAGTCTGGCGCAGTTTCACGCGCGCTCCGGCTTCGTCGACCAGGTCGATAGCCTTGTCAGGCAAGAACCGGTCCGGAATGTAGCGGTTCGAATGCGACACGGCGAAATTGATGGCTTCGTCAGTGTAGGTGACCGCGTGGAACTTCTCGTAGCGGTCCTTAATCCCGAACAGAATCTTGATCGCATCAGCCTCGTTCGGCGGCGGAACCTTCACGGCCTGGAATCGCCGCTCGAGTGAGCGATCTTTTTCAATCGACTTCCGATATTCGCCCGGAGTTGTCGCCCCGATGCATTGAATCTCGCCACGCGATAGCGCGGGCTTCAGGATGTTGGCAGCGTCGAGCGATCCTTCCGCCGATCCCGCCCCCACGAGGGTATGCAGCTCGTCAATGAAAATGATGGAATTCTGCGACTCCATCAGCTCCTTCATGATGGTCTTCAATCTCTCTTCAAACTGGCCGCGGTACTTCGTGCCCGCCACGATGAGCGAAAGGTCCAGCGCCAGAATTCTCTTATCCGCAAGGAAAGAAGGAACTTCGCCGTCAGCGATGCGCTGAGCCAAGCCTTCAACGATGGCCGTCTTCCCTACCCCGGGCTCACCGATCAGCACGGGATTGTTTTTTGTGCGGCGGCACAGAATCTGGATGACCCGGTCAACTTCGCCCTCGCGTCCGACCAACGGATCCAGTTGGCTATCCATGGCGGCCTGGGTCAAATCCCGCGAAAATTCCGCCAGGAGCGAACTTTCACGCTGGCGCTGCGGCTGAGCCTTCTCCTGGGTAGTTCGCGCAAGCTCTTCCCGGATGGTGGACAGCCTCAACCCTCGCTCGTGCAGGATCTCGGCGGCAAAGCACTTCTCTTCTCTTAATAGTCCCAGAAGCAGATGCTCTGTCCCGATATGGCGGTGCGACAACCGCTCCGCTTCCTCGGCGGCGTACGCCAGAACTCGTTTGCATTCATTGCTTAGCGGGAGGTCGACCGAGGTCGAAACCTTCTCGCGGATTGTGGTGTGCCCCTCGATCTGCTTGCGGATCGATTCGACGGAGGCGTGCGAGCGCAGGAAGCGGTTGGTCAGGGCCTTGTCTTCACGCAGGAGTCCGAGTAAGAGATGCTCCGTCTCGATATAGGGAGACCCGAATTGGCTGGCCTCGTAGCGTGCGAAAAAGATGACGCGCCTGGCTTTCTCCGTATAGCGTTCAAACATATGCCCCTTTGACCTTCCTGGGCGAGGAGATTCTCCCGACCCTGAAGATGGACCTGAGCGCCCTTCACTCGGTCCTTAATTCTTTATTCTATTCCCACATTATGCAATCAAGAGACCACTAAACCCAAGTTCAGAAATTCGGCTTCATCTCTTTGATCACGTTACCGAAGGAATCGTTGTAGATCCGTTCATTTCTGCTGCTGAACCGTGCTCCTTGCACTACCTCTATTACTAATATTGCGTTTCGAGTCCCAAACGTTTCATACCGGAAGCGAATCCGGCGGAATCTCCTCCACCCGCCCCCGCTGCAAGCGCAATACGCGGTGACAGCGCCGGGCGAATGACAAATTATGTGTTGCGATGAGGGAGGTAAGTTGGTGCTCGCGATGCAGGCGCGCAATCAATGCAAAAACGGCTTCCGCAGTCTGTCCGTCCAAGTCCCCCGTGGGCTCATCCGCTAGCAAAAGCTTGGGACCGGTGATGAGCGCCCGGGCCAGAGCCACTCTCTGCTGCTCACCACCGGAAAGCTCTCCTGAACGATGGTGCGCGCGCTGCTCTAATCCGACCTCACGCAACCAGCGTGAAGCATGCGGTTCTGCCTGCTGCCATGTCTGTCCCCGAAGCAACAGCGGCATGGCAACGTTCTCTGCTGCCGTGAACTCTGGCAACAGGTAATGAAACTGCCATACAAAGCCCGTCTCTCGATTGCGAAAGTCTGCGGCTTCGTCGTGAGACAACGAGTTCAATCGCAAGTTGGCGCAGTATACGTCACCTGCGGAAGCACGATCAAGGGCGCTGAGGATGTGCAACAATGTACTCTTCCCCGCACCGGATTCTCCCACAATGGCAAGCATCTGTCCTTGCTTCACCTCAAACGACAGATTCTCAAAGAGCACCAGATCCGACTCGCCGGACCGGAAAACCTTCTTCAAGCCTTCGACTCGAAGCATTCGATCGTTACCAGTTAGATGCATAATCGCTCGGTTTCGTTCCAAGTGCCTGTCGACGTGCAGGTTGGCGCTTGGCAAACTAGGGGCTGGCCAGTATTCCCCGGGGCGTAGATCCGATAGCTACGAACATCACTTAGCTCAGAACTCCTTCATGTGATGAGAATCACTACGTTTACACATCGCTTGCGTGGCCGCGGACCCGCTGGTCCGCCCGCCCGGCCCCGACCCTGCGCAGAGCGAAGAGGACGGGGAGCGTAACGGCGCCAGCAAATCCAGCTTATCCCCGTTCACGTCCCGCGCGCTTCGCGCCGCGGACGAATGCGTCCGGGGCCACACAAACATACTCACTCATACCGCAGCGCCTCGGCAGGCAGAATTCTCGAGGCCGACCATGATGGATACAGCGTCGCCACGAACGAAACGAGCAAGGCAAATCCTGCCACCCAGAGTCCGTCAATCAGCCGCGACGCAAAAGGAACGTAATCAATGGAATACACCTCCGGAGAAAGGGAGATCACGTGGAAATGCCCACCCACATAAGCGATGGCGTAGCCCAAGACCAACCCTATGGCGGTGCCAATCGCGCCGATCAGTACCCCCTGGGCGATGAAGAGATTGCGGACCTGTCTCCGCCGCGTCCCCATCGACATCAGTACGGCAATGTCCTTGGTTTTTTCCATGACCATCATGATCAGGCTGATCAAGATGTTCAGTGCGGCCACGAAGACAATGAGTCCAATGGTAATGAACGTCACCAGCCTCTCCAGCCGCAGAGCGCGGAACAGCGCCTTGTTCTGTTCCATCCAGTTCGTGGCCATGAAGCCCTTGCCTGCCGCCTCTTCCAGCTCCCCTGAAACCTCCGGCGCTTGGTAGATGTCATCGATCCTGAACTCGAGGACTGAGATCAGATCGCCCAGCCCGAACAGCCGCTGGGCGTCGGAGAGGCGTGCGAACGCCCAGCCCGAGTCGTAATCGAAGAACCCGGAATTGAAGATTCCCACCACCCGAAAGCGGTTGTACTTGGGAACCATGCCAAAAGGAGTGAGTTCCCCCTGCGGGCTGGTGACGAGTACCTCAGAGCCAACAATCGCGCCGAGGCTCTCAGCCATGTCTTTTCCCAATACGATGGGAGGCATGGCGGCAAAGCGTTGCCGCACCCCCTGCAGCGAATCAGGAGATTGTGTAGGGGCGGACGCATCCGTTCGCCCTCCGCGCGCAGCGAGGGTGCCCGGCCCCGGTGAGCCCACAGATGCCGCGTCGCCCTCTAACGGCTCCGCCGATCCCTGCGTAACCGAGCTCAGCAAGTCCCCAACTCTTTTCTCGTACTTAGGGATCATCCCCTTGAGCACCGCGCCCCGCGCCCGAGGCCCACGTGAGATCAGCACCTGCTCGAAGATCGCGGGAGCCGCCGCGACCACATGGGGCTGATGCGACAGCCGCTCCATCACCGGAGGCCAGTCCTTGATCCCGTCGTCGGCAATTCGCTGCAAGCTAATATGAGAAGTTGAACCCAGCAGTCTCTGCTGCAGGTCCTGCCGAAAACCGTTATTGATAGCCAGCGCCACCACAAGCGATGCAACCCCAGCGGCGACGCCGGCAATGGAAATGCCGGTGATGATTCCAATAAACGCCTGGCGGCGTTTGGCCCGCAAATATCGGGATGCGATGAAGAGTTCGAAACGCATGAAGCTTGCTGCTGCCAGCTCTCGGCTCAGCCAAGTCGGATTATAGGGAATATCGCGGGAACTCTGCTTCGATAAAGCAAGAAGGCGTTGCCGAATCTTCGTTCTAATTCAGATTCCTCCATCCGGATCATCACGGTCCCAGTTGCGATCGCGAAGGCTGTCAGAAACCAACAGACCAGCAGACCCGTGCCGGTGCTCCAAGCCAGCATCTCGCACAAATGCGCCAGATAAACCGGATGCCGCACTCGGGCGCGGATTCCCGTCGTGATCAACCGGTCTTCACGATGATTCGACCGTACTTCCGGCAGCCCGCCAAGCTGCGCCCAACTGAAGTGCGCTCCCGATTGGACGTATAAGGAAAAGCCAACGCAAAACAACCCACCGGCCGGAATCCAACTCCATGGAGTGGAATAGAGTACCGCCGAGCGCCAATGCGCAGTGATCGCACCCATGCCCACCCACATCGTGAGCCATGCCGGCACAAGGAATAGGAACGGCGAGCGCTCACTGTTGCGCCACAATTGGGCTCGCGGATGCACCATCAGCCAGAACAGCGGCACTGTGGAGTAAACCACGCAAGCCAACCACCCCACGGTGCGAAGAAGTTGCATGAACCGATTCTAGCTTGTGTAGGGGGACGCATTCGTCCGCCCCCCTCTGACCCTAAGCAAAGCGAAGGGGAAGGGGCGCGTGCCGGGAGCGTCGCTCGCCCCCGCACCTGAAACGCCGACATTGCGCTTGGCGCAACCGCGGACGAACGCGTCCGCGGCTACATCCTCGGTAACTACCCGATTCAGCTCCCATCTGCCATAATGAAAAAATGGGAAGTGGTTTCCTTAAAGAAAATTGGCTTCCGAAGTCTGTCCTCTTATTGCGGACTTATGACCGCCACAAATTCCTCCTCGATTTGATCGCCGGCGTCACGGTCGGTCTTGTGGCGCTGCCGCTCGCCATGGCTTTCGCCATCGCCTCCGGACTGACGCCGCAGGCCGGCATCTATTGCGCGATCGTGACGGGATTTCTGATCTCCGCTCTCGGCGGCTCCAAGACGCAGATCGGAGGACCCACTGGCGCATTCGTGGTGGTCGTCGCAGAAATCATCGCAGCCCACGGCGTCGACGGCCTCTTCATGTGCACCGTCATGGCTGGAATCCTGCTGATCGTAATGGGGCTCACGGGATTCGGCACGGCCGTGAAGTTCATTCCGCGCCCGGTTGTGATCGGATTCACCAACGGCATCGCTGTCCTGATCGCCAGCACACAGGTGAAGGATTTCTTTGGACTGCACCTCGACAAGGTCCCTGGAGTCTTCTGGCTCCGCATCGAAGCGCTGGCGATGAACTTCCACACACTCTCATTCGAGGCCACTGCACTCGCCTTCGTCACGCTGCTGACTCTGATCATCTGCCGCAGCCTCTCTGGCCGCATTCCCGGCCCAATTGTCGCGCTCGTGCTCGCCACATCCGCGGTCTTCTTCTTCAAACTCCCCGTCGAGACCATTGGTACGAAATTCGGGGGCATTCCCGGCGGCCTGCCACATATGCAAATCCCCAAGTTCCGCAGCGATCTGATTCACGGCTTGCTCGGCCCCGCATTCACGGTCGCGATGCTGGGCGCTATCGAATCCCTCATGTCGGCCGTCGTCTCCGATCGCATGAGCAACGACCGCCACAACCCCAATGTCGAGCTCATTGGACAAGGCGTGGCGAATGTCTTGTCTCCGATGTTCGGCGGCCTTCCAGCGACGGGTGCCATCGCGCGCACAGCCACCAATATCCGCTCCGGCGCGCAGTCGCCAATCGCCGGAATCATTCACGCCCTGACCCTGCTCTGTATTCTGCTCTTCGCCTCTAAGCTCGTGGCCTTCATTCCCATGGCCGCTCTCGCTGGAATCCTCATGGTCGTGGCCTACAACATGGGCGAGTGGCGCGAGGTACCGCAGTTGCTCAAGCTGACAAAGACCGACATCAGCGTCTGGCTCGTGACCTTCGCCCTCACCGTGTTTGCCGACCTGACGGTTGCCGTTGAAGCCGGCATGATCCTTGCCGCACTGCTCTTCATCAGCCGCGTGGCATCAACCACCACGGTGTCCCAGGTCACGGAAGATTATGTGGAAGACGGCCGCGTCCACATCCTGCAGGACAAGGACATTCCGTACTACGCCACGATCTTCCGCATCCATGGTCCTTTCTTGTTTGGCGCGACTGACAAGATTCAGGCGGTCACCCAGAACCTGCACAGGCTTCCGCCGGTTGTGATCTTGCGTCTGCGAAACATGACCGCCCTCGATGCGACTGGCCTGTTCGCCATCGAAGAGGTGGCAAAGGAACTGCATGCGACGAAGCGAACGCTGATTCTCTGCGGCGCCCGCGAGCAGCCATCCCAACTCATTCACCAGGCGGAGTTCGCCGAAGTCATCGGCGAGGAAAACATCTGCGAGAATGTCCAGGAGGCATTAAGGCGCGCGGAGGAGGTGTACGAGCAGCTGGGAGTGAATAGCGTACCTGCCCCAGCCCGATAGCTTGTGTAGCGGCGGACGCGTTCGTGCGCCCGCCCGAGGGAAGCGTTGCACCTACGAACGTCCTCCTCCGGTGCAACCGCGCCCCCGGACGAATGCGTCGGGGGCTACACAATCCTTCAGAACCGATACACGTACGACGCCTTGACGAAAAACTGCCGCCCGTCATTAATGTAGCCGTTCGGCGTGGTCACGATATTTCCCGTGACCGGATCCACTGCCAGATGGCGGTCGAAGTTTGCCACATCGCTGTTGTAACCAACATAAATGGCAGTCCCGGGATGAATCAGGTAGGTGATGAGAAAATCGGCATTGAAACTCTTAGTGCGCGGGAGCGAGCTGATCGCGGGATTCGAGAGTACCGCGTTGTACTGCAGAATCAATCGCGCTGACAGGTTGCGCGTGAACTGGTAATTCCATTTGCTTCGGACAATGTGGTTCGTTACCGCCGTCAGATGCGAATCCCGCTCCCGGACGTGCTCCAGCAAGTACGCATTATCGATTCGCAAGCGGCCTGCAGCGTGGAAAGTCAGAGTGAAGTTACCCTGGTCTTCGTGGCCGATCATCGGAGCTCTTCCTGCGACAGGATTATAGTTCGCTCCAGCACCCGAAACGAACAATGCCGTCAGATCAAATTCTTTGAACCAACTCGTGGCCGCGTCAATTCCCCAGAACGGTTGCGGATATGCCGTGACACGCGAGAGCGTGCTGTAGTCGATGGGCCGCAATCGCACATCGTCGTATCCGAAGGGATGGAAGTTAACGTAAGTAGCACGCGTCATGTCCACGCGGAACCCGGGATAGATAAAGTAATCCAGAGCCGTGCCACTATGATCCCAGATGTTGAACTGCTGCAGAGTCGGCCCATACGAGATGAGAAACTTCCCTTCCGGACGCCAGTAGTAGCTCTCTTTCATGATCTGTTCTCGCAGATCAACGCGATTGACGAATCCGGTCTGTGTTTCGAAGTTGGGACTGAAGTCGAGGTATTGCGACTGCAGGTTGAGTTTGCGTCCTGCCCTTTCCAGGTTGAGTTTGTAGCCAAGCCCATCCAGAGGCGGTGTTCCCGCGATCACATCGTGCGTGGAACTGGCCGCCGCCTGTCCCTGCAACCGCCAATGCGAATCCAGCTTGAAATTCGCATCGATGCCCCCGACGCGGTTGTATCCTCCGGCAAACTCACGATCGGTGAAAATCCCACCCACGGTCGACTGATCGAGGATGTCGCGGCTCACGCGGGCGATAGCGAAGGTCGCGCGGTCTCCCGCATGTGGATCAGTCGGAGGCAAGGTCTCGCCCGGAGCACGGTCGTCGCTGCCAAGTACTCCAACGGCCCACGGGCCTGACTTTCCGGTAAGACGCAATCCGAACTCGGGATGCGCTATGTTGCGCGTAAAAACAAGGTCGATCGGGCTCGTGAAGTAATTGCTGTTCTCAAGAAAGAATGGGCGCTTTTCTGGAAAGAAAACCGCAAAGCGTTGATTGACGGTAATCTGCGGCTGGTCCGACTCAACCTGGCTGAAGTCAGGATTGATGGTTGCATCGAGCACGAAACTGTCGTGCAGGATGAATTTCGCGTCCAGCCCGATCTCCGGCTGCACTGTCTTGCTCTCGAAAGAAGGATGATTCGAGTCCCGGTCATCGATATCGCGGAACCCGCGCAGCAATCCATAGGGAATGAGCTGAATGTTGCGGGCCGCCGAGATGTGATCGATGCCCGCCGCCGTCGCGGCCTGGTTAAACCGTCCCTGAATGCGATTCGAGATACGCGGCCAGAACAGATTCTCGTTGGTGCGAGGGATACTGCGGTTCAAAATGATGCGCCACCGCTGCTGGTCAATTCTAGGAAACCGGAGACTCTTGAAAGGAATCTCCATCAGCAGCATGTAGCCCTGCTCGGTAAGGCGGCCCTCGGAATTCCATACGGTATCGAACGACGGATCGAAGCCGCTGAAGTCCGCGGGCTGTCCGTTTCCGATCGAACCTTCTGTCCAAAGCGCATCCCATTGGATGCCCAGCGGATTGGCGGCAAAGGCGTATCCGCGGCGAGCGTCGTCGAAGGTGTCGATCATGATCTCCGCCGAGTCATCGGAAAAGATGTCCTCGCGCCGCGTCATGCGGGCCCGGATCTTGTCAGGTTCTCTGTCCCAGCAGATGAAGACCGCATATAGATTGCGATCGTCATATGCGAGATACACGTCGGTATCCTGCGTGGGCTGCGCGCCATCGGCAGGTTCGCGGGCAATGAAACCGGTGACCTTGAGCATTTGCTGCGAGAGCGAAGGGATCGGGTGCATGGCTTCGAAATCGGCGAGCGTAGGAGGGCGCTCGATCCGCGGAATCTGAATCGTCGGTGCTGCGGCAAACGCGCTGGACGCCGCAAGCAAAACCGCAAAGCGCGCAATAATGATTTTGAGACGCAGATTTCCGAGACTCACGACGTGCACGAGCATTCTACATGTACGGACGCGCAGCAGAATTGCGTCAGCATAGACACACCAGGACCCAAGCGCCGTAGGTCATTGGACGAGAGCAAGAGAAAACCGATAGCAAGCGCATCAGTCGGGCTCCAACATGAGGACTAACCGACATTCGTGGTCAGGGATATGCCACAATCATTGTTTCTCTAACTGCTGACTGAGGGCTGCCCTTCTCCGATGATCATCAACCACGCTGAACGCGCGCATAACCACAACTGGGAACTCGATCCGGTCATTCGCTCACTGCTGGACACCGATTTTTACAAACTTCTGATGCTGCAGTTCATCTGGAAACATTTTCCGAATACGCGTGTGGAATGGTCTCTCGTGAATCGACATCCGGCCGTTCGCATTGCGGACGTCATTCACATCGAGGAGTTCAAAGTCCAACTGCAACATTTACGGGGGCTGCACTTCCGCAAGTCGGAACTGGTGTGGCTGGCTGGCAATACGTTCTATGGCTATCGCGGGATTTTCGAACCCGCCTTCCTGGAGTGGCTGGAAAAAGATTTTCGCTTGTCTGACTACCAATTCCATGTGCGCGACGGCCAAATCCACCTGACGTTCGAGGGACCATGGACCACCACAACGATGTGGGAACTCTATGTCCTGGCCATCCTCGATGAACTCAAAACCCGCGCACAACTGAAAACGCTGAGTGAATTTGGTCTCGACATTCTCTATGCTCGGGCAAAAACCAAATTGTGGAACAAGATTGAACGCTTGCGCGGCGTGCCCGGATTGAGTGTCGCCGACTTCGGCACGCGTCGCCGTCATAGCTTTCTCTGGCAGGAATACGTTGTGGTCGCGATGGCAGCGAATCTGGGAAGTAATTTTATCGGCACGTCAAATGCCTTTCTCGCTCACAAGCATGACCTGGAAGCGATCGGAACCAATGCCCACGAGATTCCGATGGTCCTTGCGGCCCTTGCGAATAACGATGGGGAACTAAAAGCATCGCAATACAAGGTCCTCGAACTGTGGCAGCAAACATACGAGGGCGCGTTGCGCGTCATGCTGCCGGACACGTTTGGAACCACGCAGTTCCTGGCCAATGCCCCCGACTGGGTTACTGACTGGACCGGACAGCGCGTCGACAGCAAAGATCCTTACATCGCTGGCGATGAGTACATTGAATGGCTGAAAACGCGGGGACGCGACCCGCGAGAGAAACTTCTTATCGCCTCCGATACGCTCGACGTGGACGTCATCCTCGGCCTGCACGCGTATTTTGCGGGGAGGATTGCCAACGGATCTGCTCCCGCTGATTTTCGTAGTGCCACCGATTTCTTTGACTCGCATAAGTGGATGGCCGATCGCAGAATCCGTTTCAGCGCGGGCTGGGGAACCTTATTGACGAACGACTTCCGCGGATGTAACCCCAACGACGGAACTGGTTTTGATCCGATCGGATTGATTTGCAAAGTGTCGAGCGTCGAAGGCAGGTCTGCTGTAAAACTCTCTGACAATTACTCCAAGGCGCTTGGTCCCTCTGAAGAAATCGAACGCTACCGCCGGGTGTTCGGGACTGCGGGCATTGCGAACGGCCCATTAGTAGCCTAAGGGTAACGCGGACGGGGTGAGTGTAAGCCCCGGGCTCCTCGCCGACGTTGCGAAAAAGCGTGCAATGCAGGCGGCATTATTTGGAAACTGAGGACTCGGGTAGCACGGCCTCCCGCACGCGACGTACGCTCGCGGGGCGGACGAATACGTCCTCGCCTACACGGACATGTACTTCCAGTTTCTGCCCGTAACTTGAGGACTGGCGATCAGGATGCCACCATCAAGCGGGCGAGCATGAAAATCCTACTGGTCGAAGATTCCTATATCGAACGGACTAAACTCGGCTGCTTTCTTACGGACTGGGGACTGGAATTTGTCGCGGTGGGCAGCGGCACCCAGGCCGTCAACCTGCTCGAGTCGGCGGATCCGCCCAATCTCGCCCTGCTGGACTGGCTGCTGCCCGGCATCGACGGCATCGACGTTCTGCGCCGCATTCGCAAACTCAGCCAGGGCAATTACGTCTACACCATCATGCTGACCGCTAAAAGCCAGAAGCAGGATCGCCTCAAGGCGATGGAGGCGGGTGCGGACGATTATCTGGCGAAGCCAGTCGACCCCGCCGAACTTCGCTCCCGCATCATGGTTGGCAAGCGGATTGTGAAACTGCAGCAGTCGTTGCGCTTCGCCGCAACCCACGATTTCTTGACCACGCTGTTGAACCGCTCAGAAATCCTCGCCGCATTGGAGCGTGAGGTTTCGCGTGGAGCCCGGGACGAAAAGCCCGCCAGCATCATCCTGGCGGATATTGATCATTTCAAAAGAGTCAACGATACGCTTGGCCATGCTGCCGGAGATGAAGTGTTGAAGGAAGTCGCGCGCCGGCTCAAAGCGGATTTAAGGCCATATGACGTCGTAGGTCGATACGGTGGCGAAGAATTTCTGCTGATTCTGCCGGGCTGCAATCTTCCAAATGGATCAAGGCGCGCTGATGATATTCGAAAGCTGGTTGCCGGTAAATCGATTCCCACACCAGCGGGCGAAACCTCGGTGACGATCAGCTTGGGTGTCACGTCCACTGGGCACGGCCGCTATTGCACTCCCGCCGAATTCCTCCACGAAGCCGACGTGAGCTTGTATGCGGCGAAGAAGAGTGGCAGAAATCGCGTCGAGGCCTTTGTTTCAGAAGCGAAGTCCACCGTCGCCGGCCCAGAGTAGGCCCGGTTTCCAAAATCCTCCTCTCCTATGTCACATTAGAAGTTCATGCCTTCCACTCCCGATTCCAGGGCAGGGCGCGCCGCCTTCACCCATCCAGGATTTGTGCTTTTCCAAGTCGCCCGGTTTCTGGTTGTTTCGGCGGTCGAGATGCAGGCAGTTGCTGTCGGATGGCAGGTCTATGAGATTACGAAACGTCCGCTTGATCTCGGCTACGTGGGCCTGGCGCAATTCCTTCCCGGAATCCTGTTGTTCCCCATCTCGGGGCACACTGCAGATCGCTTCGAGCGACGCTACGTTTTGTCGGCCTGCTATGGCGGATATGCTGTGTGCTTCGCGATCTTACTGGCGCTGACGAAGTACGGCACTTCATCGATCGCTCACATCTACATCGTGCTGGTCATCATCGGAATTGTCCGCTCTTTCAATGGGCCCGCCAGCCGCTCCATTCTGCCGCAACTCGTGCCTGAGGAACACTTCGCGAATGCCGTTGCCTGGAACGCAACGATTTTTCAGGCCGCAACGATTCTGGGGCCTTCATTCGGCGGAATCGTGTATGCGGCTCTTCGTGGACCCTCCGCCGTTTATGGGATCGCGGCTGTGACGGCTCTGGGAGCCATGATTTCGACCTTCGGCATCAAGCCTGAGATCAAGGCCCGCCCGCGCGAGCCGATGAGCCTCAAGACCCTGTTCGCCGGGTTGCATTTTATTCGAGATAACAAACTGATCCTTGGAGCGATCTCGCTAGACTTGTTCGCGGTAATGTTGGGTGGGGCAGTGGCGCTGCTCCCGGTCTATGCCCGAGAGATCCTGCACACCGGGCCCTGGGGACTAGGTCTGTTGAGGACGGCTCCCGGAGTCGGTGCAGCGTTGATGGCTCTGGTGGTGGCGCACTGGCCCTTGCGCGGCAAATCGGGGCCGAAGTTGTTCTGGGCTGTCGCCGGTTTCGGGTTGTTCACGATTATCTTCGGAATATCACGTAGCCTGACGCTGTCACTTATTGCACTCCTGCTCGCCGGCGCCAGCGACATGATCAGCGTCATCATTCGCGCCACTCTGACGCTGCTCGCCACGCCGGACGAAATGCGGGGGCGGGTAACGGCCGTCGACATGATCTTCATCGGCACCTCGAACGAGTTCGGACAGTTCGAGTCGGGCATCACGGCCCAGTGGTTTGGCACGGTGCCAGCCGTCGTTCTGGGCGGAATTGGCACGCTCGTGATTGTCGTACTGTGGGCGCGGTGGTTTCCAGAGCTTCGGAATGCTGGAGAGCTTCACGAACTGACTGCCGAGAGTCAGTCAACTACTGCTAATCCTGCCTAGCAAGCTCACCATTTTTCCTGCCTATGCCACAAGATTGTCCGAGATGAACGATTGCGCCACGGTTACCCACATGGCAAGATTGCGGTTGAAGTGGGGGTGTACGCAATGCCGTTGCTGTATGGAAACATGGATCTTACGAGTGGAGAATGGGCCATCACAGCGCTTGTTTTTCAGGGACGCACGAATGCAGAAATCGCTGCAGAGATCCAAATTTCAGAAAAAGCAGTCCACAATAGCCTGCGAACAATCTTTGAAAAGACAGGTTGCTGGAATCGTACCGAAATTGCCTTGTGGTATCTGAGAATGGGACTGGAAAAAGAAAGACGTTTTCGTGACCGACGTGAAGAAAAGCGAGAGAGCGGTGACGACCGTCGCCAGGTTGATCGTCGTCACATCCCGGAGCGTTCTTCCAGGGCGAATGAACAACATCAGATCAACTTGGACGAGTGATGTTCTTTAACCCAAGGATCATTGCCACTCCAACCCCTGATTTTTCGTCGGCGGCTCCGTTCCGTGCCTTAGAATGTCCGGTTCATCCCTAAACCCACGAGGACCGGATTGCTCGATCGACTTTTCCGTCTCCAAGAGAACCGAACGACGGTTCGTGTGGAATTTCTCGGCGGCCTGACCACCTTCATCACCATGGCGTACATCGTTGTGGTGAACCCACAAATTCTTGCCAAGGCGGGCATGCCCGTCGACGGAGTTGTATTCGCCACCTGCATCGCATCCGCGACAGCAACGCTCGTGATGGGACTGTATGCGGATTATCCGATCGCGCTCGCTCCCGGGATGTCACTAAATGCCTATTTCACTTACTCCGTGTGCCTGGCGATGCATATCCCCTGGCAGACCGCGCTGGGAGTGATCTTTTTCTCGGGTGTCTGCTTTCTGATTCTGACTGTCAGCCGCGTACGCGAGCAGATCGTTAATGGCATTCCTGATGGCCTGAAGCACTCAACGGCCGCAGGCATCGGTATGTTTATCGCGTTTGTCGGACTGCGGAACGCGAACCTCGTTATTGCTAACTCCGCAACCTTCGTCAGCCTGGGCAACTTTGGTAACCGCGAGGCACAACTGGCATGCGCGGGACTGGCTATTACGCTGATCCTGATGACGCGAAAAATTACCGGTGCCATCCTGATTGGCGTTATCGCAACGACATTGCTGGGAATCTTTCGTGGGATGGCCTCATGGCCACATCACATCTTTTCTCTGCCCCATCCGTCGGCGACGTGGTTGAAGCTCGACTTGCATGGAGCCATGCGCTTGGGCTTGCTTGAAATCATCTTTGTATTCCTGTTCGTGGATCTCTTCGACAATGTGGGCACGCTGCTGGGAGTCTGCGAACAGGGTGGATTCGTGAAGGACGGCAAGATCCCGCGCGTGGGCCGCGCATTGATCTCCGATGCAGTAGGGACGATTCTCGGAGCTTTGACCGGGACTTCTACGGTCACGAGTTATATCGAAAGCGCAGCTGGCGTAGCCGCGGGCGCGCGGACCGGGCTGAGTAATGTCTTTGTAGCTGGATTGTTTCTGGTGGCGGCTTTCTTCGCTCCGCTCGCGGCCGCGATTCCCGGATATGCGACGGCACCCGCGTTGATTGTCGTGGGCGCGCTGATGACGGAATCGATCGGACGCGTGGTATGGGCGGATTTCACAGAGGCGGTTCCAGCCTTCATAACTGTGCTGGCGACCCCACTAACGTTCAGCATCGCGACCGGACTGAGCCTTGGATTAATCTCGTACACGCTAGTGAAGATAGCGGCGGGAAAAATTCGTGAGGTGAGCCCGGTCATGTGGATTCTCACCCTGCTGTTCATTATTCGCTACGCTTACCTCGCCGCGGAATAACGAAGATTGTGTAGCCCCTGACGCATTCGTCCGGGGCGCGCGAAGCCCGCAATGCGGACAGCGGACGAAGACGTCCGCGACTACACGAACGTGAGCAGCTTATGGCACATTCACCGTAACCGTTGCGGTCGTGCGGCCATATTGATTTGTAGCGTAGAGCGCATAGGTGGTCGTTGCCGTAGGATTCACGACCACGCTCGTATCGCGCAGTGCCCCCGGTCCTGGAGAGACGATCACATAGTCGGCGTTACTGGCGCTCCACGACAACGCAACACTCCCAGCTGAAGAAACATGCGCCGCCGATGCTGTAAAACTGCTGACTGTGGGCGCGGGACCGGTCGGATAGTTTGAACTGGTGTAGATCGGATTCATCTGCACGACTTCAAATCCCGAAGCCGGAACGGACTTCAACGAATCGAGATCGGATCCCCAGCGGCTATCGGAAACCCCCGTCACAAACAGCGAGCTTCCGTTGTCGGCGAGGATCAGCCCGTAATGCTTCATCGCCGTCAGGATCACCTGCATCTGCGCAGAGAATCCCGAAATGTCGTAGCTGGATTTCAACCGCAACCGCATACCCATCGGCGGAGCGGTCGGGTCGCTGGTGTTTCCCGCCCAGTGCGAAGCCGGAGGAATAATAGCGGCACGCGTCTTCGGGAGTGTGAAGCGGAACGCATGCTGGATTTTTCCCGAAGCGACTTCGTCATAGCGCACCAAGCCCGGAAAAATCGGAAGTCCCGCGGCGTCGGCGGAAGTCCAGAGGTACGGACGCTGCTCATCCGAGAGCAAATCCCACACAGCAGTAGAGTCAGCGGTCCAGCTTCCGTCGCTGTTCACTGACGAATTGTAGAGTTCGTAAAGAAAGCAATTTCCGTTGTCGAGTACCAGCACGTGGCGGTCACCGCTGCTGGACGATCCGCCTTCGACCGGGGCATTGGCCGGCACGGGCATCGGCCCGGGGTCGCTCTCGTCGCCGTAAGCCCCGAGGTTAATTCCAACAAGCGGCTGCTTCCCATCGACCACAACATAAGGAATGCCATACGTTGAATCGTTGCCCCAGTCCGGATGCACATTCACCGAGCCAATCCAGTTCGTGATGATGGAATTCGAATTCGGATCGACCGGCGCGGAAGAGATATCCGTATTCCAGAGATTACTGCTCGTGAAGGGAACAAAGCCATTGAGACTTGCGGCTTGCCCCGTCGACATTCCGCTGCAGGCAAGACTGCTTCCGCCGGTTCCGTTTCCGTTACCGCCATTCCCACCGCCCCCATTACGAATGCCGCCGGTCGTTTGCTTCGAAACCCCGGAGCAGGCGGTGAGAGCAATGACGTTCGCGATGGCAAAGAGGAGGGCAATCGTGCTTACCCGGCGCATGGCATTTATTCTGCGCAACACGCCGAGGGTCCGAAAGAGGCCTTTCGGACATGTCCCGATTTTCGGATTTCGGCTTGCGACACAGAAATCAGATAACACTGGGTGCCCACTCTTGCCCTGAGCGAAGTCGAAGGGTCTGGCCGACTTTGCCACAAGTGGGGTTTCCGATAGATCGAAGAAACGTTGGCTACGGTTTCGCGCGCAGCACCGTCTTAGCAGCACCCATATTGTCGTACCGATCGTAAGCGCGTACGACAACAACATGATCGGAGGACGTATCCTTCGCGGAATCGAGAGCGACTTTGAAGTCGTAATCTTCCGTCTTCGAATCCGACAGCTGTCCCACCGGCTCTACTAACTTCCAATCGCCCGCATCCACCGAATATTCGGCCCGCTTGATCGGCGAGAAGCCATCCTCCGCGCGGAAGCGAACGTGAATCTGTCCGCCCTCGACCGAACCTGACAGATTCTCGATCCGCGGAGGAGTGGTGTCGACCTCGAAGCGGCGGCTCTCGCGCGAATCGCTGAGTGCGTCTCCCGGAGAATGTGATGGTGCATCCGATGCAACGACTTTGATCGTGTAGCCTCCATCCGGAAGCAAGCTCGCATCGAACGAATACGCCTTGTCAGTGACGTTGTCCTTCAGCAGCAGCCAGCGGGACTCGCCATCGCCCCGGTAATAAACCGAATACACGAGTTGATCATCGTTATCATCGTGCGCGGACCACTTCACTCCGATCGCGTCCCGGTCATGCGTGCTAGGAACGGGCGGTTCGAAGTGAGGACCGGAAGAACCGCTGGTATCAGCGCTAAGGTTCAGCGGAGACTTTGGCAGCGGCTGGTAGCGTGTGCCGATCTGCACCGACACGTCGTCAATATCCGGAGCAATGTTTTTCGGGAGGTAGTTCACCGTGACCGAATCAACTGCAGGCTTCGAACCGCCATCGTGCAGAACCGCCTTCCACTGCACATAGCGCGCCGGCGGGACGTTCAGTTCGTCGCCCTTGCTCAGATCAACTTGCTTCCACGGACTCCAGTTCCGGTCGGGATTATCCACATTACCGCTGCGGGCCAGCAGATCGACGTTTCCAGCGCCGCGGAACTCAGCGCGTCCCCATCGCGAAAAAATTTTGGCATCGAAGACGTCGCTCTCGTACGAGCCCTCCTTCTCTAGTCCCGGCCCAAGCACAAAGAGCTTGCCAAGATTGCTGGTCGCTGCGTACAGACCGCCGCCCGGTGCTTTCGCGAACCCGGTGACCTGCGACGCCGGCGCTTTCAACAGGTCCGAATATTCGTCGGGGCCATCAATGGCAAAAACATGCCCGCGATTTCCCGTGCCCGCCAGCAACGTGCCGTGCGAGTCGAATGCGAGCGCGTACACAATGTCGTCACGCGAACTCCATACGCGCAGGGGTGAACCATCTGCACTGATCCGGTAAACATCGGAGCCTCCAGTTGCGCCGGCTCCGGGAATCGGGAATGTGGCCATCGATCCAGGCGTGGGCGTCCCGGCGCCACCAGGAGATTGACCACCCGGTGTGCCTCCAGGATTGGGTGACACGTTGATCATGATCGCAGGCGCCCCGGGCGAGCCGCCCACCCCCGGACGCTTTTCGCCCACGCCCGCGGCATAAATATTGCCTTGCCCGTCCAAAGCAAGCGCGGTGATCTCCTTCTTGGGCGCGCTGTAGAGAACGAATCCCTCGCCCGCCGGAGAAATGCGATAGACCAACCCGCTGCCATCGGTACCGGCAATCAGGTTTCCCTGGCCATCGAGCGCAAGTACTCGAATGTGAGTTTCATCGCTTTTGAAAAAGAGCGAGTGATCTCCCTTAGGAGTGACTTTATAGATTTCACCCCGATCTCCGGTGCCCACATAGAGATTTCCAGCCTTGTCCAGAGCGAGGTCCCAAATGTACTTCGTTCCCGGAGCGAAGTACTCCGAGGACGACCAGGACGGATCGAGCGCAGGTTTGGTGGCATCTTTCTGTGCGCTATCCGACGATTTGCTTTCCGACTTCGAGGATTCGGACTTCGCAGACTCGTTTTTCTCTCCCGGCTTGTGCTCGATCCTGTAGACCTTGCCATCCGGCGCAGTGGCCGCATAAATGATGTCGCCAGGAGCGACTTGGAGCGCCTGCACCTGCAATTCCTGCGGCTGGAAAATGATGCTCGATTTGCCGTCAGGAGTAATACGGTAGACGCGGGCAGGGGAACCCGTCGCCGCATAGATGTTCCCCGCATGGTCGGCTTCCACCGCCCAGATATAGGTCGATGGCGTTGAGTACAGCAGTTTGAACGAGGGAGCAAGATGCAGGCCGCCGTTGCTGCGGATCGCAACTCCGTTTGAGGTCCCCTTGACCAGATCCTCAAACTTTGACTGCTCCCATGTTCGCGTACCTTCGCCAACCAAGCTTGCGGCCGTTAGCAAAGGAAAAAGGAAAAAGAGAAAACTGGAAGCTATAGAACGTTGCAAGACCTGCAATGTCATTCCTCGAGTTGTCATGTGGAAAACTTCAGAGTATCACGGCGGGCCGCGGTTTATCGGACGCTAGCAGTTCCAGTCAGACCTGTCCCGCGGGCTTTCCCCAGCGGCCCTGCGGCATAACAAGTTCGTCGAGGTCGCCGATACCCACCGGCGGCGCCCGGGAGATCCGCTCGTCCGTGATATCGTAGATTTTTATGCATTCTGCGCGGCAAAAACTGCTGACCACGCTTGCCCACAAATCTTTTCGGCTGGGAGAGTTCAAGCTCTCCTCCGGTGGAACCAGCGATTACTACATCGATTGCCGCACGACCACGCTCGACGCGAAGGGTTCCCGGCTGACAGGAGAAGTGTTTCTCGAAGAAATACATCAGCGGGGATGGAAGGCGCAGGCAATCGGCGGACTCACGATGGGCGCCGATCCCATTGTGTCTGCCGTCGCAGTCGTCAGTGCTGAACTCAACGGCTTCCTAGTTCGTAAGGCCGAGAAACAGCATGGTACTGGCCAGCGCATTGAAGGTTTCTGCCAAAAAGGGGCAAGCGTCGTAATCGTGGACGATGTCTGCACGACCGGAGCCTCCACCATCCAGGCAATCGAGGCAGCCCGGGAGTTTGGATTCGAAATCGTCGGCGTCCTGTGCCTGGTTGAGCGGGAGGAAGCTCTCGGACGCCCGAGCGTTGAGAAAGCCGCGGCGCCGGCACCATTCGTTTCCATCTTCACGGCCAACGATGTGCGCAAGGAACATGCCGCTCAAAACGACGACACCGAGCCGAGCATTTTCGCGGTAGCAACAAGTTGCGAGATTTGCGGACGGCCGGCCGTGAGTAACAATCCGAGAAACCGCTGCGAAGCACATAAGGTGTGACTTGCTTCAGCCCACAAATAACGACCACCGACTAACGACCAACTCATGATTCAAACTCTCGAATGGACCGACAAAGGCGTGCGCTTCATCGACCAGACGAAGCTGCCGACCGAAGAAGTGTATGTGACGTGTAAGACTCACGAGCAGGTGGCGCATGTGATCCGCAACATGGTGGTGCGCGGCGCGCCTGCGATCGGAGTCGCGGCCGGTATGGGAATCGCCCTCGGCGTGAGCAATTCCAAAGCGGAAACGACTGGCGATCTGAAGCGCGATTTCGATGCGATCTGCGACTTGATCGGCAAAACGCGGCCGACGGCCGTCAACCTCTTCTGGGCCATTCGCCGAATGCAAGAGAAGTTTGAGCGTATTCGAATTCGCCTGATACCGCAGATCAAGCAGGAACTTATCGAAGAAGCAAAACGCATGCACGCGGAAGACATCGCCGCGAATCAAGCCATGGGACGGCACGGAGCCACGTTGCTGCCGAGTGAGGGCGGAGTGCTCACTCACTGCAACGCCGGCGCTCTTGCGACGGCGGGATACGGCACTGCCCTTGGAGTCATCCGCGCCGCCGTCGAGCAGGGCAAGAAGATTCACGTCTACGCCGATGAGACCCGGCCGTTTCTGCAAGGCTCCCGCCTCACCGCCTGGGAGTTGATGAAAGATGGCATCCCGACCACGGTGATCTCCGACAACATGGCCGGCGTAATGATGAAGCAAGGAAAGATCGGAGCGATCGTGGTAGGTGCAGACCGCATCGCCGCCAACGGCGACGTCGCCAACAAGATTGGCACCTACACGGTCGCGATCCTCGCCAAAGAGCATGGCATTCCCTTCTACGTCGCCGCGCCGATCTCAACCGTCGACTTGGGGTGTCCCGATGGAAGTGGGATCCCGATCGAGGAACGCAACGGAAAAGAAGTCACGCATATCGCCGGCAAGCAGATGGTGCCCGATGGCGTATCCGTCGAAAATCCTGCCTTCGACGTAACCCCGGCCAGGTATGTGGCAGCGATCATCACCGAAAAGGGTGTCGCGCGTGCGCCTTACGAAGAATCTCTCCGGCGTCTTGCGGCGCAGGAAGCCGAAGTCCGCCCATGATAATTGCGGACTTCGGATTTTCGATTTCAGACTGATTAGCCTTCAACGTACCTCCAAATTTGCAATTTCAAAATCTTCAATCTGCAATCCTCATGTCGACTTGGTAAAGTTTGTTCCACAACGAAAATCTTCGGTCACCCCCCGCTACTTATTCCGCTGATTCGGGTTGGATTATTCGACCACTCATGCGTGCTAGTCTGAGCCCAGAGTCCCAAATGTTGGCTCCGAACCTTAGGGGGATGTCATGTCGCTACGCAATCGTCTTATCCTTCCAGCCCTACTCTTATTACTCGCAGCACTGGCAGCCTGTGGAGGAGGAAGCAGTACCAATCCTCCTGTCAACCCGCCTCCAAATGGTAGTTTCAGCAACAGCAATCTAAATGGTAATTACGTCTTCTCGGTAACAGGCACTGCTGCCAGCAATGACTTTGTAAACATCATGGGTGTCTTCACGGCCGACGGTAAGGGCAACATCACGAGCGGGATACTCGACCAGAACAGCACCGCCCAAGGTGGCCTGATACTCGAAACAATCACATCCGGCACTTACGACGTGGGCGTCGACGGACGGGCAATTGGAAGCTCCGCGCTTCCAGCGGGCCTGATAACGTTGCAAACCCAGAAGCCAGGAAGCTTCCAGTTTGCGTATGTGCTCACCTCCAGTGCACATGGATTGCTAACGGAATTCGAGAGTTTTGGAAGTGCAAGCGGAACGCTCGATCTGCAGGCGAGTGTGACGCAAGCTCAGATCAGCGGCCAGTCCTATGTGTTCAATCTTACTGGCTCATCCGGCATCGGCGGTGACTTGTGCGGCATTTCTACTGGTGGATCTGCGACCCCATTCGCTACCGTCGGAGCCTTCACCCTGGATGCAAATGGTCAGGTCGTATCCGGCGTAGAAGACTTCAATAACAACTGCCTTTCGAGCGGTTCAACAAACATCGCGATGACAGGAGGAGACATCGACCTTTCGACCTTGCCCGGAACGGCAAGACTAACCACGGGCTCGGGCACATCGGCCATTACCTATAACTTTGAAGTTTACCCTCTCGATGCCACGCACCTGAAGTTTATCGAGGTCGACACTCAGCCCATGCTCGTGGGAGATTTATTCACGCAGTCTTCGTCCTTCCCGACCGGCAACAACATCTTCACCATTGCAGGCTTCGACGTCCCCGGTGGCGTACCGTTCACCGCCGCGGGTATCTTCCATTTCGATTCAACTGGAAACATCCTGTCGGACTCGTTTGAGGACATCAATGACGGGGGGACTGTGGCCCAGTTTGGTGCCGCGGCGGGCGGTGCCGCTATCACTGGGATATCGACTCCTCTAACTGGAGGAAGGACAGAAATCACCTTTACCAGCGGATTCGTAAATGGAAATAGCCTTAATGCTTGCTCATCGAACTGCATCTTCGCCGCGTACCCCTCGACCGGTGGCTTGCAATTGCTCGAGATTGATGATGGAGGATCGACAAACGGTATCGCCTACTCCCAGAGTGCAACTACTCTTGCATCGGGAGTAGGGTACGGAATGAACTTGACCGGCGCAACCAGTAGTTCATCCGAGGACGATGTCGCTCAGTTTACCAACAACAACGGCGTTTTCAACGGCATCATCGACATCAACGATCAGGGCACCACCAGTTTCAGAAATGCTTTCTCCGGGAACTACTCCGCTGATCCGACCATTGCCGGCCGAGGAGGGGTCCTTCAGACAAAGAACGCTCCTTTGCTCACAACGTACGTGATTGATGGCTCAACGGCGGTTGCAGTGAGTGCCGATCCCGGATTCGTTGGATTGGGCGCGCTAGTGACCCAAAACGCGAGCGCCAGATCAAACGTCGTGGCAAATCATTTGTCGCTGCTGAGAATGAGCCCGGTAGCCCACGCGAGGAAGAAGTCTTCACTCCCTCGCTCGAGGTGAAAAACCAAAAAAAGGCGCGCCGAGAGCACCCGCCGCGCCCTTCCGCGAATGAGACCGCGCGCAGACGCAGGAATCGAGCGTAGATTACTGCACCGCAACCCGGCGCTCGGGTTCGACGACTCGCTTTGGCTCCCCGCTTCGCCCGACCGCCCAAGCCACACCTCGGTACATCAGCAACATGCCCAGCACGAATGCATATTCCAGCGGCTTCTTCAAATCAGCCTTCACCAACCAGATGTAATGAATCACGCCCGCGGCGGCACTGAAGTAAATCAGCCGGTGCAACATCTGCCAACGTCTGCCCAGCTTGCGGATCGACCACTTCGTCGAAGTCAGCGCCAGGGGAATCATCAGCGCAAAGGCGGTCATCCCCGCGGTAATGAATTTCCGTTTGGCGATGTCGTGCAGCATCTCGTGTACATCGAAAAACTTATCGAGCCAAACGTACGTGCTGAGATGAAGGAAACCATAGAAAAACGCGAAGAGTCCGAGCATGCGCCGGAAGCTGATCAGCCAGTACTGGTGTGTAAGCCTGCGCAAAGGCGTAATCGAAAGGGTGACGAGAAGGAATATCAGCGTCCAGTCACCGGTCGAGTGCGTGATGAACTCAATTGGATTCGCGCCCAGCCCGGAATGAAAACCGAGCCAGGCCAACCTGCCGAGCGGAATCAGGCAAGCAAGGAAGAGTACGGGTTTGAAATAACGATGCATGAGAATAGTGATCAGTGATCAGTGATCAGTGATCAGTCGCAAATCGTGTTTACTGGCCACTGACCACTAGCCACTGACCGTTGTTTTTAAAAATTCTTCTTCAAATCCATCCCGCTATAAAGGCTGGCCACCTGATCCCCGTACCCGTTGAACATCAATGTAGGACGTTTGAAGAATTCGCCCAGCCGCCGCTCCTTCGCCTGGCTCCAGCGCGGATGATCAACGCTCGGATTCACATTGGCATAGAAGCCGTATTCGTTCGGAGCCGAAATGTTCCAGCTATTCACCGGCTGCTTCTCGTCGAACTTGATGCGGACAATCGCCTTCGCGCACTTGAATCCGTACTTCCAGGGCACGATGAGGCGCAGCGGCGCACCGTCCTGATTCGGTAGCTCTTCTCCGTACATGCCGAAGCACAACAGGGCCAACGGGTTCATCGCCTCGTCCATGCGCAGTCCCTCCACGTAGGGCCATTCCAGGACTTGTCGGCGCTGCCCGGGCATCTGCCCCGGATCGTATAGAGTGGTGAACTCCACAAATTTGGCCTTGCTCGTGGGATTCACGCGTTTGATCAGCTCACTCAGAGAGAAGCCAATCCAGGGAACGACGATAGACCATCCTTCCACGCAACGATGTCGATAGATGCGCTCCTCGGGAGGAGCCATTTTGATGATTGCATCGATGTCGAGTTCCTGCTTCTTCTCGACCTGGCCATCAATCTTCACTTTCCACGGCCGAGTGCGGAACTTCGTCGCGAGTTCCGCAGGTTCATTCTTTTCCGTCGAGAACTCGTAATAGTTGTTGTAGTGGGTCACATCGTTGTAGGGCGTGACCGTCTCTGACGTACTGAACGAGCTCTTCTTTACGCCATCGATCTTGTTTCCCGCCCGCGCGACGGCCGACGGCGAAACCGCCTCTTTGAGTACAACGCCAGCAGCCACGGCGGCTCCCGCCATTGCCGCATCGGCCAGAAATTTGCGGCGATTCAAATACAGGCTTTTCGGAGTGACTTCCGACCAGCGAATGTCTTCCGCTTTCTTGATCAGCATGTGATCCCCATTCTGCGTGCGATCCCTATAGACCGGCGACTGCTTGGCAGGCTTATATCCATCATATGGGACGCGAAGCCTGGAAAAAAGTTGCAGTCGACTGAGCCCCACAGTTTGGGTGCCCTACTTCTGGCTGATTTTGCCAGAGGTGGGGATTTCAGGCCGGGATCTATCCCAGGACCTCTCTGACTTTGCGTGAGAGATTCTGCAGAGTGAAGGGTTTTTGCAGGAAAGAAGTTGCCGGATCGACGGAACCGTCGTTGAGAATGGCATCTTCCGTGTACCCGGAAAGGTAGAGCACCTTGGCTCCCGGCCGCGCTTGTATCAGTTCTTGAACCATTTCGCGCCCGCCCATGCCGGGCATCATCACATCGGTGATCACCAGATCGATATTTCCTTGATGGTGCGCGGCAGCCGAAATGCCCGCCTCGCCATTTTCGGCCTCCACAACCTTGTACCCTTTGGCCATCAGCGTATCCCGGACAAGCTGACGTACCGACTCCTCATCTTCGACCAGCAGGATCGTCTCCGTGCCCCCGATGGCGTCCGGCGGCGCTACTGAATTGTTCTCGAGTACGCCTTCGACCAGCGGCAAGTAAATGTGGAAGGTTGTACCGCGCCCCAGTTCGCTGTGCACCATCACGTATCCGCCGCTCTGCTTCACAATTCCATATACGGTCGAAAGCCCTAGCCCGGTTCCCTTGCCTTTTTCTTTTGTGGTGAAGAACGGTTCGAAGATTCGCGACTGGGTTTCGCGGTCCATGCCCATGCCGGTATCGCTGACCTGAAGCGTCACATAACGCCCGGGCCGGATGAATTGCGGGCCGCGACGGTGGTTATCATCCACCGCAAGATTCTCCGTTCGCAACGAGAGGCGGCCCCCTGCGGGCATCGCGTCTTTCGCATTCACCACAAGATTCATGATTACTTGCTCGAGTTGGCCGGCATCGGCGCGCGTGTGAGCTGCTTCCGGAGACAGCATGGTTACGAGGTCAATGTTTTCGCCGATCAGAGGGCGCAGCAGGCGTTCCATATCCTGAACGATCGCGTTCACATCAACGACTTTCAGCTCGAGCAACTGCTTTCGACTGAAAGCAAGCAATTGTCGCGTCAGAGTAGTCGCGCGGTCCGCGGCGAGCTGAATGGCGCGGCCTTTTTCGTGAAGCGAGCTGGCCGGATCAACCTGGGCCAGAATCACCTCGGCATAGCCGCTGATCACCATGAGCAGATTGTTAAAGTCGTGCGCCACGCCGCCCGCCAGACGTCCCACCGCTTCCATTTTCTGTGCCTGGCGGAATTGATCCTCCAGCGCGCGGCGGTCGGTCACATCCTCAGCAATCGCTTCCAGCACGTCGGCAGGTTCATCGGCGCTGCTCACGGCGCGCCCGCTGATGCGCACCGTGATGGCTCCGCCATCTTTTCGCTTCCACTTCACCTCGAATCCATCAAGACGGCCGCTGCGGCGGAATTCCCCGATCAAACGCTCATGCTCCTCGACTTGCGCGAAAACATCTTTCTCCGGATCGAGCAGCAGCACTTCTTCGGCTGATCCATAGCCGAGCATCGTGATCAGGGCCGGATTCACATCCAGGAATCGTCCTTCCAGACTCGAGCGATAAATACCGTACACAGAACTCTGTACCAGCGACCGGTATCGCGCTTCCGATCGACGCAGGGCCAACTCATTGCGCTTGAGCTCAACCGCACTGGCAACTTGCCGCGCGACAAAGGTCAGCAATTCCTTGTCTTTTTCGGCATACCGGATGTTCGGGGAGTAGGTCTGTACCACCAGCGCGCCAAACGTATGGCTGTTCACCTTGAGCGGCACGCCCATCCAGTCCAGCGAGCGTGAGCCCTTGCGCGCTACGTCTCCCCGGTCTTCCATTGCTTGAAGTACCTCGGGGGTTGCCAGCAACGGTTCGCCCGTACGGATAAGGTAGTCGGTTAGTCCTTTGCCCAGTTTTTTCGGAGGAGGTGGCGTATCGTGTTCGTCCACAAAATACGGAAAGCTGAGCAGTTCGGTGGCCGAATCGTAAATCGCGATATAGAAATTGCGCGCGTGCATTAGCTCGTCCACGATGCCATGCAAAGCAGCGAAGAATTGCTGCAGATCGTGCGCGCTGCTGCTCTTCTCCGCCACACGATAGAGCGCCGAACTGAGGGCCTCCACACGCCTGCGGTCGGAGATGTCATGATACCCGGCGTAAAAGCCGACAACTCTTCCATCGAGCAGGATCGGGGCGCAGGAAATCGATACATCGAGCAACGTACCGTTTTTTTTGCAACGCTTCGTCTCCAGCGTGATGCGTTCGCCCTTCATTAGCGACTCGATCACCCATCTCGATTCCGATAACCGGTCGGACGGGACAACTAGGTCTTCCAATGCCCGGCCGACAAGTTCCGCCTCCGAGTACTCGAACATTGACGCGAAAGTGTGATTGGCCCAGAGCACCCGGTGCTCGCAATCGGAAATGCTGAGCGCATCCGGGCAAGCGTGAAACATCTGTTCAAGAAACTGTGAGCGAGACTCCGGACTCCACTCCACCTGAATCTCCGCAATCGGCGGGACCGGGCACGAGGAATTCGAACCAGCGCTGTTCCTAGGCGCGGTTGAGGGGCGAACGAATGAAGGTGATGCCCCGGTTTCCAGAGCTTTCTTGAGCCGCTCAGCGCGAATCAAATCAGCACGGCGTGATTGGGTGACACGTTCGCCCATCCCGCGGATTCCCCCTCCGAATCGCAGTGCACCAGCATCGTAGAACGCGGGGTACCCGCCAAAAAGTTACGTGGGTAATCCTGAATGGGGAATTCCTGCTCTGGTCGCGCGCTGGTTACTTTGGTGCGTTACGAAGCAGAAAGCGGCCGTGGCACAATCAGGCCAACTGACCTCACGCACGTAACAACTTGGAACCTCAGCGAGGGTTGCCCGGGGCGGGGGAAATACTTGGCGCGAGGAGTTAGTCAGGAACCGTCTTGGGCCGCGGTTAGTTAGTTAGTACTGCCCTGCGGATCGCCGTGTTCGCGTTGCTCGCCTTCGCCTTTGCGACACCCTCAACATTCGCGGTAACCGCGGGCATCAGCGATACCAGCATCTTGATCGGGTCCTGCTCGGCGCTGGATGGTCTCCCACCGCCAAGGTCGACATTCCACTGGCCCCAGGAGGAAACGATCCCCGTCGTGGGCCTTTCACCGGAGCGCAGTTACTCTACGAACCCTTGAAGCATAAAATCATCAATGTGCGCGTTTCGTACTACGACGAGACTCGCGAGCAGTCGACAAACTCGGGGACGCCAAGGTCCACAAGATCGGCGTGATCTATCAGGACGATCCTTTCGGCAAGACCGTGCTCGACGGCCTGAAGCTCGCGCTGCAAAAGCATAATGCCACGCCCGCTGGACGCGGAACGTTCACCCGAAACAACACGGACATCGTCGCAGGATTGAAAGAGGTCATGGCGGCCCACCCGGAGGCAGTCGTCATTGCTGGTCCGTATGCTCCGGCCGCGGCAATTGTGAAGCAAGCACATTCCGGTGGCTGGCGGCTACAATTCCTCACCGTCTCCTTCGTGGGCACGGGAAGAGTTGATCAAGGAAGCCGGCTAGGACGCTAAGGGCACGATCATCACCCGGTGATGCTACCCGACGACCACGTCGAATATCCAACGGGTTGCACTCTACCGGAAGTGCCTGTCGAAATACTCGCCCGGCGAGGCCCCCACATTCGTCAGCCTGGAAGGATTCGTCGACGCCATGGTCCTGATCGAAGGGCTCAAGCGGGCGGGAAAAGATCCAACACGTGAGAGATTCACCTCCACCATCGAATCCATTCACGAGATGAATGCCGGACTGGGCGCCGAAGTTGCTTCTCAACCACAGCCCGTGCGACCACAAGGGATTCGACAACGTATATCCGACGGTGGTGAAGAGTGGACAGGCAGGGCCGCTGACGAGTTGGTCGGGCGCTGGCAGATAGGATTCGACGGGTCCAGCCTTTACGACTATGGGTGCGCCACTTCTGGCCGTATTTGCCAGAGGTGGGGATTCTTGCGAGTGCGCTGCTGCCCACTCCTCCACCTATTCAAACCCGCTACCGGACAAAAAGTTGTTCGCGCACACCACCGTTTTCTCAGCAATTCCCCGCTTATTCCGCACAGCGTACATGCATCTTCGTACGGTACCTCCGCATCGAAAGAATTAACTGGATGGTTAATTAGTAAAGAATTGTCAATCGGGTCTGGAGGTGACCTCATGACTGGAAAGTTGAATTACAGAAAAGCTGCGGGTTCACTACTGGCGATCGCCCTGCTAAGCGCAACGCTTGTGGCCGAAACCAGTTCTGCATCCCGCTACGACGCACAAATTCAGAATGCGGTGACGCACAAGCTGGCCTCAAAAAGTAAGTATGAAAATGTAACGGCAAATGTTGAGGACGGCATCGTTACTCTCACCGGAACCGTAAATCTCTATCAGCAGAAGCTGGATGCCGCAAAGCTGGCTCGGAAAACTTCGAATTCGCAGGGCGTCCGCAATCTGATTACAGTGGCGGGGACGAACGTCCCGGATGTGCAACTGGAAGACAAGCTGGCAAGGAAGCTCATCTATGTTCGTGAGGGCTATGACAGTACGTTCGATTACTTCGCCATCGGTGTGAAAGACGGCGTAGTCACAGTCGAAGGTCAGGATCGCACCGGGGTGGGCCGCTCCGAAGCCCTGGCTGACATCGCGAATATGCCCGGCGTGAAAGACGTCGTCGACAACGTCTCGATTGCACCGACGTCGCCGTTCGACGACGGAATCCGGCTGCGCGTCCTTCGCGCCGTCTATGGTGATCCCGTGCTCAGCAAGTACGCTACCGATCCCGCGCGTCCGATCCGCATCATCGTCGCGGATGGACATGTGACACTCTATGGCGAGGTCAACAATGCCATGGACAAGAACGTGGCTGGAATTCGCGCCAGCGGAGTGTTCGGTGCGTTCACTGTCGAGAACAGACTACAAGTAGCTAAAAGCTAACCAACAGGGGGCCCCACCTCTGGCCGATGTTGCCAGCAGTGGGGACTTTCGACAGAGAGGCATGTGGACAGCAGCTTCGGATGCCCGCGGAGTGAAGCTTCCGCAGCAAAAGGTAACCGCCGGTTCGCGGTGCGAGAGGGACACGGCGGTGAGGGGCGCGGCGCAAGCCGTGCCCTTTCTTCTTTTCGACGATAGGTGCTCGAATCTCAACGCATGCGCTTCAGCTTTGCCCTACCCGTGCTCCCTCGCCCTCAATCAGGGAAGCGCCATCTCATAGCTGGGCGCCGGATAGAGAGGGGACCATCCGTAAGTTCGCAAGCCCTGCAGAACCGTGTCGTAGTTGCCCGGCCTCGGCCTGGATGGTTTTTCATGGTACGCGTCGAGTTTAGTCTTGCCGTGATTCGCCGTATTCGGCGCGGTTTCATTGAACCCCATCAATAGCGGCAGGTCGTCGAAGTTGCTCGCCCGCGACAAGGACCGTATCAGTGGGCGCATTCGATTCTTGATGTCCTCATCGGGAATGGATGGCGGCGCCTCGGGGTCGGTGTCAAACGAGCCGGGAAATACGATGAAGCTTACCGGAAAGTTGTTATTAAAGTGGCTCGCCCTTCCGCTGCCCCCCAGGTTTTTTCCGACTTTATGGGAGCATTCTCCAAGCGCGTAGCTGTAATTTCCCGCATCAGCAAAGTAGAAACCGCTCTGCAGGTTTTGGTTGTGCCGGATCGCCAGGCCGTAATCCCCCATGCGCACCCCGAGGTGCCGGAGCGCTCCGTCCAGGGCACCCCACGAGACTTCGGACGAATCGATATAACTGCTCTGAAGATACTCCGGACCTGAAGGCCGAGGTGTCGCCGAGACGTAATAATCGGGGTGGGGATCTCCGTTTTTTTCCTGCTGCACGACCGGATACTTGCCCAGGTATTTAGGCGCATTTTTGTCGATCTTGGCGGTCTGGTTTATGACCAAGGGATCAGTGTCGCGTAATGAAGCTACTCCGAACCAACCCTTAACGGCATTCCCGGCATTTCCCAAGTCGTCGTCAGGCCGGGGCTGAATGCCGGGCGGCCCGTACGCGGTCGAGGAGCCGTCAAAGTCAATGTTGACGTGCCCGAAGAAGATATACGCAATATCGATTGCGGGAGCTGTATCCCAACTGACGTGAGTCAATGTCACGTGCGTATAGTCGTTGCCGGTGTGCCAGGTATGCGGATTGTCTTTGAAAATCAGACTTGCCATTCTTTGCCTCTTTCGGAAATTATTCAGGATGGGTCAGGGGAATTTGCCAGCGAACTGTAGCATTGTTGTCGTCGGGATTTGTCAGGAACTTGTAACCACGAAACAATAGATATTCCTGTCGGGTCCAATTGGAGCGGGCAAGACAGCTGTAGCGAAGGCATTGTTGCCTTTGCTTCCGGCACCTCTTTGCTAATCGAAGGAGATACGTTCTGGTCGTTCATCAGGAAAGATGGAGAACGCGGGTTGCGGGACAATTTTCCCGTGCTCGTACGCTCGATGACGGCAGCAGCGGTCCCCTTCGCGCGTTCTGGATTCCGCATCGCGATCGACTTCTCCATACCACCGACTTTCGTCGACACGGCACGCAAGATCCTGAAGGAAGTGCCCTTTGATTTTGTCCTTTTGCGGGCCAGCTTTGAAGTCTGCGCCGAACGCGACGCGACGGGACAAGAGGGCGCAATTACCGATCACGCGAGATTAAAGAACTTTTACGCCCGCTTCGGAGAGGGGACGATCGAACCGACGAGGAAGACCGGACTGCAAAGTGGAAATCTCGCGGAGAGCCGCGAATTATCCGATCTGCGACGACCATGCTGATCCGGAATCCCTGGCCTGGCAAATCGCCTCTGAGCATCACGCATGGGCCGCATCTGCTGGGACGCTACACGGCCGAAGGCGCGGTGCAGAGCACAGCGAAAATGTCGGCGCGACGGGCTGTGGAAAAGCCGCGAGGTGGAAAAGTCATAAACCCGACTTTCCCACCTCGCTTGGAAATCCCGCAAAGTGCGCGGGATTCCCACTTTCCCACAGCCTCGACGGCGGCTGGGTATTAACCTAAACCGGACATTTCACTTGCCATGAAAATTATCTCTTCTAGGCGGCGTGGGCCGTGTTTTGCTGGGGTGTCAAGGTTACCTGAAAGCCCAGCCGTTCTAGCCGGTGCACTAAGTTGCGGGTCAGAGGGTGCGCATTGAGGCGATCAAGATAGAGGTCACCCAAGTCGTTGTACGAAACGTTCTGCGAAAGCATGTGGTAGATGGAAACGAGAATCTTATGGGCGATGGCGACGACAGCGCGCTTGTATCCACGGCGAGCCTTAAGGCGGTAAAACTTGTCTCGCAGGTACGTACCTTTCGCGCGGGCGGCGGCATTAGCGGCTTCCACGAGTGCCGTCTTCAAGTACACGTTACCTTTAGGAATGCGGCTGCTTTTGCGCTTGCCCGCTGATTCGTTGTTGCCGGGACAAACTCCTGCCCAGGAAGCCATCTGCGAGACACTCTGGAAGACCGTCATGTCTACGCCCAGTTCGGCGATGATCACAGTGGCCAAGGTGAGCTCGACGCCGGGAATTTCTTGCAGCAGCGCGACTTGCGAAGCGTAGGGTTGCAGCCTCTGTTGTATCCGTTGCTCTAGGACCGCCAAATCGGCTTCCATCGCATCGAGCCGATTTTGTTGTAGTCGCAACAGGAAGCCATGGTGTTCTTGGAGTCTGCCTTCCAAGGCAAGCTCGAGTTGGGGAATCTTGTTGCGCAGTTTGCCCTTAGCCAGTTGCGCCATCTCCGACAGATTGGCCGTGCCCTCGATCAGCGCTTCCAGCATGCGTCGACCCGAAACGCCGAACACATCGGTGGCCACACTTGCCAACTTGATGTTAGCGCTCTCCAACAGCTTCAACAGACGATTGCGTTCCGCCCAGCGGGCCTCCACCAGCTTGCGCCGGTAGCGAGTTAAGTCCCGCAATTCGCGAATGGGGACTGGTGGAATAAAGCTGGAGCGCAGTAAACCATGACAGAGCCATTCCGCAAGCCACTCCGCGTCCTTTACGTCAGTCTTGCGCCCGGGAACTTTCTTCACCGGCTGCGCGTTGGCGACGATGATCTCCAGTTCCTCTCCTTCCAGAACGGCGTAAATGGGTTTCCAGTAAACGCCCGTGCTCTCCATGGCTACGTGAGTGCAGCCTTCCGAGCCCAACCACTGGCGCAAGCTCAACAGTTCACGCGTCGTCGTCGCGAATGTTCGCAACTGCTTCTGTACTTTGCCGTCTTGGCAAACCACCAACAAGCAAGCCACGACCGTTGCTTGATGCACGTCCAGTCCACAACCGCGTTCCACCAACGTTTCCATGTTGCCTCCGTCGATGGCGACTGCTGCGCCGCAGGTGTGTTGCAGACCTTGCCATGC
>Ga0126373_10000291_pt1 | contig 33245 bp, 45 predicted proteins | sample PanSoiMetPlot_11_FD_92545 | JGI IMG/M metagenome (GOLD analysis project Ga0126373, IMG submission 92545) | Tropical forest soil microbial communities from Panama - MetaG Plot_11 | ecosystem: Environmental > Terrestrial > Soil > Tropical forest > Bulk soil | place: Panama | collected 2016-02-17 | reverse complement strand
GACAAGTTAATCGCATGGCTAGAAGCAGCCACTTTTATGTCGACCAAAAAGCCGTCAAAATGATCTACTGGCCGGGCATGCTGGAGGCAGGCTCCGCGTAACAATACACACCGCATTAGAGCCGAAGTACGAGGAGTTTAGGTCACGGACGATTTGGAGCCTTTCGAATGCATTCACGTCAGCGTTCAAGGAACTCGAACCCATCCCGCAGTTCAAGGCAACAGCGAAACTCGGAGAATTCCTAGACGCTCACTTCTCTCAGTCGTTCTAGCCTATTTGTTAGTGGGCGTGGGCAGAGGCAACCACCGCCTTGCGGCTCTGTTCGTACTCGGCCGCGCTCAGAGGCCGGTGCCCAACCGCCTGCGCCATGGTGATCTTTCCGTTCGGCAGCTTTACCTTCGAATTGGAAGCGGTAGATTATCCCGTCATGTTGGCGACAATGTCGGCCACTTACTTAGCCTTGTCGCGAGACAGATCGAGCACCTGGACGCGATCTCCGGCAATCTCAACGGCATGATCATGCCAGAGGCGATTCCATTCTTCCCGCTTGACGCTCGACCGAGTCAACTTCTTGGCCATAATGAACTCGATCTGGGTAAGGGGAGCATTGGGATCGGTGTTGTCGTAGATTTGGCAGACGATCTGCGGGTCGGGCTTAATCACTTTGTCGTCTTGACAAAACCCGATAGTTGCGGCGAAAGGGATTCTGGACACGCGATCCCTCGTGCTTCGCGACGATGGAGAACTCTTTCGCAGCAGAAGCTCGCGGAGTTGGATCGTATGACGGATAGCATCAATGCCGTGCGTGGTCTGTTGAAAAAAGTGATGACAAATTGCCAATGCGACACCTTGGACCAATGTGGCAAGAGAATATTTCAGAAGCTGAATGAAGATCGCTCACCTGAGCCGCTTCTTCCAGATGATCGACGCCGACGCCGAAATGATGTGCTGCTTCAATAACGTAAGAACGGCATCCATGTTCATGTGTTTCGTTGCGAAGAGATTGCTTACTTGAAACTTGGAAGCTGGCTCAGGAGTTCGCAGTCTTCTTGAACTGAGGGATGGGTCGAGCTTCTTGAAAGCGCTGGCGAACGCAGTCGAGAGATTCCACATACGCTGCGTGGTGCTGCGATATCTGCATACCCCCACTCGGTCGGTGACATCCCGGAAACCAAAGAAGAGTTGTCGGATTTCACTCAATGTAAAACCGAGTTCACGTGCGCGGTGAATGATTGCCAAGCGATAGAGTACCGTGCGATCGTACCGCCTCTGGCCACTGCGGCGCTCGGCCGGGGGAAGGAGCCCCAATCCGCTCGTAATAGCGAATCGCCGATGGCCGGACGTGAATTTCTCGGGCTACCTGCGAAATCGTCATCTGTGGCATGCGTCATTCTAACGCTCGCCTGATCGCCTGCTCTGGATCGCCACACCTCACAAATTCTTTGAAAATACGTCTTGCGTTAAAGTCCGCTTTAAGTTGTAGGGTCATTGGAAAGCGGATAAATCGTGTGCGGCGACTTTACATTTAATACGTACGAGCGTATTATCACTTCATGAAACCTTCCCTTCGTGAAGACATCCTCAACGCGGGTCAGAAAGTGATGTTTCGGTCGGGGTACACAGGTGCAACTGTGCGTGACATCTGCGCTGCCGCCGGAGCCCCCCACGGCTCTTTCACCAATCATTTCCGTTCGAAAGAGGCCTTTGCCAAGGAAGTACTGGAGGGCTACTTTGCCAACCTGCGTGGCTATGTCAAAACAGCCTTGGACGACAAATCTCGCACTCCCCGGCAGCGTCTGAAGCGCTATCTGAACGTCATCACTGGCGTGCTAGCGGACGACAAGTGGCATCGCGGTTGTCTGATTGGCGATTTCAGTCTCGAGTCCTCACAAAGCGAACTCTTGCGCCAGAGACTGGAGGAAATCTTTCAGGAATGGCGGGCTCCATTTGCTTCCTGCATTCGAGAAGCCCAGGCGATCGGTGAAATCGAGTCGACGTTCAATCCCGTGGATCTCGCCGAGTTCCTCCTCGCGTCCTGGGAGGGCGCAATTCTCCGCATGAAAGTCGAACGCGGCCCTGCTGCGCTCGAGCGTTTCAAGAAAATCGTTTTCCGAACCGTATTCAAGGAGCAGAAATGACCGTTATCGCTGAAGTTACATTGCCCCAAGTAAAAGTAAGCGGCTCCACCATGGCCTACCGTGAGGCCGGGAACCACGAAGCTCCCGTTGCGCTTTTCCTGCACGGGAACCCGACCTCCTCCTATATATGGAGAAATATCATTCCTCTGGTTGCGCCGGTGGCGCATTGCATCGCACCGGATCTCATCGGGTTCGGTCAATCCGGAAAACCGGATATCGAATACCGGTTTTTCGACCATGTTCGCTATCTTGATGCATTTCTCGACCAAGCTGGCATCTCGTCGGCCTATGTCGTAGCCCACGATTGGGGAAGCGGTCTCGCCTTTCACTTGGCTGCGCGCAGGCCGGAGTTGGTTCGCGGTCTCGCATTCATGGAATTCATCCGGCCCATGCCAAGCTGGAACGATTTTCACGTCGATCAAATCGAAACCTTCCAGAAGTTCAGAACTCCCGGTGTGGGCGAGAAAATGATTCTCGATGACAACGTGTTCGTGGAAGGCGTTCTTCCTGGTGCGACTGTTCGAAAACTCACTGACGATGAGATGGCCGTCTATCGGGCCCCATTCCCCACTCCCGAATCACGTCGGCCGACCTGGCGCTTCCCGAATGAACTACCGATCGCGGGAGAACCAGCCGATGTGTATGCAGCGATTGAGGAAGCACACCGCGCGTTGGCGCAGTCGTCTTACCCAAAGCTCCTCTTTGTGGGCGATCCCGGTGCATTGATTCCTCCGGCCTTCGCTGAGAGTTTTGCAAAGGGCCTTAAGAACTGCCACGTGGTGCAACTCGGCTCCGGCCTTCACTACTTGCAAGAGGACCATCCTGAAGTGATCGGTGCGAACGTCAAAAAATGGCTCATCGAATTGACAGGAGCGTGAACTTGATTGTCCGGCGAGTGACTGCGCCGATCGACCCCTTGCTGCGGCCGGGATTTCGCGACTCCAGCGACTTCCGGCGCAATCAGTCGCGCGCCGACCGACGTGGGAAGGACAGATGATCGATTGATTGCAAAACGGCATCGGTACGGAATGGAAACAGCGTGCGGGCGCAAAGATCGCTTCACCAAACGATGCAGTGCTTTAGTGAGGCTGAGCGGGCTTTGACGAATGTGGCAAAAGAATACTGAGCTATTTCAGCAGAGATTGAGGACAACCGCGCCGGCGTAATCGCCTGCCACCGCAGGTAAAGAATTCGGAATCAATGATTCAAGGCCCATCAGAAGACTCGTACCGTGGAGCGTCCCAGAGACGACTGCCAATGAGAAAACGAGGGCTAACGCAAGGCTCAAGCTCATGGTTTTCGTAGCGGAATTGCGAAACAAGCTGCTCGCTTTCACGATTCTTCTCTCCTTTGATCGGTATCTCCCAAGCTTTCTCACCTGGGTGGTTGATTGCATGATTAAGACACTCCGCCGAAGAGACACTAAGTCGCGTGGCCAACTCAAGTGTGAAGGCCTCTGCAGCGATCTGCTTATTAGAAACTTGTCTCGTTAAGGTGGCGCTCACCCACCCAGCGACTTTCGGAAGATGTCCTCGATATGCTGGGAGTCGCCTTCGCCCGATTGGTTGTAAAGGGCCATCCGGTCACACCACCGACACGACACGGCTCTGACATCCAGGAGAATTGGACCATTCAGTTCTTTCGCGCGCTCGAAAGCCGCAGCTCCCCACGGATACCAATCTACGGGCTGCGACACCGCTCGTACCAAGTATGCCGATCGCTGGCCGCTAAGGTGATTGGGACTCGCCTGCGCACCATTGGCGGCCATCACGGAGGTCAAAGCGAGCCCCAAAAGAATCGGAACAGTCCGACGCATGCCAGTCAGATTCAGGACTGCCGAACAAGTTACAAACGCGCGGAGGCAATGGTGGATTCTGCTGCATCACTTGAACGGAAACGTGAATGAGGGAAGAGAACGGCGTACTGCTCTTACTAAGTGGGTGTCTGCAACGAGCAGCGCTCAGTGAGCTTTCGTTTTAGCGAATTCCTCGGCCAGCCTCTGCCGCATGCGGAGGCTAAAGCCCGCAGGCAACTGGAATCTTCGCTCGTCGGCTAGCAGAATAAGCACATTATGCGTACTGTCCAGCAGCACCGCACACTTGCGGCACTGCTCCAGATGCGCCTCAAGCAGGCGCCGCATCCGCGGAGACATGTCATCGTCGAGATAATTCGAGATCTCCCGGCGGATCTCTTCGCAACTCAGGGTGATCATCGTTGTGCCTTTCTGAATCGTGCGGGGCCGGCCCAGGAGCGTGCCACGAAATAATCGCGAACCATCAGCCGCGCGCGCAACAGCCGTGTCTTAACCGCCGGCACGCTGATTTCCAGCGCAGCAGCGGTTTCGGCGATATTCAGTTCGTCAATGTCGCGAAGAACCAGTACTTCCCGGTATATCTCCGGAAGCGCCGCCAACGCCTCTTCAAGGCGCGCCGCCAGTTCCTTTTGTGCCAAGGCTTCTACGGCAACCTCTCGCCACTCAGCAAGTTCGACTGGCGTGTACTCTTCCTCGCTCTCGGGCGACTTTAGTAACTCCAGAGATACTTCGCGTCTTCGTCGCAGACGCATTCGAGCCTCATTCGCCACAATAGTCAGCAGCCAACTGGCGAATTGCGCATTCCCGCGGAACGAGTGCAAGCCGCGGAAAGCCTTCAGGATCGCCTCTTGCGACACTTCTTCGGCGTCTGCTTCGGTTCGTAAAATCGCGTAAGCCGTGTAATACACTCGCCGCTCGATGCGTGCAATAAGCTCGTAATATCGTTCATGATTCCCAGCCAGGATCTCGGCGATAAGCTCTCGCTCTCTTTCGAGAACGTTATCACGTTCAGATTCCCGAACCAAGGTGTTCTGCATTTTGTACAGGATTGTGCAGTCCCACCGCTGGTGGGCAGTTTAGAGTCAGCTTCAACGGTAAGATTCATCAACCGCCGGGAAGTTTCAGGTGCTGCTGATCCGGAATCCCCTCACAAAGTCCTATGAAAAACTTTTTCCAGGGAATCCTCTAACTTTCGGAGAACTTCTCGCATCAGATGACTACTGTAAGAAACAAGAAGAACAATATGCCGGCCACCGATACGGATCTTAATTCTCCCGTCGAAAAGGTCCAGCAGGACTCTTCGCCATCTTTTTTGCTTTCAGGCGCAGCTTTAGTCGGCAGTATCATCGAAGGCGCATGCGCGGTCTTGGTCGCCAGCGCGTCTGCCAAACTTTTCGTCGGCCTAGGGGCGGTCGCTGCCGCGATGAAGGCCTCGCGCTTGCACAGCGATGTTGTGCGCGTCCCTATACTGCTGGTTTCGGCCGCCGGGGCTTTGCTTATGCTTTGGGTGCTGTGGAATGGCTGGCGCGCCCGAAACCGCTCTGCCTCACGCTGGCGACGAAGAACAATGACCATGCGGGAGAAACTTAGCATTGCGGTCACTCTCGCAGCTTCTCTCCTGACATTGGCCCTAGTCATCGGTGAGGCGATCGTCCATCCAATATTCCATGTTCACTAGATCCGTCTTCATATGCTCTCTCTAGGAGTTGAGAACCAATCCTCCCGCTACAATGACGTTGTGCTGTTCTGCGCGCCCAACCGAAACTCGGAAAGGCGACGGTCTCTAAGCTGTAATAGTCGCGAACCTCGCCTCTTAGGCGGATTGGGAACAAAAGTCTGAGCGGAGTACCCAGATCGATTCCACCACCGAACTGCGCATTCGCCACATTCCGATATATCTGCGGGTTCACGACTCCGTTTTGCAATTGACTGCTCCCCTCCTTAGAGTCCGTACCAAAGCCGCCGGATATCCAGGCGATGCAGCCAAAAACCAAGACAGTACAACCACAACATCAACATGAGGAGACGCTGAATCCACTGCACACCCCGCAGATAGGATCACGGCTAACTGAAGGATGCTCAGCGGGCCTGTTAGTTACAAATGGCCGACGGCGAGTACCACGGAAACTTTTCCTCGCAGCGTGAATCATTCCGTCACACCCGAACAACTGGGTAAATCGAAAGATCAAAGAGAGGTCGAATGGACAGGAAGCTGATGACGCTGCTGGCGTCGTGTGTTCTGGCGAGTTCTGTCGGTGTTTTCGCTCAGGACGCCGTGAAGCAAGACGGCATGCAGAAAGAGGAGACGAAACAAAGCGAGATGAAGCAAGACTCCATGGGCAAGGACGCGATGAAACAAGATGCCATGGGAAACGACACCATGAAGCACGATGCCATGAAGGAAGGAGGCAAACAGAAAAAAGCCCACAAATCCAAGAAATCGAAAAAGGACGCAATGGGCGAGGACGATATGAAGCACGACGACAACATGAAGCAAAACGACAGTATGAGCAAAGACGAGATGAAGCACTGATCTCGAATTCCACATGAAACTCCCCGGTGCCTCAGTAGTCTGCTGAGACCAAAAACACAAACCAAAAAGCCAGATTCAGAATGTCGAGCCACAAGACTCATTAAAGGAGAAGTGAATCGTGAAGGCAGTTCAACAGCGTAAACATCTAAAAAGTAGCCTGGCCCTCGTAGTTGCCGTATTCGGTTCGACCGCGGCGCTCTCGGGGACCTTGCATGCGGCCACAAAGTCAGCCAAACCTGCGTTGTCACCAGAAGTTCTTGCGATGCACGCTCGTCTCAAGCGCCCAGTCGCCACCGTACCAAGCGGTTCGGAACTGGTGGCAGCGGCGGCCAGCACACCGAGTTCATTCAACTTCAACTCCGCACAGGGCCCCGGCCCCGGTCCGATCGGCCCTGGCCCGGGATGCAATTTGTTTCCGGCGCCGGCATCAATCGGCTCTACCGTCTCGCTGTCATATTTCGGCCCTCCCCCGTCAACCACAAACCCGAGCTTGGTCGGTCCGGTTCAATTGCTCAAGTCAGGGCAACTGGACGTCCCGCATGGAACCATTACTCTCCCTTTGTACTTAGGCCACATGAAGGGCAGTGGCAAGAATGTGTGGTACATCCTGACGGATGTGGACGACTCCAACGTAGCCGACGCGCTGGGCCTGAATTTCTCGTCCAAGCTGACGTTCGCCTCGACGGCCGCCAGAACCGCCAACTTCGACGTCAACGGAGATCTCGTATTCGACACGGGCACAGTGAACTTCTCTCCAGATCGCAGCGTTGTTCCCGGGCCTGCCGGAGCAGAATTTCCTCCCGTGTCTGCAAAACCGGGCGCAGTGGGCGACGCGAACTACAGCCCCTTTGTTCGCATCGCCAACGCCGCAAACGTGATCTACAACGCTCCTATCGTTGCGTTCGGTGTCGATGCCAACCAGATCGAATTCCCCAACGGCAACGTGGACTACTCCAAAGTGCATGATCAGGTCGTCGCGATCGATCCAGCAAGCATGACCGTGACCATCAACCTCATCAACGGCTTCAGCTTCGGGCGTCCGGTATGGTACCTCTCGATGGACGCGAGCATTCCGCTGGCTGCGGCGATTGAACACAACACCTTCGCACCGCTGATGCAGAAACTGGTTTTGGGTCATGACGACAGCTTCGCGAGCCCGGTCGAGCGCATCTTCATCGCTACGAACGGCCCAGAAGAGGGCGGCTGCAACAACCCTCTGCGTCAGGGTCTATCAGCAGATTTGGCAGACAGCTTCCGGCCGAACAACACCCTCGGCGGCATCCCGACCATCGCATTGGACTACAGTCCAGCCTGGGACGCCAATTTGTATGAGTGGACCCAGGATGCCATCAACCAGGGCTTCCGAGGTCAATTGCGGGAGGAATTCCAAATTCTCACCTTCGTGCAAGATGGGCTCCTTACCGGGCCTGGAGGAAAAGCATTTGGAAGCGCTGGTTTCTCCATCAACTGTCCGATTGTCCAGCGCCTAGATTAAACGGCTGGCCGATCAACATCGAAAGAATGCCCGCCACCTCGGCCACCGGGGTGGTGGGCATTTTTCCCAACGCGCCACAGTTCCTTTGCCAAAGGCCGCTTCCCTAACACCTTTCCACAATCCACCTTGTAATCAGATATTGCAGGCGGTCTTCGAATCCCTTCCGCCAAATCACCCGTAAATGTTTGTGTTGCTATTGTATTGCCGATCATGGCTCACAAAAAACGAGTACTCGCGTGGCTCGCGATCGATTTGGTTTTGGCGACAACCCTTCGTTGGCGACCGATGCTTAGGAGCTGCCTTAAGCGTATCCCGTTGGTTTGACGCGAATGCAATTCGCTCCGAACAGGAGCAGGTGGGGCCGGCCAATTTGGCTGATCCAATGCTAGGGCTTCTCAACAAAAGCAAAGCGTATACCCAATCCCATCAAGAACGTACCAGTGGCGACTCGAACTCGTCTCGCATTTGCGGGTTCCCTCGTCAACCACCCGCTGACATAACCTGCCGAACAAGCCAACCCGAGCAAGAAGATCACATCAAGAATAGCGAACGTAAAACCGAGAAGAATTAATTGGACCTGGACGGCGCCGTGGCTTGGATTAACGAATTGTGGCAAGAAAGTCACAAAAAACAATATAGCCTTCGGATTAAAGAGATTCGTGAGAACTCCTTGCCGAAACACTGTCCAGCGGGTTGTCACGTTCATACTTGCGAAAGCAAAGCCATCTCGTTCGCGGATTGCGCGTATGCCGAGATAAATCAAGTAACCCGCACCGATGCACTTCACGAACAAGAAGGCTGTGGTCGAAGTTTGCAGAAGTGCAGCCAATCCAAGAACCGCCAGTAATGTGTGGAGCACCTCTCCGAATGCGATTCCGCAGGCTGAAATGCGGCCTGTTCGTTTTCCTCCCGACACTGCTCGTGACAGAACGTAAAGAATTTCGGGGCCAGGAGTGGCCAAATGAAGGATTCTTTACGGCCCCACTGTTGCACCGTGGTCATCCGATTCGCTCCTCCGCATTCAATCTTTTGGCAAGCAGTTCTTGGGCTTTTCGCGCCTTCGTGGATTGCACTTGCCGAAGGATTGCGTTGAGATGGTCCGCCGTCATTCGTTCGCCGCGAACCAGGGGCCCTAGGGTATTGATTAAGAGCAACTGAATGCCAACAAGTTCGGTAAAGAGATGGGCGGTCGTCGCAGTGTTACGCTGGCTCCGAGCTTCGGCGAGTATAGTCTGGCGAATCCATTCACTGAAGCTTTGTCCATGGTTGGACGCAAAGGCATCCAATTCAGCGAATTCAGCCTCCGTAACTGTGCTCGCCGTTTTGACGCGCATTTCCGTTCTCTCGCCTTCGCCCGGAGGGGTCGTTGGGTTTGCTAACACAACATCTCCTGTTCAGGTAAACGGATTGACGCTCCGCCGACCTTGCTGCTGTGGTCGAAAAAGCCTGTGAAGTGAGCCGATCGGCACCTTAATCGATTTCAACCGCAGCCAAGCGCCTGACTCCCGCCCGACACAGGAGTTGATACGCCTCGACCTGACTGCGGTAAGCGAAGAGACGGCGTCGGCGTATAGTCTAAAAACTCTGACGTTCGCGAGATGTCTGGACAATACGCGCTCCGCTTGTCAGAGATGAGTTGACTGACATTGATTCCCAAAGGGAAGCCAGCGGAACCGACCACATAAGTCGGCAAGTCACGAAGGCTTCCTGCCAGCCGACCGCACGCTTCCAGCCTTCACCGCGCCCTTTGTTGGCCGGTGGGCAAGATTGCCGGCGAATTCTTCTTGCGTGATGCGCAGTCGCGTACCTGTTCCGGCCTTCTTGGGACCACTCGGGTGCAGCTCGTTCACCGTTTGCGGCTCGAGTTCCCAGCGGACAACGGTCCTGGTTGGATCGTAACTACCGACCCACGTATGAACCAATCGTCGGGGAGGATCGACCTCGAGATACTCGCCTTCAACGAAGAATTCCTTGCCATCGGGGCCGACACCGTCGCTGCGCCACTTCCCTCCGGCCCGAACGTCGGCGCAGGACTTAGTCACGTGGTAGAGGCCATGTTGTCCACACCAGCGTTGGAGTTGGGAGGGATCACTGATCGCCTGGAAGACGCGTGCCGGAGGCGCGGCGACGAAGATTTCGTTGGATTTGAAATCGTCGCCCTCGGGAAAATCTTCGGCCATGGCTATGAATTTGCGGTCAATGTCGTTCCCGGAATCGAGGACCGCTTTCAACTCGGAGTCGGCGGGCTTCCCGAGCTTGTCCTGAGAGTGAGCAGCAATGGCAATCGCGGCGGCGAACAGGGTGACAGCGAGAATCGGAGGCTTCATCATGGTTTCTCTAGGGGCATTCCGGTGGAAATTGGAACAGATAGTGTTGCGGAATGGGCGCTTTGAAGTGACCTCGCTCGACACTTCGTGGTCTCCAAGTGTTTGCCGAGCGTGGAGGTTGAGAAGTGAACGGGTAGTCTGGTGGGTCAGAACGTTCCGATGAGGTTTTTTGCGGAGCACAACGGGTCGCGTCGGAAAAACGAAGAGTCAGAATCCGGACCAGAGATCCCTCTGCAACATTATTGAATTCTTCCTGAAGTGTTCTCACGATAACCGCTTCGACGAAATGATTACTGGAAACGAAGCATAAAATCTTAGTATATTATTGTCAATGACTATAAGGTAAATGCTTTCATTACATTACAAGGGCACGTTCATTTCGCCCCGTGAAAGGGCGCAGACAAATTCCAAAATATTGTAATTACAAGGCAGCGGTTGCTCTGTATCGCCCTGTGAGGAAGCGATGTAAACACAAAGAAAGCCGAGGAACTGTACCGTTGTTGTACCGCGAGCCACATCAACTTTGATATCTTTAGTGATCACCATCGCACCCTTTGTCCGTTAGCCTGGTCCTCCCTGCCGCGCGAATAGCACTGATATCGAGGCCGGAGGTTTTTCTTGGGCTTTGAAGGAGGAGTTCTCCGACTGGAAGCGCCTCGTAGCAGCAAGAAGTCGCGCCGAACATGCCAGGCGGTCGCAAAAGAACCATAGGTTTCTCTGGCCAAAGCTGCCGCCGAGAGCGTGGCATCCGACTCCAGCGCGGCCCACATGTCCGCACGATAGTTCGGCCCCATCATTATTCGGAAATGGTAGACGTGGTGACGACGAGCCAGAAGAGATGGCGACAAAACGTCGGTCGGGCGATCTCGAAGGATATTCGCGGCTACGCGGATCGCGCTGCCGGTGAAGCGGGGGTCTTCACCGTGACGCTGCAATTGATACTCAGTCCCGACTTCGAACAGGTCCTGCCTCGGACCTATGTACGAGCCGCAGAGACGGACGAACCGACGGTCTTTTGTCTGCCAGCGCGCCAGGGCGGACCAAAACGCCCGAACCCGAGCTGATGACTGTGCCCTCGCCAGAGTGGTCAGCCGGTCCGCGTTGACCCATGGTGCATGGATTCCAAACCAAATTCATAGGACATTACTGAGCGCTATAGGTGACGTGGGTTGGCTTCGAGGCTGATCTATTCGCCGCACTGGCGAGGTCGACGATGAGTGGGTGAGTACACTGTCCTTGCGTGCGAAATCGCCAGGCCGGTTCATTCATACATTTGTCCCTTGTTCGTCGAGTTCACCGGAAGAGCCGCCCCGCAAGGGCCGAAGGAGGAATCAGCATGCAACGGCTTATTGGCTCCATTGACCACCTTGCTCTTCCTGGGTCAGGTCATTACCCGCGTACTTCTGATGCAAAGGACAGGACTGAAGGCTGGGTCCGAATAGGTGATGCTGCCGTCTGCTTCCCGTTGTGCTGTCTTCGCGAAGCAGTTCTTCGGGGAGAGATTCAGCTCCGAGGATTTCCTGAGCTACAAGCCCGACACCACGATCGACACAATAACGGACCTGAATGTCGGTGGATCGAGGTTCGAGCTGATCCCCGTTCGAGGCGGAGAGATGCATGATGCCATGTTGATATATCTTCCCGACGAAAGAGTGATGTTTATGGGGGATGTCATCATGCCATATTTGGGGCGCCCTTTGATGAGGACGGTGACCTGCAGGGACTGCTCGATGCGATTGATGTGATCGTAAGCAGGAATCCTCAGCACCTCTTGTACGGGCACGAGCCGCTCACGCGGGTCTTTTCCTCACCGCTGATTCTCAGCCATTTGAAAACGGATTTGGCATGGTTGCAAGACCAGGTGCTCATGGCTATCCGTCGCGGTGACGAGCGGGCCGCTATTCATGAAGCAAATCTCATCCCGCCGGATCTCCTGGCCCATCAGCGTGATGCCCATCAGCCTTACTAAATCCTATGCGAGCATGTGATCGACCGAATCTACGATCAAAACGTAGGGTACTGGGCGGAACCTTCAAGGTCTGGCTCATCCCAGCCGGACAGATCGTGGGGAACTCCTTGTTGACTATCTGGCCCTCTCGGAGGCGCAGATCGTCAAAGCAGCCGATCGCCTTGACGCAGACGGGAAGTACGCGATGGCGGCCGATCTGCTCGAATCTGTACAGGAGAAGTTTCCCGCCAGCGATTCCGTAAAGCGCGCCAGGCGATTCGCTTTTCTGAAATTGATGGAAAGGAATCAGAACACGGATCCGTTCAAGTTCATTATCTATTCGGCGAAAATTGGCGAACAGACGCCACAGATTAATGCGGAGCACGCTCGGTAACCAAACGAGCGATACGTCCGGATAGCACAGGTGGATTCCTTTACAGTGCGCCAGACAATCGAGGACAGTCTCATGGGTCGACAAACGCTGCATTGCGACCTTTGCTCTGATGCTTTCTGCCGTGATTGCCGGGGCAAAAACGAGACTCCATCTCAACCAGACTCCGAATTGAGGTCCTCTGTTGACAACGGTGGTCGGCTGGAACTGCGTTTCGCCAAAACGACATGGTTCGATACGCTCTGCCAAAAGTAGTGAAATGGAAATCTGATGAAAGTAAGATCACCAGAACCCGAAGCCCAGGACGCAGAAGGCCGGAATGTTCCACTAGGGCGCGTATGGCATCCTGGGATCGAAAGAACGAGATGAGCGCTTTGTAAGCACTCAGCCTTTTGGTGTAGAGCGTCTGGACCGCTCCTGTCTGTAGCGACATCATCGGGCGCACAACCTCCAATGCTGATATGGACAGACGGGCTGCACTCCAAACTGGGTTCTAACCCCGCTTACTGCCTGTGCCAGGAAGCGCGGCTTGCTGCATTCGCATCCCCGCTCCCGACAGCCGCCCGCATCGGCTCCAGCACGAATCTGTTCAGTCGCGCACGCACGATCGGCCGGGCCAAGGGAGCTAGCACGCGCGCCACCCCCTTGAGCCGAACGTCGGCAACGATGGAATATCGTGTTCCCTGCCCCGGCAGCTTCGAACCGGTTAATGAACCGCGCATCGAAGCGCCGCTTGAACTCTTCCAGCCGGATCTCCTGGGGCGAAACCACGATGAGGATGTTGATCACATTGCCTTAGCTAGCGTGAGCGATTTCGATCGTCTTTCGCTGGCCGTCGTCGGCGAGGAGTCGTACGCCACAGATCGTGGCCGGGAACAGCCGGGGCCACCCTTCGTAGTCGGCGTAGAGTGCCGCCACCAGCTCGGGCGGCGCGCCGATCTCTGCAGAGACGACGGTGTGAACCATAGTGCAGCCCCCAATGGGACAAGGAGCGTAGGGCACCAAGGAAATTGAGCCGATCGCCAAGGTCGCGATCAACGAGGCTTCGCTCGCGCGGGTCTCAGCCCAACGACAGCTGCTCCGTAACCGGAATCGAACTGTTTGTCCGCGGCGGCATTGCGCAGGTGTAGTTGCGTTCGATGTGATACTAAGACAGACGCGTCCCATGCGTAGGCCGCCGTCGCAGCTGTTCCTTGGTCCTTGTCTTATTTAATAAACCCCCGGCACCAGCCGCCACGTGTGCTTACAGTAGGTGTCATACTCGGCACCAAAGTGCTCGCGCAGCAATCGCTCCTCGGAGCGGATCCGCGCCACGAGGGGCACCAGCAGTGCAGCCACCAGCAAGACTCCAACACCGGAGCGAAACGTCAGCACCCACCCCAGAGATGTGATAAGCAGCCCCAGGTAACTCGGGTTACGGATCACGCCATAAATTCCGTGCGTTTCCAGGCGATGTCCTGGCTGGATCGCCACCAGCCCACTGAAGCGATTTCTCAACACATATACCGGAATAATGCGCAACAGCCCGCCAAGAAAGCACACCATAACTCCTATCCAACGCATTGCGTCGCCGTCGAGCGTCAAGAACCCTACGCGATCGGTATACGACGAGGAAGAAAGCCATCAACAGCGCAATCACGCTGAAGGCCCCGAGCACCCAGCGATTGCCGCGGTCCTCCTTCTCGCCCGAACTCAGGCCGCCGCCCGAAGGCACTGCGAGCGCGGCAAGCACAACCGTTACGGCGGCGAGCGCTCGAAAGGCCGGATGCCGAAAGAACGCCACCCACCCGCCCCAGCCGGCGATCGCCAGCCCGAACTGGATAACGATCGAGACAACCCCGGTGATCAAAACCTTAATGCCACTCATCTCTTTCTCTTTGCGGGATTGCACCCTCAGCTTATCACTGGCGCGGCCCCGCACCCCTGTCGCTACGGAGATTTCGCGGATGAATCTTCCATCGATTGTTGAAGAGTGAACCAGGTGCGACACCGCTGGACAGAGGTGAATTTGAGATGCCTGCTGCGTATTCGTACTCAGACGGATCGACCGATTAGAGATTTTCTCTTCTTCCCGCTGCAAGTTCCACTTTTATTAATCCATGGACAAATGAATCGATGGAGCCACCTTGGCTCTTCATGCGTGCCACAGAATGCGTCGCCTGAGGTGATAGCTGGCAGACCTTATCGGCATCCGAAAATCCAAGAAAAAGGAACTGGCAATAGCCAGCGGAACAATTCCCTGCAGCAAGGGGGCATCACTGTCAACGAATTGGGGGACAGTATGCATTTTACGGTTCTGCGCCTCCGGAGGACCGATCACCGGCGTCGGCACACTTATATAGCTGATGGACGCCGATACGTTCTCGGTGTTTCGCTGATTTCGGCAATTCAGTGACGCAACATCACAACTCAAGAGAGCGCCCATCGAGACACCGCTCCTTGTGAGATGAAAGTCGTCGAGCGTCTTGCACGTTAGTAAGAAGAGTAGGAGTGTTTGACAGATCATGGTCACAACCAACGCGTCTCATATCCGCCAGTTACATTGGGTCCCGATCATTTTCGGCATAGTGGTACCGTGTCTCGTTGCAATTGGCGCATTTTCGCAGGCAACGCCCGCCAGCGGGCAGGATCTCGACACGTTGCTGTCGAAGAAGCAGTATCGGCAACTGGAGCAAGCATTGCAGGCACAAGGCGAAGAACTCCCAGAGCAAGAGAGCTCTTACTTCTCCGGTGTGATGGCGAACAGGTTGAACCAAATAAACGAGTCATTACAAAGGCTCGAACCGCTCATCCCGAATCTTGTTATAACGAATCCCGTACGGGGCGAAGTTGCGCTGTGCACGGTCGCCGACGATTACGCCAAGATCTATCGCTACGCCGATGCGTCGAGGGTTTACACTGAGGCCAGTCGCGTCTCGAAGCAACAAAACTTACCGCCCCCTTGTGAGGCGATACGCGAAGCATCGCGGTGGGCGCTGCTAAGCAATGCTCCCGCCCAGACCGTAACTTCGGCGGGACAGTTCACCATTCAAGGTAGGCGGGATGTACTCGGCCTCATTCAGGTTCCGGTGAGTATAGGCGGATACGCCGGATCGTGGATCCTTGATAGCGGTGCCAATCTTTCGATAATCAGCCGGTCCGTTGCCGTTCAAATACACGTTGCGATCTCACCTGCGACAGATACGGCGGACGGAATCTCTGGTGGTTCGGTACAGGTCCACGTTGGGGTAATTCCCGAGATAAACCTGGGTCCGGCCGTTTTTCACAATGTCCCGGTACTCGTCGTCCCGGACTTCCAGCTCGATTTTCCGCAAGTCAATTACCACATTGAGGGCAGCCTCGGTTTACCCATTCTGGCTGCTTTGGGCAGAGTCACTGTTTACCGGAACGGACTGATTCGGTTTGGGGGAGAACGTGATGCCGCACGCAATCCTGCCCTTGCGCACAATTTATTTCTGGAAAACTTTACTCCCGTGATCGCGGCCGACTTCGGATTAGGTGATCAGCTTTTCACCATAGATACGGGCGCGGTCCGGACCATCCTGTCCGCCGCGTTCTACCATGACTGCGGCGCCGTAAACTCCGCAGAGTTCGTTGAGCTCGAGTTGGTAGGTGCGGGAGGGACACTCGTCTCGCCTGCCTATCAGCTGCGCGACGTTGGCGTGAGGCTTGGAGGAAGCTGTACAAGACTGGAAATCGTCGACGTCTTGACGAAACCCATTGGTCTTGCAGATGAGTTCTACGGCAACATCGGTGAAAGCACGCTGAGTTCATTCGCAAGTTTTACGCTCGACTTTAAAATCATGCATTTCGAAACTACCGGTCCACGCGTCTGCCGATGAATTGTTGCGGCTGGTTCAGATAAGTGTGCGTGGCGTCAGCAACCCATTTCTAGCCTAAACGTGGCTTGGCATGGAACTAGTCCCGCAGCTGCGTGATCTTCCTCTGAAGTCTGCTGCAAGAAAGATTCGGGAATCGTGTTGTCCTCAACTGCCATCCTTCGAGCACCTGCCCAACACACTCAACGTCAGTTTTGTCAGCAAAGTTGGAGCAGAGACTTTAGCTCCCGCCAACAAGAATGACGTCACATCATTCCACCGTTATCAGCGCGAGTATCAAAAACGGAACCAGCGACGCCGGCTTCAGCAATATCACCGTGTAGAACACACGATTCTCGATTCGCCGATTTGGCCGTTCACCCTCGGTCGAAACAGAGAGGTCTCTTGCATAAGCACTCGTCCGCCCGATTGCTGTTACTCCTTGCGATTACTATCGGCCTTCCCGCTTGCAGGGGATTCTTCGTCGATCCCACGTTGAAAGCCATCACGGTTACACCTCAGACCCCGTCCGTTGGCACCGGCAGCAATCTGCAAATGACAGCAACGGGGACGTACGACGACGGAAGTACAAAGAAAATTACTGGCTCTGTGAGCTGGTCATCTAGCAACGCTGCCGTTTTTACTGTTTCCTCTGCTGGCTTGATCAAGGGTAATGAGCCCGGAAGAGCGACCGTGACTGCAACCTCCGCCACCATCAGCGGCTCAACCAGTGTCACCGTGACGGTCGCAAATCTCGTCTCCATTGAGATTACTCCCACGAATTCTTCGATCAATTCAGGTGAAACGCAGCAATACAAGGCCGTTGGGACACTGGACCACGGGACCCAAGTCGATATCACGGACTCGGTGAACTGGAGTTCCTCGAACGCCAGCGTGGCGACGATCAGCAGCACCGGTTTGGCAACCGCAGTCGCGAGTGGAACTAGTTACATCGTAGCGACATCCGGCAGCATTACGAGCAATACAGCGACCCTGACTATCAACTGAGGGCAGAATTTGGTCGCCAATACACTCGACTCCACCATGAAAACTTTGGAACTTGCAACGAGCGTCGGGGCAATCTTGATCTAGAAGGACAGTAGCGCTCGACGACCCATTGAACAATGAGCATCGATGGTCAGACTGCGTTCGAAGCGGACTTTCCGGTTCCTGCGGAACAAGCCGAGGCCCTATCGAACGATGGGGCAAATGAGTGCGACCAGCAAGCTGTCGCGGCGCGCTCCGCGAACGCATGAACCATTGTCTGAATGAGGAACATCGTGTCGTGCCAAGGTCACAGTCTCGATTTAAGCAGTAACAATATCCCGAATTCCTCCTGGACGGAGGCCTTCCCCCGGAAGGGTTGGGCGCGGGAATTTAGCACGATTCCGCGCCCAATTCGCCTCAACCAAATCAGGCCTCAGTGCGTTCACTACCGAGTTCTTTCTCCTCTCGGTCCCAAGGCGGTCACAAAAGGAAGATTCCCGGTGCCGATCTGAGACCCATGCTCTGTTCCTGAGCATGTGAGATCGAGCGATACCCAAACTTAACCCTGAAGGAAGTCCTATGACTGGTTCCCACGCTCGAGTTGCGTCTTTTGCATGGCTATTGGTGAATTCTGCGCTTTGCGGCGCGCAGGTTCCGAACCCAAGCCGGATCCCGCAGTCAATCGACACTACGCAAGTGGTAAATCTTACCGGTTCGGTGCACCCCCTGGCGAAGCCTGAATTCGCCCAGGGGCGATTAAACGGCAACACTATCATTCGTGGTGTGTCACTGACCTTTAAGCGTTCCCCGGAGCAACAGAAGGCACTCGAGCAGTTGCTGGCAGCGCAACAGGATCCGCATTCACCCCGCTATCACGAATGGCTGACTCCGGAGCAGTTTGCTGATCGGTTCGGCCTGGCTTCGAGCGACGTCGCGCATGTAAAGAATTGGCTCGAGTCTGAGGGCTTTGTCGTGGGTAAGGTTGCGCGCAGCAGAATGCAAATCTCATTCACGGGAAGCGTTGCGCGGATTGAATCGGTCTTCAAAACAGAGATCGCCAGTTTTCTCGTAAATGGGAAAAAGCATTTTGCGAACGCGAACGAGCTCCTGATTCCCGCGGCTCTGGAAGGTGTGATCTTGGGAGTTCGGAACCTTGACGACTTTCATCCCAAGCCAAGGCACAAGCTTCCTGGCTCGCCGAACTTCACCTCCAGCATCTCCGGCAATCATTTCCTCGCCCCTGAAGACTTCGCCACAATTTACGATGTGACGGCACTTTACAGCGCAGGTTTCGATGGCATGGGCGAAAAGATCGCTGTGGTGGGCGACAGTGACATCACTATGAGCAATATCGAGACCTTTCGCGCCGTAGCAGGCTTATCCAAGAACGATCCCTCAAAAGTTCTGGTTCCAAACACCGGCAGCGCCACCGTTCCGAGTGCGGATGAGCAGATTGAAGCCTATCTCGATGTGGAGTGGTCGGGCGCAGTCGCCAAAAACGCGAGCATCGTTTACGTCTACGTCGGTAACAACCCCAACTACAGTGTATGGGACGCGTTGCAATACGCCATCGACAACAAGCTCGCACTTGTCATCAGTACCAGCTTCGGTTATTGCGAGCAGGGGTTGGGACACAGCAACGCGCTTGCCATTCAGAGCTGGGCCCAGCAGGCCAACTCGCAAGGGCAGACGATCATCGCGGCTTCGGGCGATGCCGGAGCTGCGGATTGCGACGGGAGCAGTGTTCAAACGGCTACACAGGGATTTTCCGTTGATGTCCCTGCCTCAATTCCCGAAGTCACAGGTCTCGGCGGTAGCGAATTTACTGGTGATCCAGCCAATACAGGCACTTCGCAGTATTGGAAGGGCACGAATGACAGTGTTTACGGTTCAGCACTCAGCTACATTCCTGAAATGGTCTGGAACGATACCACCGAATCGATCGCCAACAGCGGAGGACTTGCTGCAGGCGGCGGCGGAGCGAGCATCTATTTCTCTAAACCCACTTGGCAAACCGGCACGGGTGTTCCCAACGATGGCCGCCGTGATGTGCCGGATATGTCCCTCAATGCGTCGCCATTCCACGATCTCTACTTGATCTGCGATGGACCTGACGAGACTGGAATCCAGAGCTGCACGAATGGCTTTCGCAATAGCCAGAACTACCTGGATGTTGTTGGTGGGACATCTGCTGGGGCGCCAACTCTTGCCGGCATCTTAGCGCTTGTTAACCAGGCCACTGGTTCGAAAGGCTTGGGAAATGTCAACCCGACGCTTTACAGCTTAGTAGCAAGTGCGGCAAATGCCTTCCACGACATTACTTCGGGCGACAACAAAGTCCCCTGCACGAAGGGATCGATCGATTGCCCCAATGGTGGAACAATCGGCTACAACGCCGGGACTGGTTATGACCAAGCAAGCGGCCTTGGCTCAATCGACGTCTACGCTCTGGCGACGAATTGGCCCGGATATGCGAGTGACCCGAGTTATTCCGTGGGGGCCAATCCATCCATTGTGACCATCTCTTCCGCTGGACAGACCGGCACTTCGACCATCACGGTGACGGGCACGGGCGGCTTCAGCGGCACAGTCAGCCTGTCCTGCACGGTCTCGTCCTCGACCGCGAATATGGGTTGCACTCTAAATCCATCGTCGATTTCGCTTGACTCCACAACGACGAGTGGCACCGCAACTTTGAGCATTACGACCACAGCCCCTAGCGTCAGAGGCGGTAACTTAGCCGGATTAGAGGACAGTTTCGGAGTGATCGCATGTGTTGCGCTGATCGGATTTTCGAAGCGTCTGCGCTACCGCGTATCCTGGGCATCAGTGTGCTTACTGACGGTCTTGGTGGTTGGCACCGGCTGTGGCAACAGCGGCAGCGGTGGAACTCTGAAAGGCAGTTATGCGGTGACCGTGACGGGAACCAGCGGAGGCCGGACACACGGCGCAACAGTTTCGGTCAGCGTTCAATAGCAAACCACTGTGCATGACAAGAAGCCTCTTATGGTTCTCTAAAGCAGATCATCTAGCGATTACGGACAGAGACCAGGATGCCGAAACTCTGCCGAGGCAGTCGGCTGCGGAAGTCAATCTGGAAGAATAGCAATCTGCGCTACTATTCACGGGTCGCGATGCTGTTCGCATAGGGCTCTTTCCTAGATCAACCGAGTTTCGTCGGAACGTTGTAGTTGTCGTGGAAACAAGAGAATGGCTGACCGAGGCGTACAGCTCGAAATGAGCTTCCACCCCTTCGGGAAGACCCCGGCCCGAAAAACTTTGGAACTAGACAAACCCCTGCCCTCAAATCCCAAGTAGCCCACATACATTGCGACAACTAACTGGTCCTACGCCGAATTCAAGCCCGGGGGGAACTGTCTTTCCGGGGCCGCGCTGGACTAGTCAGAAAAAGGAGCCGCCCTTTGAGTTTCATCAGAAAACACTTCTCGCTGCTATTGGCAGTGGTCGCGGTCGCTGCCCTGAGCTACTGTGGCAATAGCCGTATCGGACACGTAGCCTATGTGAGCTTTGCAGGCGCTAATAAAGTCGCAGGCTACAAAATCGATAGCTCCGGAAAGTTATCCGCTATTCAGGGTTCTCCATTTTCCGGTGGATCAACTCCCGAGGGCGTCTCTATCCACCCCTCGAAGAAGTTCGTCCATGCAGCGAACCAAGCTAAAGGAGACATTTCCCTCTTCGGTATTGACTCGAGTTCCGGGGCTCTCACGGAATCGTCTTCGCGAACCACTCCTGGGACGAATCCGACTGCTTTGGCCATGGATTCCAACGGAAAATTTCTATTCGTCGCGAATAGCGGTTCGAACAATATCTCCGTGTACTCGATCAACACCACGTGCGGCGCATTGACACCGGTCACCGGCTCTCCATTTCCCACGGGCTCCAGACCCATAGCGCTAACAGTCGGCTCCAACGGATTCTCGTATATGGCGAATGCGAATGCCGCAACTGTTTCGGCTTATTCTATTTCGTCAAGCAGCGCTCACTTGACTCACATCACGGGCTCCCCCTTCGCGCTGGGAACTGCTCCCTACTCCGTAGCGACTAAACCAGGCGGGCACTTTTTGTACGTTGCCAACCTGGTACCTGGAACCATTTCCGCATTTAGCATCGATTCGACCTCGGGTTCGCTCAGCGCTATTGCAAGTTATTCGGCCGGCACCAATCCGATTTCGGTTGTGGTCGACAAGTCCGGCAAGTACGCCTATGTGGCCAACTCCGGATCGAGCAACGTCTCCGCCTTTTCGATCGATTCGACCAGCGGTGGGCTCACGGAAATCTCTGGCTCGTCACTCGGTGCCGGAAGTAATCCCGTGTTCGTAGTGGTTGATTCGCCAGGCAAGTTTCTTTATGTAGGCGACCAGGCGTCCACAATCTATGGGTTCTCCATCGATGCAAGTACAGGTGCACTGAGTCGAGCAGCCGGATCCCCCTATTCTGTCGGTTCAGCACCGTCGTCCATGTCCACAAATCAGTAGCGTTCCATTCGATGTGCAAACAATCGAAACGCCGGCAGGTCACTATTTTGCGCAAGAACCACTTCCAAACCGCGTTCCTTTCAGTTGCGAGAACAATTGAATGACCATGCAAACGACCACCCATAAACGCGCAGACATACTGGCTCGAGACGAATTTGCGCTCTGGTACCAAGCCGATGCAGCCTCCGAACGGATGGTCTCGTTTGCCCAGAAAGCAAAGCGCCTGGCCGTCCACCTGTTCGTTGCCTCTCACCTGGTTGCAATCGCGTTTTGGTGTGTTCCTGTCGATAGTCCTCTGATTCCACTCTGCAGAGACCTGGTTCGTCCTTACTTCCTGTGGGCCGGGCTCTTCCAGTCTTGGGACATGTTCGCCCCGATACCGAAGGGAGCGAACGCGTATATCGAAGCGACCCTTCGATACCAGGACGGATCACAAAAAACCTGGACATTCCCCAGGATGGAGCAAATGAGCCGGAAGGAGAAGCTCTTCAAGGAACGCTATCGCAAGTTCGCTGACTACCTCCAACGGGATGAACTCGACGAACTCCTGCCCGATGCGGCCCGCCACATTGCCCGATTGAATAGCAGTCCCGGTCATCCTGTTCGGACGGTCATTTTAGTCCGGAGGATCTCTTTCATCGTCCCACGGGGCAACGGTGTCTATGTTCCCGAGCCTTGGGATTCACATATCCTGCTGGGTTACGGAGTACGGCCCGAGGATCTGAAATGAGTTTGCGGTCCTTGGTGAAGTTCTGGAACGAATTCTTTTTTGCCGAACAATCCCCGGTTCCGATCGCCCTGTTTCGAATTCTCTACGGGATCCTGGTGATCGCAACGCTCGTGCTGCTGCACTCCGACTGGCTTGACTGGTACGGAGTGGACGGTTGGCTGAGCCTGCCCACGGCCTCGAGACTTGAACCAGGTCACCGGCTGAACCTATTCACCGTTATTCCCCAAAGCAACGCCTGGGTCGAAGCGGTGTTCTGGGCGGTGCTGGCCTCCTCTGTACTTTTGATGCTGGGACTTTTCACACGCATGAACAGTATCGTAGTGTTCGTCTTTCTGACTTCGCTCCACCAAAGAAATCTCTACATAACTCACGGCGGCGACACCTTTCTGCGCCTGGCGGGGTTCTTCCTGATCTTCGCTCCAGCAGGAGCCGCGCTGTCGCTCGATCGCATGATTCGGATCCGCCGCGGGATCGAATCTCCCAGCGTTCAAGCGCGGAGTCCTTGGGCGCAGCGTATGATTCAGCTGCAATTGTCATTTCTGTACCTGGTCACGTTTCTCTCGAAAATCAAGGGCGCCCCGTGGTTGCAAGGAACCGCGCTTTTCTACATATATCACCTAGATGAATTCAGGCGCTTTCCGTTGCCCGGATGGTTTTTCCGTCCGGCTGTGCTGAAGCTCGGCAGCTGGTCGGCCTTGGCACTCGAATTCTCTTTGGGTGTTCTGATCTGGGTGAAGGAATTCCGATACATCCTATTGGCCCTCGGACTCCTGTTCCATCTATGGCTCGAATACTCGCTCAATATCCCTCTTTTCCAATGGGATATTCTCTCCGCCTACATTTTGTTCATTGATGGCGACGATCTGGTGGATTCTTTGTCCGGCGTTCGGCGGCGCGTTTTCGGCGCGCTTTCGGCTTTCCGCTCTAATCCTGCGCTAAAGCACCGGAAGAGTGGACAGCCACCCTTCCGATGGCTTCGTTACCGCTAGGGTAACTGACTGTTCGAAATTGTATTCGCAGTGGGCACGAAATCAGGCGTGCCCGGCCGCTGCATTGTGTTGGCTAGCTTTCGGCTCGCGAGCCGCCCAAGTACTGATCCATTATTTGGCAACGTTGAGTTAGCTCCGATGGTTGAGCCCGAAGAAGGTCGGTTATTCGATGAAGCAGCTCTACAGGTTTGGATCCCCTTCTTTCCACCTATCGTCACGGGACCCGAGCAAGAAGACCAAGAAGCGATCTTTGGTGGAGTTGAAGTTGACGAATGCTTCTGGGCCATCGCGCCGGCACAGGCGAAGACGATTACACAGCCCAAGAGCGTAACGGTTTTGGTCATTGCTAATCTCCTATCTAGAGGCATGTTGCCTCTGGAAGAATTAGCCTTCATTACACTGTTGGGTTCCAAAAACTATCTGGACCTCAGCACGAGAATCGGAGCAATCTCCCCATCATTTAGGTGGATTTCGTCCGTTTGGCAGGACGGGCCCAGTTTCACTGCACTGGATTTCGTGCAGGAGGCAAACTCATTTGCCATACCGCAAAAAGCAACGCCACGGCGTTAGGCGAAGAGCGGAGGTGGTGTCGCCAGGAGAGGCCGTGAACAACCAGCCAAAATCTTGTCTTCCCTGTGCGCCCGCGCGACCCCAGGTGGCGAACCCGCCCCGCATCATCTTCCACCATTGTCGCGACTCGTCAAGAATTCGACCAGAGCCGCTCTACCGCGCTTGGGGAATGTCCGCTCGCACTGTAGCTGGTGAAAGTGGCGTCGTGACCATGAGCATTTGTTCCCTTTTGTGTGCGCTGAACTGCTTCATCCGCCCGCTAGGTGCGACGCCGCATGAACAACCTTAGAATCTTTGCCTTCATGCCCTCAATACCAAATTGCCGCGTCATGGTCGCTACGTCCCAATATTCGCGCACGCGATCGATCTTCCCTTCCTTGGTAAGTGACAGATGTAGCAGACTGGGATCGCGATGGGCGCGGTGCTTGATCTCGCCGTCAATATATCGACTCCATGCATCCCGCTTTCTTTCTCCCCCTGGGTGAGAGCCGGCGTCATGTCTGCCTTCGCGACATATTCCACGCACGCTTCCGTCTCGCTGGCAATCACGTTTGTTAGTTCTTTCGAGGCCTTGCGACCGTACGCCATTCTGGCCGAGTCACGCATCTTGTCCATACCCTTGTAAACGACCCCCCGGTTGGCATCTCGATGATTTCAATATCTTCGGCATAGAAATCGAGCGCCTTCATGTCCTGGCGGTTATGTGCGTCCAGCCACGCGTTTGATTGTTCCTCTGGATCACACCGTTACCGACAGCGTTATTCATTCTTTTACTGGCTCCGTCTGCCGCCACCTTCTGAGTCGATATTCTTGGAGTCGTGGTCGAAGGATGATTGTCCCAGCTCGAAGCTCGCAACTCGGAGGCAGTCCCTTCACTGCGCTTGCGAAATTTCGGCTGACGCTGCAGCTTGTGAAAGGGGCGTCGGCATCATGAGCATTTGTTTCTGTTGATTGGGGGTCAGTACGGCGTAGAGTGCCGCCCACCGCCTCAGTTGTGATTCCTGGAGTTTTGCGTTTGCGGAAGCCAAATTCTCAATTTCGCTTTCCAGATAGGTCTGGCCATTTTGAAGGGCATGCGCGAGCGCGGCACGAGCCTCCTGGACTGCCTTCTCGAGCGTTGCACTCTCCTCCTTCTGCGCTTTCAGGGACAAATCCAGTTGATGACGTTGATCCGAGTCCAGATCCAGTTGTCGGGCGACTTTCAGGATCTTCTCTTGCTCAGGATCCGCAAAGCCAGCGTCCTTGCTGTTCGGAATTCCACGCCCGCTGGTGTAGGGACCGTCATTACTCCGTGGGCCGTCATTACCACGCGGGATGTTGGTGCTGCAGATCCCCCCAGGTGGACAAGCGCCGCCCGGAGTCCCCATTCTTTGGGCTACCGCAGATGTACAAGTCAAGAAAATCGCACAGCCGAGGAGCATTTCAGTCTTGATCATCCGTTTTCTCCTGATACGAGATATTCGTCTCTGAAGAGAACTTGGGCTCACGTGGCTCATCGGTTCCAAAGATTTTGCTTCGAACGGGACTGGATTGGTCGACCCTGGTCAGAGAGAGCCGCAGACTGCTCAAAGTAAGTGGAGCGACCTTGTCGCGAATGTTGCCAGCGACTCGCCCCCGCAATCGTACGCTGTCTCACTTCCAGCCCTCCTGCGGTCGTCATTGCCGGCTGATCAGCACCAGACCGACCATGCATAGCACAATTCCGATGACACTTCTGCCAGACAGGCGTTCTCGAAAGAAAATGAAGGCAATGACTACAAGGAGAACGGCGCTCCCAGTGTTGCCAATTAGCGAAACGAGGCTGACCTTCCAGCCCGTGTGGTAGGCCAGCAGTACGGCCAATTCGACCCCTACAATTGAAATGCCCACGGCGCAACTGGCCCAGTTCAAATTTTTCACGGCCAGCGGTTCCGTGGCGCGCATCGGGACAGGATCATCACGACCAGCGTGCCCATGAGCGCGGTGATGTAGTTAAGCACGAGGGACGAAAACGGGTTGACTTACGTGGAGACGGACCTTTGTGCCATGTGGTAGAAGGTGATGGCGAGGAGCATGAGGATGATGGGGAATAGAGGAGCATCGCTTTTCTCTGAGATAACGAGGGTTCGCGGGCGCTGAGCCAAGTTGATTCCGATATTGGTGAACGAAGTCGGCTCCATGTCGCTGTTTGAGGCTCCGCCCTGGCCAATAGATCTTGGTTCCGGGCCTAAGAACTTGCTTCAAATTCTCGGGAAATCTTCCACGTACTCGAGAGGTGACATCGACATCACCACTCGAGACGGAATGGTGTTGAGTTTCTCGCATGGATCAACAGTGCCCTATTGGGGCGGTGCCAGTGGCTGAGGAGGTTCCGGCGCCTTCCTGACGCGATAGTCACGAGGAACTTCAAATAGCGAATGCGCTGGATTGGTTCGATCGAGCTTGGTTACTTCGTACGTGGTAACTCCGAATCGCGGGTCACTTTGCTTGGATCGGAGGACGATCTGTAACTCCGGCGAAAACCAACGCTCCCTTGTGATTGCAATCGGCCGCTCGTTGCCCATCGCTTCGGCGGGGATCGTCGTCGTCAGACGCACACCTTCTGCAGAGACTCCAGCTATGGTCTCTTTTCCAAGCGATTCCGAGCTCTCATCCGGCCGCACCGCTGGAGAGGCCATTCCCTCCTGGACCACAAACATTCCGGCAACACCCATTACGGTTTGTGGCCCGTCGGGTGAGCCAGTGATCCCGATCCCGCCAGCGGGTGTGCCTCCTGATGTGGTGATTTTGCCCGGGGATCCTGCCGGGAGTTTGATGGCATTTTGTGGTTCAAGAGAACCGATCGGGAGTTTGATTGCAATCTTATTTTGTGGATCAAGAGAATAGGTAACTCGAGACACCGGATCCTGGATGGTAATGACCGTTGGTGGAGTCCCTGATGCCGCCCACGGACCCAGTGCTGCCAAGGTCTCCTCCCGGCGGGTTCTGCCTTCCGAATCGCGGTACACCCGCACCAGTTGGTGATGGCCAATTCGATTTCCATCCGCGAGAGTCTGCTCAGTTTCGACGGTAGCTTCGAGCGAATAGGGGGCCCCTTTCACAGCTTTGCCGGATACGGTAGGCTCAGCGGCTACGAACTGAAACCCCATCTGTCCGCCGCCGTGCACAACGACACCCGGTGCCTGGGACTGCATGACTTCGACCTGCTGCGACTGTAGTGGAGGAGGAATCAACACCGGCATGTCTTGAGCGTGCACAGACGCCACCCAAGCGATCCCAAGGACACTCGAAAGAATTGGACGCGTCAGTTTTTTCATAAACCGTCCTCCTTTTTTTCTTGTCTCCGGCTCAATCAGCGCGCGCTCCAGCCGGCACCAGGCGAATTCCCACCACGGCTCCGAAAGGGTCCATCCAGACATCCGCCGTGACCCGGGTATCCGACAGGTCGGGCCGGACAGGAAGTCCCATCGCGGTCAGGCTGGAAAAGGGCAGCGTGACACGGACCACACTCCCTCCACCGTTCAGAGAAAGTTCATCGCTGGGCGGAATGGCAGCATTCCGCGCCAGGCGTCTGGATATCGGTTTGTCAGCTCGCGCAACCCGGCGAACGGTCGCCGCGTTGTCAGCCAAGGCGCCAGCGTCCTTGCGGAAAGCTTCCTTTGCCGCGCCGGAAAGACCCGGGGAAGAGGGGAGCTGGATCTCGAGTTTGCTGCCCTTGCTGTTGTTTTCCGATTTCAACGGGGACTTTGTCGGCAAACTGGAGTACAGCCGTAAGCCGGCTGCGAGCAAAACCAGCGCTGCTGCCGACAACCATACGAATCTCCATCCCGAAGCACGCCCAACTAAAGTACGTCGCCTGGCTGCTTGCTGGCGAAATGCATCCAAGAGATTGCGCTCAACTGTGGCCGGGGCCCGCAGGTGCATCGTCGAGGCCCGCAACCGGTCCAGGGCATCTTGCAGTCTGGTCGCATCAGCCATCTTCTTCGCGCACACTGGACAATTCTCGACATGTGCTTGTATCACGACCGCTTTGGATGCCCTCAGCAACCAGCCGTCGCCACCACTCCGGCAGCGGCTTGAATCCACCAAGTCCTGCTCGAATTCGTCACAAGTCATAGTCCAGCCCCCGTCCATACCTCAAGAAGGATTCACTCCTCGCTGCCGCTACTTCCGATCCACCTTCTGTCAGCTTGCGCAGAAGAAGCTGTCTAGCACGGTGCATTCTCGACCGCACTGTGCCAATTGCGGAACCCACCACCACTGCCGCCTCTTCGTAGCTTAGCTCCTGCAGCGAGCACAGCACAATCACTTCACGATACTTTCGCGGTAAGGACAATATCGCCTGTCGCAATCGCTTGGCTTCGTGTTGCCGGGCAAAATCGTCTGCGAAGTCGGGCAATGAGACGGGCAGTTCACGATCATTGTCGAATTCCTCATATAGCCTCTCTCGCCGCGCGGTCTTCCATACCAACCGGCGCACGATGCCAAACAAGTAGAGCGGCAGTGGCCCACGATCAAAATGATAGTTCCGCGGGGCTCGTATCAGTGAGAGGAACGTCTCCTGCGTGACCTCCTCCGCGATGTGACGGATGCCGCAGATGTGGAGGGCGAAACGGTATACCGGGCCCTGATACTTTTGATAGAGGGCCACGAAACCCTGCTCCTCCCCAGCTATCATCAGGTGGAGTAACTGACCGTCATCCTCAAACGCGTCGTTAACGTCCATGTCTCGTAAGCGCCGGTCTTCCTTGATGCTAGGTATTGCGCTCTGCAGCCCCAGTGGTTCCAAAATTAGCCCCGCAAGACCGTTATCGTGCATGAGATGGATCGCTTTCCGCCGATATCAGGGCGTGTCATAGCCGGAATGTCTGGGATGGATAGGTTGTAATGAAAAACACGGGAACTCGGAGACTTCGATTCCGCAATAGAATTAAGGAGGAGTCGATGCCTCCTTCTGTCTATTGTGATGCACAATTCGCCCGATGTGAAAGGTGGAATCCAACATTGAGGAGGCAAACCCCAACTTGTTGATTCCAGGAAGAATAGTTCTGGTCGCAGGAAATCTGAAAACCAACCCCAAAACTCTGCGTTTGAAAGCAAGTTCTTGTCACTCTGAATCTCTTAAGACGACAGCCGCGATTATCCTCATTCATGGAGCCAATGGGACGAGGGGCCAAGAGCCACTTATTCATTCCCTTCCCCGTTGACCCGCATTGCGCCAGCCGCACACGGAAGCAATGGCGTAGTGGGGGGCTGGCAGAAGGTAGCAGGAGACGCTAGGTGTGGCGCCCGTGGCAAACCAAGCGGCTTTCGCCCGAAGATGAGATGGGAATATGGACCTCGGAGAATCGATTCTGCATCGTCGCGCGCCGCTGTTCCGACCGGCGACACCGTCCGATGCAAGCGCGGTATCCGCGCTGCTGAGACGAGCCTTCCACGACTTCGAGCCACTCTATACCCCTGAAGCGTTTGTCGCGACCGTGCAACCGGAAAGCGGCATTCTGAATCGGTTGCAGGAAGGGCCTCTCTGGGTCGCCGCGAAGGAGCAGAGTGTAATCGGGACAGTATCAGCGGTGCGTTCAGACGATTTCGTGATGGTTCGCGGAATGGCCGTCGCTCCGGAAGCCCGAGGACTCAGAATCGGAAGAGCTCTTTTGAATCTGACCGAGGACTTCGCCCGCGAGCATGGCGTTAACCGCATGCTTCTATATACGACAGCGTTCCTGTTGCGGGCTATTCATCTGTATCGATCTTCGGGCTTCGAATTTACAGGGGAGAAGACTAGTCCGAACGGAACTGAACTGCTTTGCATGGAGAAGATTCTTCTTCGCGATGCTGGTAACGAGGTTATGGAGCCCTGAGCGAGGCAAGCGGCCATCTCGTAGGGCGAATATTTCACTCGAGGTGAGACCCTATGGGTCCTGACCGCATATCAATAGAGGACTGGCATGTTGCTGTTGTACCTCCTCGGTGTGAGCCTGTGGCTCGCTTATGGCGTCCGCATCAACGCTGTGGAAGTCATAGGCGCAAACATCGTCGCGGGGGCTCTCGTATTCACCGCACTCTTCATGAAACTACGCTCCGACGCGTGATGTGCACGCTTCGAGGTACAGGGGTTCGGAAGCTAACCATATCCACTGACTGAGGAACCAATGACAATCAAGACCAAGTTGTCGATTGCCACACTCGCGGGGGCCCACACCGAGCTTACCGTGCGGAAAAATCGGACCGGCTATCACAATCACATCAACTCCAAAGAAGTAACCGAGTTGATTCGCGAGCTCGCTTTAGTCTGTGAAGATACATCGATTGTTTCTATCCTGAACCGGCTGGGCTATCGCAACGGCAACGGAAATACCTGGACGGAGAAGCGCGTGCAGCATGTCCGTCACACCAACGGCTTTCCCGCTTGCCCACCACTGGATCAGCGGCTATGGATCACCATGCAGCAAGCCGCCGCTGCGCTATGTGTCAGTGAGATGGTCGTCCGCAGACTCATTGCGCAGAAGAGTCTCCCGGCAAAGCAGATCGTGAAGTTCGCCCCCTGGATGATCGAACGCCATGCCCTCGACATCCCCTCAGTCCGTAAAGAGATTCGGCGAGTTCACGAAGGCCGGCGTACGGGATGGGTGGTTAGCGAAAAACAAACGGGGCTATTTGCGGATTCCCATGAAGCTTAGGCTTGATGCTCTGCGAACAAGGCACAGGCTGCGGATTCGAGTCCCGGCATCCCCGCCGTTCTTCGTCAATGCTTTACAAGCTGGCTCTTGCGGTCCGCGCGGTAGCGACGAAGAGCTGGCCAGTTAGGGGGGCACTATATTGCCAAACCCTTGTGTCCACCTATGCAATAGCGCTCCCGCAGTGGTCAGCTACCGGACTCCATCTTCAACTCAATTCCGGGGCTACCGTTCAGCGAGATGTCCAATATTCAGCTGACTCAATTCGGCTGACTCAGCTTCGAGAGGAATTCTTGCACGGCACGCAAGCACTCCGTTTCGTTCGAGAGAAAGACAAAATGATTTCCATGGGGGATGCTGATGACACGGGCTGTAGGCACTGCACTTTCAACTGATTTCTCCTGCCTCTCTGTCATAGCTCCCAAAGCGGTGTGATAAGCCTTTGCATCGGACCGAACGGACGCATCGGCACTTGAATCCACCCAGGCTCCCAGGCTGTGCGGACTTGCGAAAATGAAAAGGCAGGGAACGGGAATCCTGGTGTACTTTTGTCCTCCCTGCGCTGGGCGCAAGACGCAGTCGTGTAGTGCGACAGCTTTTGACGGAGGGTATTCTGCTGGCAGTCGCGGGCGGTGCACTGGCGTTCGCAGTAGCATTCGGACTGAATTCGATTTTTGTCTCGAAGCTCGCGGAGCAGTTGCCGCGCGCTGACGAAATTCATCTTGACGCTTCAGTGCTCGGATTCACCGCCGCGATCTCGATCCTGGCCAGTTTGCTTTTCAGCATCACGCCCGCGCTGCAGACCATTCGAACTGACCTTAATGAAACGTTGAAAGAAGCTGCTCGCGGTAACACCCAGCGCCACGGTTTTCAGCGCGCGCTGGTGGTAACGGAAGTTGCGCTGGCGCTGGTGCTGACGGCTTCAGCCGGGCTGATGATCCGCACGATGTCGCACCTCTGGAGCGTGAATCCGGGATTCGATGCCCACAACGTTTTGGATTTTGGCATCGCCGGATCGCCTGCCGCACATGGCACTCCGGCGGCAGTCCGCAATGCCTTTGCACAAACGACGGATCGCCTGCGTTCTATACCGGGCGTGCAAGCCGTTAGTGCCATGCTTGGGGGCACGCCTTTGACGGGAAGCGATTCGGAGCTATGGTACTGGGTAGAAGGGCGGCCCAAACCTGCCGAGCGCAGCATGATGGATTTGGCATTGTTCTACGCTGTCGACTCCGACTATTTCAAAGTGATGCACATTCCACTCCTGCATGGCAGGCTGATTACGCCGCAGGAGACAGAAAACAGCCCTTGCGCAATCGACGTTGATGAAGATTTTGCACGGAAAGCGTTTCCGGGTCAGGACGCGGTGGGACAACACGTTAACCTCGAGATCGTTAACTTGAAATGCGAGATTGTCGGCGTTGTGGGACACGTAAAGCACTGGGGTCTTGACACAGACGCTACCGCCAAAGTCCATTCCCAGATGTACATACCGTTTCGCCAACTTCCCGATGCGGTTATGGATTTGGTTTCGACGGGAAGCGAGTGGTTGGTACGCACGGCGGGAGATCCTTATGCAGTGGCCCCCACTTTGAAACGCAGCATCACAGACCTCGATGGCCGAATGGTGATGTTTGGCGCCGAATCGATGGAAGACTACATCAAAGACTCCCTGGCATCCCGCCGCTTTACCGGCCTGTTGCGCGGGGTCTTTTCTGGTTTGGCGCTGGTGCTTGCCGCAGTGGGTATTTTACGGGGTGGTCTCTTACACCGTCACGCAGGCAAGGCATGACATCGGTGTACGCATGGCTCTTGGCGCCGATACGCGCAGAGTCCTGCGCATGGTGATAGGCGATGCCATGAAGACCGCGCTGACTGGGATTACGATCGGCGCGATGGTCGCCTTCGGGGTTACGCAAGCCATGAAGAGCCTGCTGTTTGGAGTAAAGGCTAGTGATCCGCCGACGTTTGCTGCGGTGGCTGCGGTGCTCGTCGGCGTCACCGTGCTTGCCAGTTATGTCCCTGCGCGCCGCGCAACGAAAGTTGATCCCATGATCGCTCTTCGCGTCGAATGAATTGTTGGAAGGGGGGAATTTGAGTGCTATCAGGAGTGGGGTGTCGAAAAGTCACTGAGATCGCTCAGTGTCGATGCTTTGTTGTAAAGGCCTCACCATCGCCGGACTTTGAATCCCGAGCGGTCACAAGCATAACTCCGTTCGGAAATGCGGTAATGACCTGAATTGGCTGCCTTGTCAATGCCCCGCACGCGGCGGTCGCAGCATGGTCGTGGAGCGCAGGGTCAATTGTGTTGCCAGTACATACTCGCGGTTGGGTGCCGCGCCGCGATCATTTCT
>Ga0126373_10000290_pt1 | contig 33271 bp, 20 predicted proteins | sample PanSoiMetPlot_11_FD_92545 | JGI IMG/M metagenome (GOLD analysis project Ga0126373, IMG submission 92545) | Tropical forest soil microbial communities from Panama - MetaG Plot_11 | ecosystem: Environmental > Terrestrial > Soil > Tropical forest > Bulk soil | place: Panama | collected 2016-02-17 | reverse complement strand
TTGGCACCAAACGAATGACGACCATAACTTGCCAGCCTAGCTCTACCACTCTCTGCCGGGCTGGCTGGTCCAAGCAAGTTTCTCACCGCAATTTACCTCGACATTGTCGAGGTTCGGGACTCCCTAGCTTCTTGGTTCGCCACCTCCGCCCTTGCCGTTCCTATCACTTACACCGGCTTCACCATTACGGATGGAAAAATCGGCACGAACCAATTCCATAACGCCCGGGTGATTCTGACTTTTGTCAGCGACACCAGCGACGTGCAACTCACCACCATTCAAGGCCAAGATATCGCATACAACCCTACAGGCACCGCCAGGATCACCATCGTGGGCGACAATTTAAACATCCAAGCCACGATTGGCCCGAATCAAATCTTTGTCAGCTTCGACCGCAGTAACGGCGGGGTCGGATTCGGTTCCTTAGCTCCGGACGGCTCTCTGCACCCGGCCTACCCTTTTGCGGTTGACGGCTGGATGGTCCTCGGAGCTCTCCCGAGCGGGGCATTTATGCAGCCGAGCCGGGAAGAAGCCGCCCTTTCCACCGATCTCATGCACAACACGGCGTTCGCGGGAAACGGTTGGAACTGTCAGACATTTCCTCTCCCCGTCAATACTCCGTGCCCTCGGCCAACCTTTGCTCTCAAAACTAATGAGGGTGATCTCTACCTCTACGAGCCTTACGAGTATCCCGGCACCGGCCGCACCATCAACGCGGGCTTCTTCTTCGCCGACCTTGGAACCTTCGCGCACACTCTGCCATCCAACATCTACGCGTCTTCCTCTCTGGCCACTTCAGGACCGATGGCCTACCACGCTTTTGTGATCGCCGATGTCAAGCTCGGCCAGCAAGTTTTAAAAGCTGCGAAAGTGCTCTTCACGTTCGTATCGAACTCTGCCAACGTGCAGCGACTCTCTGGGACCGATCCTAACGCCTATATCAATAAGCAAGGCACGGCTAAGGTTGCCTTGATGACCGGTTCCAAGACCCTCAACGCCACTTTTTCCGCGAACCAAATCTACGTCTACTTCACCCCCGCCACTAACAGCCTTGGATTTGGCTCAAACACCGGAGGCCGCGGCTATCCACTGAGCCTTGCAACCGGCGGCTGTCTCTGCTACGGCGGTATTTTCACCGGATATGGCGTAACGGACATTATCGACCACCCCGCCAACGCCCCGCAGTACACTCCTGAGGTTCCGACGCTTATCACGGATTTGCGCAATGCAACAGCCCTGGGCGACAACGCCTTCTCCTGCCACCCCTTTGATCCGTCCTTTCAAACCGGCTGCTCCAACCTCACCTCCCCTCCCAAACTCACCACCAACAACGGTGCGTTCTATATCTACGAACCGTACACGTGGGTTAATTCGACTCCCCATCCCGTATCTCTCAACGGCGCCCTATTTTGGTCGAGTTTCAACTAGCCGTGGGTTCCGAACTCGATCCAGACGATCGTCTTTCTGCCGGTTCTCCCGGATCAGCCGCACGGCTTGTGCGTATGCGCCAAAATCACTTCGTGCCCAAACTCGCTGAGCAAGCGGCTGATCCAGGGCGAATGCGTCCCGGTCTCCAGCGCGATCCGGCTGCGTGGCCCTTTGGACGAATTTAGAGACCATCCCAAGAAGGGCGTCGGTTTCCTGTGCGACAAGGTGGCCTTCGCGGGATTGCTTAAGTGCGTCTACGATGGTTGCACAGTCACGGCTGAGCTGCAGAAAGGCAAGTACGTCTATTACCGCTGCTCGCATGCGCGAGGCAAGTGTTCTCTCCCCTACATGCGGGAGCAGGAGATCTCAGACCTCATGGGGGAACTGCTCAGAGATATTTACGTGCCGGAGCCGGTCGCCGAGACCATGGTCACATCATTGAGCTCTGATCGCGCTCGTGCAGAGTCAGAGCGACAGAAGCGCGTTGAGGCCAATCAGCAACAACTTTCAACGCTTCGAACGCGAATGGATCGGATGTACGAGGACAAGTTAGATGGCAAGATTGACGATGAGTTCTGGGCGCGGAAGATGAACGAATCGCGAGAACAAGAGCGCAGATTGGAGTCAGAGTTGTCGCGTCTCAAAGTGGAAGTCACAGCTGACGACGTATTGACCGTTGAAAGGATTCTCGAACTGGCTAATCGGGCGCATTTTCTGTACCTTACGCGGAACCACTCAGAACGCGCCCAATTGCTGAAATCAGTCCTTTTGAACTGCGCTACGGATGGCGTAAGTCTTTGGCCGACCTACAGAAAGCCGTTCAATATGGTCTTCCAACGGGCTAGAAATTGAGCGACCCGAGACATAGGTAACAAATCGTACCGGACACATAGGTTACACTTTTCCCTTTTTCTTGGGGAGGAAAGTCCAGCTCCCGGATTATGGCGGAGCGTGGCCGACACCGGGAACCGTCATCCTGAATCACTTGTAGGGAAAGTAGTCGCTTGCCTACAGTGCTTCCGTGAACGCTAGTGCAAATGGTGTGATAGGCAAACGAGCCGCACATGCCAGCAAAGAACAGCGGTAGCCGATGCTGCGAGAACCGGACCAGAACCCAGAGAGGCGTCGCCCGCCCGCCGCAGTGGTTAATACAAAGCGGAACAGCGCCCCGGCCATCCTAGCAAGTACGAAGTTAACAAGAATGTAATCAACAATCCGGGCAGCAGCTCGGGGCCAGAACGGTTGACCCACCAACCCTTCAGGCACTGATTGCAGAGCGTACCCACTGAATGAAGGCACATCCGCCGCGAACTCTACGCGATAATATCTGTCGTTGGGGTCACCAATCTTTCCTCTGCCCCAAGTCGGGCGAATGCGGTAGAAAGTTTCAACTTGCTCCTGCCTGTCGGTCCAATCCGCATTCCCGACAATCGTTAGTGGCTGCCGGGGCCTGAATCCGAGCACGTTGTCCAGCGTTGTACCCAACTCGGGTTGCTCCGAGCCGTCACTAAACCCAATCACCAAGTGACCGCGCTCTGAAACCACGCTTGCGCTTCATTCGACAAAATCCTCCTCGCTTCGATTTTGCCCAAATACTCGCTCTCAAACTAGATTAACTTTCGGGGTGCCGATCATCGCTCCTGCTCCATACCGCTCGAAAAACAGGCACAGAACAGGGACAGAAGTAGATTCGCCTGATGATTTCGGCACGTCCGCGGCTCACCTTGTTGTTGGGATCCCGACTTGTCGGCCCGACCATGCGATCGTGTCTTCTTATGCCAGCACTGAGGTCATGCTTTCCGTCGAATAGACGCCCTGCACCTACGGCGGTTATCGAGCTTGGTTTTTGGGGCTTGCAATTGATCCGTGCGCTCCAAGCCTCGATCATGCATCTTAGATTCAAGGGACTGACTGAATGGCAGCGCTCAAGAACAGGGTGGAACGTTTAGAGAAGGAGCATCGTTTCCAACGATGGCTCCAATTCGAGCGTTTCCTTGAAGGTCTCAGCGATAAGCAACTCGAGGACATAATCCTCTACTGGCGGTTTCCGAAGCGATTGCCAGAACCTCTTCCCATGGGAGCGAGTCGACTAGATGGATTCGATCGCAAGAGTTTGAACGAGTTGTTTGAAGAAAGTGATCGGAAGACAGTCAAGCTCATGCGTGAAATGAATGGCCGAACCATGGACGAGCTTAGGTTTCACCTCCGTCATGATCATTGGCCAGAGCAAGTATGTCGAGCCAGTGAATGTCTGTTGACCCAGCTAACGGCTGGAACGAAATCTGATCTATGTCAGGGAAGGAACACTTGAGCGAAGGTCGTTGTCGAGCAAAAACTATGGCGGGCAAGCCTTGCAAGGCTTTTGCTGTGAAACGTGGACTCTGCGCTTTTCACGCTGATCCAAAGAGGGCGGCTCAGCTCGGTCGAATGGGAGGCAGGAAGAATCGCCGTTACGGCGTACATTCTGAAAGCAGTAGCGTCCCACCCCAAACCGCAAAAGATGTCAAGCATCTTCTGGCAGAAGTAATGGCCCGCCTACACAGTGGGCGACTGGAGCCCAAGATCGGGAGCATCATGGCGTATGTGGGCACGGCGCTCCTGAAAGCCATCGAAACCGCCGACCTAGCGGAACGCATCGATGTCCTGGAGAAATCCAGCAAGAACGAGTCACGGAAATAGGTATAACTCCACGAAGAACCGGGTGCCGCTATCGTTTGCAATCCGTACTCTGAAGGCCGAGTAATCATGAACGCAAGCAGGGCCGACTAGCCGCTTCATCGTCGCTTTCTTTCAAATTGATACCCGCTTAAACTCTCGCCAAGCTTCGCTTCATGTCGCTTAAGCGGCTGGGGATGCCCTAGTGAGGATTCGATCGCAAGAGTTTGAACGAGTCGAACGAGAAGACAGTTGGCGAACCTGTCTGCTCGCAGATAGACCGTGTTGACCATCGGAGGGAACCGTCATACGATCGCTTGTTCGAACTGAACTATATGGCGGCGCCTGCCAGTCTCAATCCAGGGCAAGTCTTTGGGCACTACCGCGTCGTGGAAGAGATCGGCGCCGGTGGTATGGGCATCGTCTATCGGGCGTGGGACATCCGACTGGAGCGGGACGTCGCAGTCAAAGTGCTCAATGCTGTCACACTGAGCGACGATTCTGCGCGCAGACGCTTCCGACGCGAAGCTCTTATCCTCAGCCGGCTCAATCATCCGAATGTTGAGGCGGTTTACGACTTCCACACCGAACAGGGTCTCGATTACCTGGTGATGGAATATGTCCCTGGTGTTTCGATCAGTGATCGGCTCGATGGCGGTGCACTCTCAGAGAAGGAAGTTCTGAGTCTGGGGATTCAGTTGGCGCGTGGTCTGGCTGCCGCGCATGCCAAACGGGTGATTCATCGGGACCTCAAGCCTAGTAATCTGCGAGTGACCGAAGACGGCGTGCTCAAGATCCTGGACTTTGGCCTGGCGCAGTTATCGGTGATGTCCGACGACGAAACTTTGACGGATTCGGCAATATACCGGCCGCGCGCCGGGACTCCTGCTTACCTATCGCCAGAGCAAGTCCACGGAAAGAATCCCGACATTCGCTCGGACATCTATTCCGCGGGCGTCGCTCTCTACGAAATGGCTACCGGAACACGGCCGTTTCATCAACGAGGAGAGGCGCTCCTGGATGCTATCGTACACTCTCCGCCGACAGCTCCCCGGAGAAGGAACAAGAACATCTCGCCCGGCTTGGATGCGGTGATCTTGAAATGTTTGGAGAAGGACCCAATCTTACGCTATCAGTCTGCGTGTGAGTTGCTAGGTGGGCTGGAACGATTGTGCGCGGCGCGTAGCACCCGGACAGTCCTGATATGGAGTGCGGTACTTGCGCTGGGAATTAGCGGCGGCATTCTTGTCGGAAGGCGCGTGATGCCTCCGCGTGAACCGCCTGTCAAACATGTTGCTGTGTTGCCTTTCAACATGTCCGGGGCGCAGTCCGAGGAAACAGCACTTTTTGATGGATTAACGGATACGGTGACCAATCGTCTGATGCAACTGACGGCGTCGCAGCCGGTAGGAATCATACCGTTCAGCGAGATAACCGCGAATCACGTGACAAACATGCAGGAGGCGCGGAGCCAACTGGGTGCCAACCTTGCTCTAGATGGCAATCTCCAGCGCAGAGGAGATCAACTCCAGGTGAACCTGGCGCTCTCGGAAATCGAATCGCACAAACAGTTGAGGGCGGATAGCGTGACGGGAACCGCAACCGATTTCCAGCAACTCGAGGAGAAAGTGGTGGACGCAGTCGTCAGCATGCTGGAACTAGAGCTGCATAAGAATCCACCACCAGATGAGGCTCGCGATACAACCAGCCGTCAGGCCTACGAGGCATTTATTCGAGGCAGAGGCTATCTGGACCGCTCCCCAAGTCCAGAAAATCTGGATAGCGCCCTGAACGAATTTAACCGAGCATTGGAAATTGATCCCGGATATGCGGCTGCGTTTGCGTTCTTGGGCCGTGGCTATTGGGAAAAGTACAAGCTGACAAAAGACCAGCAGTGGATTTCAAAAATGCGGGATGCCTGTGAGCGGTCGCGCCAACTTCTGCCTTCCTCAGCCACGGGAAATGTATGTCTGGCCATGTTGGACGAAGGAACTGGAAATTATGAGCAAGCGGCTTCAGAGTTTCAGCTGGCCCTCGACTCTGACCCGACCTACAACTTTGCCTACCGGGGACTAGCGTCGACTTACGAGCACCTTGGCCGAATGGAGCTCGCTGAGCAGACCTACAAGAAAGCAATCCAGTCTCATCCCGAGAGCGCGTCGAACTATACATGGCTAGGCAGCCTATATGCGCAGGAAGCACGTTACAATCAGGCCGCCGACCAATACAAGAAAGCGGTGACAATTGCTCCCGACGGGGCCCCATACTGGTCCAGCCTAGGTGGGACTTATCTTCTCGCGGGAAAGTATCCGGAGGCTGAGTATTCGCTAGAGAAAGCCATCAGCCTCGAACCCTCGTACGAAGCTTACACGAACCTCGGCGATACATATTTCCTCGAAAGAAAGTTCACCGGAGCCATTAGCGCATTCGAACAAGCTGTTGTTTTGGGCGAACGACAAATCCAGGCGCACGGCAATCTGGCACGCTCCTATTACTGGTACATGCCTGAGCGCGGTAAAGCCAAAGGTGAGTTAACGAAAGCGATCGAACTCGCAGCGTCAGACCTGCAGGTGAACCCCAATAATGCCGACGTGCATACCTTAGTTGCTGAGTATTTCGCAATGCTCGGTGATCGAGGCCATGCATTGCAGCATTTGCATGCTGCCCAAGGTCTTCGTCCGGCAGACGCTGAAACAGCGTATTACGCCGCTAAGGTCTATAACCTGCTCGGGGACCGCCAGCAGGCACTGCATTGGCTGGAGACGTCAGTAAATTCAGGCTATTCCCCCGCAGAGATCAGCAACACGATTGAACTCGATTCATTACGAAACGACCCACGATTCAAGACCCTTGCCTCCAGGTTGCACATGTAGCAAAATCCGGCGAAGGCGCAAGTCACTTTTGTTAAGCACCACGATCTGGCTGAACACAATCGGGAAGTTTATTTTTCATTGTTTTCTTTTTTGTCTTCCAGCTTGTCTATCACATTTTCGAGGTACTTCACTCTCTCACGCAATGCCTCGAGAAGGCTCGCTTTGGTTCCCTTGATAATGATATGGGGATCATACGGCCCGAGAGATGAAGTGAATTTCACATCGTATGCGCACCAAGCGAAGTGGTTGTCAGTTGCGCCCGACAGTAGGAAGCTATTAGCTCCGCTGTTTGCTGCTGTTCCTATGAACGGATGCTTCGAGGTCCAACATGTCCCTGTCGGGCCATCGTTTGTGATCGGGACAAACCTAAAAACCGCTATATGGTTCGCCCCTGGCCAGGACCAAGTAATTCGGTGGTTCTGCGTGGCGTCAATACAGATCGCATCGTGAGGGTGGTGAGGGTCGTGAGGGTCGTGAGGCTCGTGCGCGGCCATCGCAGCTGCGATATCGTACTTATGCATTGTGGCAGTAGGCTTGGTATAAGTGCCATCTGGAGCGCGACAAGTGTACTGGTTCCCAGCCCGGTCATATACGACAGTCTGTGCCCAGCCAATATTCACGGAGATTGCAGCAAGCCAAATCACCAAGACTAAAGTTCGCCTCTGCACCCTAGCCTCCTTTTCATCTTCGACTTAACATCAAATGTGGGCCCGATTGGGATGGAGTATAGGTCGAAGAACTCGTGTTGTCCATCGCAACCCCCTGACTGCTATGACTGGCCATGTTAACAAGTGGCTTTGCTGGCGCAATGCGCAGACACTGGCGAGTCGTCTGGAGAAATGTAACGCGCACTTCTGAAGTTGAGGCCTGATAGTATGCGGCCCACACAGGCAAATGGACGTCAAACCCGCGCCCAGAGGAACTGGACCAATCCGCCCCTCGGACAGATCAGTCGGCAGTAGTCTTTAGGGAACGGTTCCGAGACAAAAAGAATTAGAAAGGAATCGGAGAACCGAATGTGGGCCACTGTCGAGAGAATCTGCCCGACTCGTTCCTTATTTGCTTCGAGAATGTCTGAAATGATGCCCATGCTGTGCAGCAAGCACCGAAAAAGTGTCTCTGTGCCGAGCTGTTAAGGGGAAGATGAACACTGTAAAAACCCTTCACAGTACGCGGCTTGAATTTATCCTGCCTTTAACGACGACATTTCACGCGAAACCAATTGGTGGCTGACTACCCTCTCCCAAGTTCTGGTTGATGGCGACTCGCGAAAGACTGAACTAGCCGGCGGTCTCAGCGATTCCACACACATATCGGGTCACCATTTGTATCGTTACCCCAGTGGCTGCCCTGTGCGCATTTCTTAGTTGGCTTTTGGGCAGATTCCGGAGCATTACTCGGTTGAGGAGATGATGGTTCGAGAGCAACCGGCGGTGAAGGAAACTCTGCTTTCGAGAGATCAGACAATACAACATCAGCGGGGTGGCCATCAGCGGGGTGGCCATCAGCGGGGTGGCCACCAGCGCCGCACGTTGACAATCACATCGCATACGCTGGTAAGTGTAGCTTCGTCGCCCTTGGTGGCCAGCGCCGGGACAACACAACCGAAAGCGAACACAACGCTACCGGGATCCAGCAATCTGGCGTACACGAGGGCCTGTCGGAAGACGTCCAAGGCGCGATCACTCTTCCCAGAAACGGACAGAGCTTCGGCTGCTGCGCTGAGGGCGCGGAACTTGGCCTGCGGGTCGTCTACTTTGGAGGTCCAGCGGACCAGTTCTTCTGCGAGCGTAGTGAGATTACGCCACCCCACTTGCGCCAGGGCGCGCGCGATTTGGCCGCCGACCGTAGCTTTTTGCTGTGCTACCGTTACGGTGCGAAGGCCTGTCAACAACGTGGTTGGAAGGTCGCGATCGGAAGGATCGACGATGGCGGTAACCGCCTGCTCGATTACGGTTGATCGCACGGAGACATCGGAGTTCTTCACGAGATCGATCAAGCGACGGCGGATTTCCGCGGTCTCATCACCTTTTCCGAGCCACCACACGCGGGAGACGAAGGCAGATAGGAACCCGCTCTGCGTGGGGAGATTGAAGCGCGCGACGAGCGACAGTACGCGCTCAATTTGTTCGCGGGAACCCACTTCGCACAGAGTGTCGAGGAACTGCTCGCGTAAGGCGCGCTCGGGCGAAACGAGGGTTTCTGCTTCCGACAGCGCACGCCCCAGAAGCTCCGCGGTCTGAGAAGAATCGCCAGCCCTGCCGCTGGCAAGTGCCAAGGCGCTCCAGTTCCAAATACGGTCCACTTCTTCGATCCCTTCGGAGAGCTTGAGTGCGCGTACAGTTAGCGCGGCCGCACGCCGCTTGCGACCGGCCTGCCGGAAGGCAATTGCGGCCCAGACAAGCACGCGAGCGCGGGAGCCATCGGGCAGCATGGCAGCGTCGTGCACGGCTGCGCCGGCCAACCGTGCGGCGTAGGCTCTTAAGGTCCAATTGGAAAATACCGTGCGCGCTCGCTCGAGCTTTGGCAGCGGCGTACTGGTTTGGTGTGTCCGCTTTTCCGGCTTCCGCGTGGCGGCCTCTGCGATCCGCAAGGCTACCACGGCAAAGACGAGCGCAGCGGCTCCGGGAGCAGCATCACTCTTTGCGCTTTGAAGCAACCGGTCGAGCCGACGGCGTTCTCCGAGCGCAAGCAGCAGGTTTACCGTGTATCCGTCCTGCGAGGCTCGGACGTTTGGGTCAGTGATTGTTTGGGCTGCGCCCCAGGCATCGGAGGCCGCAGCCAGCGCGTTCTTGTCGTTTTTCGCGCGCCGCCACGCCCAACCGAGGTAGCGCAACGCATTTACGCGTTGCCATGTATCGAGCGAGATTTCCGCAGCAATTCCGGCGGCGATCTCCGGTTTGTTGCGTTTGGCGATCGCAGCCACAAGGTCGTGCAGCGGCCCATCATACTGATGTGCGCGGTCCTGACCCATTTCCGCGACGCGGAGCGCGGCTTGTAGGAACTGCGCTGCCTTTTCACGCAGGCCTGCATCCAGTGTGAGCTGGCCCAAACCGGCGAGGGCCTCGGCCTGAGGACCGGAACGTTCAATGCGGTCAGCTAACTCGGTGGCTCTTTCAAAATCGCCGGTTCTCGCGACTTCTTTCGTAATCTGGTTCCAGATCGTGGCGTTTCGCCAGTCATCCCGGCCAGCGGCCGCGACGTCGAAAGCGAGATCAAGATTGCCTGCCCGAACGGCCGCGACCGCAACGTGCTCCCGCGCCTTGCCCTCCTCCCAGCTGTCAGGCATCTCACGAGCCAGCTTCCATGCTGCTGCCAACTCTCCCGCGCGTGCCAACACCTCAACGGCGCTCTCCCGCTGGTCCGGGTCGATGGCCTGGGCGACTGTGGCAGCCTGGTGCCGGTCAATTTCGACGAGTTTCTGAACCAGCCTGCTGAGCGCCTTCCCTTTGGCTTTTCCGTCCGGTATCGTTCCAGCGGCCGCAAGCGCCTCTGGCACGCCGCGAACAGTTGCCATTCGTTGCAGGACGCCTGCAACTTCATCCGCGCGCCGATATTCCTGAGTGATAGCACCGGCAAGTTCCAGAGCGCGGTCGAACCGCTGTGCCTCAGCCAAGAACGTAGCGATCTTCGAAAGAAGATGATCCTTTTCGTTACCTGAATCGAGCTCCGGAAGAAGCCGAACAGCTAGTTCAACCTCCGATTCTTGGAGAAGCCCCGACGCGGTGGAGCGCAACACATCCTGGTACAGCTTCGGTCCCAGTACGGCTTGCATCTCGGACACGCCCGCAGCCAGATCGGACTGCTCGGCAGCCCGCCGCAGTATAGAGGCCAGCGGCTGTGCCGAGGCGGAAGGCAGAATCGGTTTCAGAGCCGCCCATCCCTGGCGCCACGAACCCTGCGAAGCGAGAGCCATCGCTTGAGTTGCGAGCGCACGAACGACTTCCTGCTGGTCCCCTAACCTGTTCAGTAGTTCTCGGGCGATCCCGTCCTTGCCGGTCTTAAAAAAATGGTTAGCGATGTGATCGAATATTATCGTTTTGGCATCCGGCCCGGCTGCTTGCATTACGGAATCCAGCAGATTGTAGGCACCCGCATCCGCAAACAGTGCGGCCATCTTCGCCAACAGATTTCGACGCATCCAGTCGTCGGGAGCTGTCGCAGCAAGCGTCACAACTTCGCGTGCAAGTTCCTCCGCGACAGGCGAAGCGGCCGTGTGCGCAGCCTCGGCCAGGAATACCGCGCGATCCGGCCAGGAATCCAGCAGCTTACTCAATTCGATTGTGCCAGCAACGTCGACCGGGGCCATGCGAGCGACGGCGGAGATCGCCCGCTTCCTTTCGTCCCCCTCCATTAAGCCGAGAGCCATGGGGGCCAGGTCGTAGCGCCGAACCAGCACAATGGAATGGAGCAGGGTCGTGAGGACCTCGAAACGACAGTACGAGTTTTTGGGAAGTACCTTCAGAACGCATGGGATTGCTGCTTCCATTTCCGCAACGTGTCTTGAGCGGGCTAACGCCAACGTTGCCTCGGCCATTGCCTTCGCTTTCTCCAGGTCATCCTCGACTCCCGAAGCGACCGCTAAAGCCTCCCCACCACGGCCGGTAAGAGCGAGCGCGCGAATGAATTCCACGCGTGCGGGTTCTGTCGCGCCCGGACTCAGTTCCGCGGCCGCGAGGACGTCGCGCGCCACAGCCTCGTGGCCGGCCAACCAGAGCGCCTGCACGGCGGCACTAGAAGCAGTCAGGCCCAAATCGGCATCAGCGGCGGAGGGAAACGTCGCTATGGCCTCTTGGGCCGTCTGCGCAGCTAGTACCGTCTGGCCCGTTTGGGCGAGGTGCCGTGCCACGATAGCCCTCGCCACGGATCGCTCAGCGGCCGATTCGATGACGCTTGCCACCGAAAGCGCTTGGTCGAGATTTCCGGTGGCAATGCAACGATTCACCAGCTCGCGACGTGTCCGATCCCTTGTACCCTGGTCTTCGATCTCGCCAACGAGTGACAGGGCGCGATTGAGCTCGGAGCGCTCAGAAAGTCGGGATGCGAACCCGGAAACAGCGAATGAACGTGAGTAACCCGTGAACCTTTTGCGGACGGTGTCCAGGACCTCACTCTGGACGGAGCCAGGCGACAGCAGCACGTGCCCAAGCATCTCTGCGGCTTCGAAATCCGCGGCTGGTGATGCGGCCAATTCGAGAGCGGCTGCAAAATCGCGGTTGCGCCCGGCGTGTTCCAGTATGTGCCCACAAACCTGTTTGCGCCGCCAAGTTACCGTGATTCCGGCGGCAGTTGCCCACGCTTCAAGGTAATTCCCGCCGCGGGCCATCTTCTCAGCCCATTGCTCGAGGACCTTTTCGCCCGCCGGCGGCGAAAGGTGCTTGACGACGTTCAGCGCAAGGGCGGAAGCACCGGCCTCCAGGAGGGACAACGCGAATTCCTCAAGCGCCTCGGCCTGGTCAGATTTCGACAACGAATCAGCTAAGCTCAATGCCGCCGCGACACCGTCCTTGTCCGACGCGGACTTGAGAATAGCGGCGAGGGCTTTCGGTTTATGATATTTACTCGTTGCGTCGGCAGCGCCAAGTGCCGCCGGAAAATTGCCGTTGGCCGCTGCTGCGGTGGCGATTTCATCCATGTTGTTATTCCGCCGCCACTCACCCGCGATCTCTCCGGCGCTTATTCTTGCTTCGTCGTAATTGCCCGCGGCGATCAGCCTTCTGGCGCGTGCTTCTAAGGCTACATCGAGGCTGTCGCCGCCGAGTTCGCTGCCTACCGCTACTGCCTCGTTGATCCGGTCTTCCTTTATAAGACGTTGGGTCCAGTCAACCAGCACGGATTGGCGTTCTTGTGGGGAGAGCCGGTTAGTTGCCTCGATCGCTGCTTCGAAGCCGCTCTTACGGTCGATCGAGGCGATCATTTCTAGATTTATGTTCCGATAAACCTCGCGTGAATCAGCACACTGCCGCGCCTCGTCGAAACGCCCGGCTTCGATCAGGCCCTGCACGATTCTATTCAAGGCGGCACGTCGATATTGTTGCGGCAGCTCGGCGGCCACATGGCGCGCTTCTTCGAAATTTTCCAACCGGACGAGAATTTCGATCTGCAGCTGGCGCGTACGGGTCAATGTTCTCGCATCTACGCCCTCCTCCGTACGGACCCGGTTTAGCAAATCGGTCGCGCTTTCGGGTGCTTCGCCCTTGGCTAGGGTTTCAGCCACTCGCAGCAGCGCCTCGATGCGCAAGGCGGAATCCGGGAGAAGGCGAGCGCGGTCGATCGCCTCATCTATGCGGCCGAGCCGCACCATCAGGCTGAGTGCATCGAGGGGCACGGCTTTCGCACGCCAAACCAGTTCGGTGGCTACGAGGGTGGCCTTCACAAGCTCGATGTCGTTTGGAGGAGTCTCGCCCTGCGCCGTAGCCAATGCTTGGGCGACGTCGCCGGCGAAGACAAGATGCGATCCGGAGCGCGCGAGTTTGGCCTCCATCACTGGCTTGGCGATCAGACCATACAGCTCGCGGCGGTAGGTCTCCTTGGAGGCGAGCCTGTGTAGGTGAGACGAGAGATGTCGTAACCCGTATGAGTCGCATGCCTCCCAGCCATCGCGATACCGGGAGAGGTAAAACTGCGCAATCCTCTCGTGTTGTTCGGCCGCCCCCCTGTAGTAGCGGTTCACAGTTCGCGCCGCACCCTCCGAATACTCAGTACGGTCGAAGAACTCGGCGATAGACCGGTGGTAGAGGCGGTACCCGTCGCCTTCGCGCTCGACCACCTGCGACAGTTCGACCAACAGCCGTGTGACTTCCTCCGGGCGCAGTCCGAGCCAGTCAGCCAGTGTTGCCGCGCCGACTGGGGCCGCCGCCACGCTCAATGTGGCCAGCAGGCGCAGCATCGCGTCGGCACGGGCTTCGTTGTCGGGAGCCGGCCTCAGGCTTTGCGGCATCATGCGGTCCAGATATTCGCGATATAACGCGTAAAGGCCTTTGGGAAGGCTATTCAGATCGCTCAGCGAACGGCCGTGGGCAGCTTCATCAAGCAGGAACTTCATATACAGGAAGTTCCCTTCAGCGACGCTCACCAGCTTCGATTCCATGGCGGCAGGCCCTGTGCCGGCCACGGCGGCCCCGATCGCTGGGTCGGCCACCGTGCGCAGCGTGACGTACTCGCGGATGTCGGAATCGGCATCGTCCCGCCGCTCCTGGCTGGATAGGTCGATTCGCGGCGCGCCCGGAAACTGGTCGAGGATGCGGGGCTCCGGACGGCTGGTGAGGAGGAAGCGCACGCCACGCGGTAGGCCCTTCGATTGGGCCAGGAGCGTCACGATGTTCGGCAGCTGAACCGCGTTTGCTTCGTCTAGGGCGTCGATCAGCAGAAACAGCTTCAAATCCGGACGTCGCTTTTCGAGTTCTTGCAACGGTGCAGCGATCGTCCTGTAATAGACATCAAGAGGGTCTGAAGAGGCGACGATCAGGTTTCCGATCTCCAGAGCCACCATCCGACCCCAGTTTTCCCGCGCCTCCTGGTGAATATTCGTTTTCGGAGCAAGGTGATCGATCACCGCGACGGCGTAATCGTCGTAGCGGTCGGACAGGTTTTTCGCCAGGTTCTGCGCGAATCCGGAAGGATTAACCGTTGTGAGATCGCCGGCCAGGCAGAAGTGTGCACCTCGCCAAATGTTTCTGATACGCTCCAGTTTGGCAGCTGCGGTGGTATCTGTCGGTAATCGACCTTCCCCGCACAACCAGGCCGACAGGGCGCTTTTGCCGCTACCCGGCTCGCCGATACAGAACAGATACCGACCGTCGCCATCGATCCAGTCGAGAATGGCGTCGAGCACCCACGTCCGGCCGCTGAATTCGGCAGCGCGTTGAGCAAGCTCCAGGGGGATTTCGACCTGCTGTACTGCACTTGCAGACATCATGGGATGCGCAACAGCTACTCCAATTCCGCGACAGCGTTGAGGGCGGCGCCCGTCGGCGACCTCGCCTAAACACGACAGATGTTTTAAGCGGCGACCAGCGTGCCATCAACTGCCCAATCCAGAGCGCCGAAGCTATGTTCGGTGCGGGTCACAACAGGTATGCTGTTGTAAGAGAGGACAGGCATACCATCGCTAATGGGAGGAAACATGCCCTTAGCATATCAGGACCTTAACATCGAAATAGTTGATCTGCAGCCGGACGGCCGCTTCCGGGTTCGCATACTCGGCAAAGCGCCCAATGGCCGCGAAATGCGGATGGACGAAGGCGAGTCGCCGTTTTACAAACCGGAAGAGTTGAGACCGCTCATCGCGAAGATGGACCGTCGTCGCGCGTCCCAGGCTGAACTGACGGCACTCGGTGAAAAACTTGCGTCACTTCTGCTGCCGGGCCGGGTTCGGGAAATATACACGGCCAGCCTTGATTGCGTGCGTATGCGAGGCGAAGGCCTACGTTTGCGGCTCCGCATCGAGCCCTTGCCGATGGCTGCACTCCCATGGGAATACGTGCTCGTCAGGCAAACTGCTGAGGTCGTTCCCGGCGACTTTCTGTGTCTTCAACCAGACGTCTCCATCACGCGCTACGAGAACATTGGCGCCCCGCTGGAACCGATTCTGTCGAAAAAGGAATTTAGAGTAGTCATTGTTCTGGCCAATCCCGTGGAGACCACCCTCGAAGACCTCGATGTGAATGCCGACAAGGCCGCCATCTTGAACGCAGTTCAAGCGTTGAATGCATCCGCTGATGCCAGCGTAATCGAGACCGTAGTCGTCGAGCGCGCCACTCGCGAGTCGCTGCTCAGGGCAATCACGGACGCCGACATTTTTCACTTTGCTGGACATGGGGTTTTTGAGGCAGCAAACCTAGGCGAGGACGGGACCTTCGAAAAGAAGGGCAGGATCGTCCTGGAGCAGACCGACGGGAAAGAAGACCGCTTTGACAGCGATCAACTCGCCATCGAACTTAGTCACGCAGGTGTCCGGTTGGCCGTCCTGGGAGCGTGTAACAGTGGCAGTCGCGATGGAACGGGAGCGTGGTCGGGCGTTGCACCCGCACTCGTGCGAGGCAACGTGCCGGCCGTAGTTGCGATGCAGTTCAAGGTCGCGGACCGCAATGCCGCGTATTTCATGAGCTTCCTTTATGCGAAAGTCCTGGCGGGCTCCTCAATAGATCAGGGGGTTTCCGAAGGGCGCCGGAGGATTTTCAGCGGAGCAGCCACGACCAGTGCGGATTGGGCTGTCAATCGAGATTGGGGAGTCCCGGTTCTATATTTGCGCACAGAAGATGGAGTACTTTTCCCTGCTGTCTCGGACAAGCAACAGACCTCACCGGGTCAGGGTGCGTCGGTAGTGCGAGTCCGCCAAAAAGTCCGGACCGTCAGCGGAGAAATGCTGGCATCCCATGTTGAAAATGTCCTCGCAGGGAATATCGACGTGAATCAGGAAATCGACAGAATTGATAAGGGCGCAAACGTCGTTGGAGCCAGGTTCGGAACGCTCGGCGGCTATGGTCCACAACGGAAGAAACCTGATGGGAAATCTGGAGGTGGTGATAAATGATTAACCGAAATTACTTGGATATGGTTCGCGCATACGAAAAGGCGATTACGGATCTCTATGCCCGCCCCGTTAGCGAACTCGCCGAGCGCGGCGCGGGAGAGTTGCGAACCACTGCGGAGTTGCCTGAGCTCGCGGAGACCCTGATTAACCGATCCAAGGAGCTGGGCGAGGCGACTGCCGAGCGTGCCCGCGGTGGCACGTCGGAGCAGCGCGAATTAGCGCAACTGCAGATTCTGGCCGCTGCGGCGATCGATCTCCACGTAGCTAGCGATCTGGTGCAGAGATCCGAAGAGGGTGTGGCTGCCGGTGTCGTGGAACGGGATGTCTCCCTACCTGGCGCGATCGCTTCACTTCGCCCGATCCTGACCGCCGATCCCGACAAGGGGATCGGCCCTCTGCTGAGCCGGTCCACCGAACGAGTCGCCTCTTCGAGAGAGATTGGCCCGGCCAAGACGAAGCTTCAAGATGAGGTCAAGGTCGCATTGGAGGACATTCGAGACGATGCGGCCACAGTTTGCCAGGCGACTCTAAAGAACCTGCTCCTGATGCCTTTGCCGGCTATCAAGAATGCAGTTCAAGTTGCGGTTGCTGAAATACTGGCCAAGCTTGGGGAAAGCGTATCCCGGTTATTACGTATGGCGACAACACTGGTCGTACAGGCCGTCCAAAAACTGTTATCAATCTTCAATCAAGACGCTCAGGAGGAAGCTAGAAAACAGGCAACTGAATGGATCGACGAGTTGAAGAACGGCGGCCTTTTCGCCACACTGTTGGACCGTCTCTACGAACTGGAACGGATCCGCGACGAGGTGAAAGCTCGGATCGAGGGCACCGAGAGCGAGGACGCAGCGCCGTTCAATCGTGCCGCGACGGAAGTTTCGGATTTGGCCGCGAAGTTCCACAAATACAAGGAAACCATCACGTGGGTACTGCACGGCCTTTCCTGGGCTCAGCCGTGGATCATGGGCCTTCAACCATGGGGACCGATTGCTCTAGGTACTGGCTACGTCGCTAACATCGCTTGCGCCGTCTATGTAAGCGGCGATTATGTAGACTGGTACCGCCCCGGTCTCAATATCGTCCCCGGCGTACGCAGCGTGGTTGCGCGCGATCTTCACGAACAAAAGCAGGGGACGAGTGGGGCATCAAACGATTCGCCTAAACGTTCATGACGGACCCGAAAGTCATGCCGTCTATAACATCTTGATAGGCGATTCTGGAGCGAAGGCCGTAGTTGGCCCGGCGACTCCACCCGGGCCCGCCCCGCGGCGAAAATAACCACCTGTACTTCCGCGAGTTGCCGCAACATCTCTATCGTGCTCTTTGCTTCAGGATTGCGATAATCGGCTCTTGGCTCTGTCGTCTCCACTTCATGGCCGTTCTTCTCTCTTGGGAGCATTCAAGCCAGAATCCTTTATCGGAAGCATGCGTCTGTACTCGGATCTCGGATGATGCATGAAATCGGATATTTCAAGAGCGAGGCGAAGGTGCGGATTTGGAGAAGAATCAAGCGAAACTGACGAACTGTTGCCGGGCTATGGCATTCAGCTGAATGTGTATTGCTACCTGCTGAAGGAGAACCAGCTGGGAAGTTGCAACCACACAGCCTTGGTTTATTCCGATCCGCAGACCCACCTGAGTGCCTCGGAAGCGGAAAAGAAGGCGGGGCTGATTGAAAACTACAGCATCTTCCTGAACACAACGAAGGCCAACGCAGACGACTGGGATATTGGTTTCAGCATCAGCTACAAGAACTTCGCGGCTCTCGATGGCTTGGCGCAAAAAGTTCTTGATCTTCGTATGAAACAGTACGGAGACAAAAGCAAAGAGCAACAGGTGATCGACAAGCGTGTGCAGAACGCACGAACGGTCGCCAGTATCCTTACCCGCGAAATTACCTTGAAGTAGCTGGGTAGTGGGCGGCGTTTCCGTCTCAAAACCGAGAAATGATCCGTCGCCCGACTCTTTCTAAGTGACCTGGCAGGACCAGAGTTTGTACGTTCATGTCTTCAGGGATGAACGCAGGTGCTCCGGGGTGGCAGTTACGCGTTTGCACTCGTACTTGAAAACCAACCCAACCTTTTCTCAGTTCACAGTAAAGCTGCTTTTGCTGGTGCCGGTGCCTCCCGCAGTCTTCACGGCAATCTTTCCGGTAACCGCTCCCGTTGGAACCTTTGCCGTAGTTTTTGTGCCGCCCGAGTTGACCGTAAACGACGTCGCCTTGACACCACCGAACGTCACCTGGGTCGCCCCGACGAAGCCTGTTCCGGTGATCGTCACTGTCGTGCCGACAGGACCGCTGGCCGGCGTCAAGCTGCTGATCACGGGCGTAATCGCGAACGTCTTGTTACTGTTCAAGGTGCCCCCGGGAGTGGTCACAGTCACAAAGCCACTGGTACCGTTGGCAGGAATCACGGCAGTCATGTCAGTGTCGCTGACCACGGTGAAGCTCGCGCTTCCGCCGCCAAATCTTACGGCAGTGGTCCCAGTGAGACTGGTGCCGAGGATTTCCACGGTTTGCCCTGCCGTGCCGGAAGTCGTCATGAGAGAAGCGAACTTTGCCAGGGAATTGTTGTAGCTGTAGACAACACCCCCTCCTGCGGTGGAAGCGGCAGTGATCCCGTAGACAAGCCCGTTCGTGTGCTGCATGGGGGTAGGATAGGGGGACTCGCCTTGCGTGCCATCGAAGTCGTGGAAGATGGAATAGGCTCCGCTCTCGCTGATCCTGAACAGCACTCCATACCCAGGACTGTTCGGGCCTGCTGCAGTCGTGCCATAGAGATTTCCGTCGGATGCTGCCACCAGGCCGGCAAACAAATTGAATCCATCAGTTGAACCTGACCCGTCGAAGCTGTGCAGCACTGTGATCTGGCCTTTTGTGCTCAGTTTGAAAACGACTCCGGCGGCGTTGGTGGCTGTGCCGCCGTACTCGGTGGTGCCATACAAAAATCCGTCGCTGCCCTGAACCAGGCCCCCGTAGGGACTTGCTCCGTGTGTATTGTCGAATTTGTAGATCGTGGTTACGGCTCCGCTGGCGGACAGACGGAACACCGAGCCGTAAGAGCCGCCCCCAAGGGACGTACCGTAGAAATTACCGTCGTTAGCCAGCAGGAGCGCACCGTAACTGGGCCCGACTATGGAGCCTGGCAACGCCTTGAACGTGCCGCTCGATGTAATGGAGTAGGTACGGCCGTAAAAAGTAACTCCGTAGAAAGCGCCGTTCTTCCCTTGCACAGGAGCGGTGAGCGGATAGTCACCGTCTGTAGAACCGGTGAAGTTGTACAAAGTTTTGAGAGTGCCGGTGGGCGTGATCTGGAAGATGGTTCCGATACTGTGGGTGCCGCCGTATTCTGTCGTCCCGTAAAAATTACCGTCGGTGCCAAGGGTCAGGCCGCCGCGCGGATCCTGACCGTCCGGGCCGGAAAAGTTGTAGATAATGGTCAAGGTGCCAGATGGAGTCATGCGGAACACCGACCCGCAGCAGTTCGAGCCGCCTCCACCGGCGGTTGTTCCATACAGATTACCGTCGCGCCCTTGCGCCAGCACTGCCGGATAGGACTCGGCACCGCCCTCTGCCGCGCTGAAGAAGTGAAGAGGAGTGTAGATCTGGGCATGGAGCAATGGCAGCGGCACACTGCAGAACAGACCTGCAAAAACAAAGATCATCCATCCAAGAGTCACAAACCCGCGACGGGAACGCCGCAGGCACGACGTTTGAGTTGACACTAACATTGTTCTTTTCCCTTCTTAACGCTTTGCTTCTCTAGCCCCCGCTTCCTTGATTGCCGCAGCAGGCGCCGTGCATCGCCGAGAGACGATCTTTATCTCCACGGCTGAAATTGTCTGTCAATCAAGTAGGCGAAAACGAGCGGTGAATTTTGCCGAGAGGCCGTCGGGCCCATCTAACCGCAGACGGATAGTTCTGGATTCTGAATGAATTCCCAATACTTGCCAGAATCGCTAACTTGCCTTTATGGTTGCACCGCTCAAAGTAGCGACATTGATTAGCCGCTGAATGTTCCCAAAGAAAAATCCTGGTCCATGCCGCGATCAAAATTCTTCTTCGTCACTCAAATTCCTCTGCATTTTCCGCCTACCTGATTGGAGAGGGACGTCTTTACTCCGCACGCCAGCGACATAAGCCGTCGCTGGTCTGTTTTGCGCAAATTCAACTCGCGGCAGCGGGAAACTAAGAAGACTATGAGGAAATTATGAAGAACAGTTTCATCGGCTTTTGTTTGTCAGCAGTTCTTGGCTTTGCCTGGCCGGCGGCCGCACAGACTTACAAGGTAATCGACCTCGGGACGCTCCCCGGGGGAAACCTCAGCAACGCTCTGGGCGTGAACGACCAGGGCGAGGTAGTGGGCCTGGCCTCCAACCCAAGCGGTTTTCCAATAGCATTTCGGTGGACGAAGGCAGGCGGCATGAAGGCATTGGGCACTCTCGGCGGCGCGAGCAGCTCTGCTCAGTCGATTAACGATGCCAACCAGATCGTCGGGCAGGCGGACATAAATCCCGCTGGATTTACGGATGCATTTCTCTGGCAGAAGGGCAAAATGACTCCTCTGGGCAGCCTGGGCGGACAACTCTCACGCGCGAACGCCATCAACTACGACCCGTTGACCAAGACGTTCACGCAAATCGCAGGCTGGTCGATGGTTTCCGACAATTCGGCCTATCACGCCGTGATCTGGGACCATACCCTGAACACCACAACTGATCTGGGCACGCTCGGCGGCACTAACAGCTGGGGCCTCGGCAACAATTGCAATGGCCAGGTCGTTGGCCAGTCCGACACCACGGTCGGTGGTTCAGCCGATGCCTTCCTGTGGGATCCGGCGCGCGGCATGCAGGACCTCGGCACGCTCGGCGGCGATATCTCCTGGGCGAACGCCGTCAACTGTTCTGGTATGGTCGTGGGGACGTCTTACCTGTTCTTGATGACAGAACAGCATGCCTTCCTTTCGACTGCGAACGGCATGCTGGACCTGGGCACGTTCGGTGGCACCGTGAGTGAAGCGTATAGCATCAACAAATACGGGAAGGTCGTGGGCTTCGCCAGAACCACCGGTGATACAGACAAGCATGCTTTCGTGTGGACGGCGAACCAGGGCATGAAGGACCTGAACAACATGATTCCGGCCAATTCGGGTTGGGACTTGCAGTCCGCCAATTCCATCAGCGATTCCGGCAAGATTGCCGGAGCGGGATATTTCAATGGATCAGGCCACGCTTTCCTGCTGATTCCGCAGTAATCGGACGGTATCGATCCTCGTCACGAAATCTCAAGTTTCACGAAGCACACTCTCTGGGCCGACGCCGAACCTCGGTCGCCCAGCCGTTTGTATGCGATTCGAGCACACGATGCGTGGAGCGCGCAGAAATACTTTCGCCCACTCCGCAAACGAATCGTCCGATTTTCGCCTACATGATCAGGGACAAACCTCAGACTTATGCGCAGGAAGAATGCGCATTACAAGGAGACATACAGTGATATTCATAAACATAACGAAATTGAACGCGGCGTTTGGAGCCGGATTCCTGGCCGTCGTGATGACGCTGAGCCCCGCCACTTGTCGCGCCCAGGCGGAAATCAACCCCGACCACTACGACACCACGGATGTTTCTGCAGTCGGAATCAAGGCCAATCCGCATCGGAGCGACTCCAGGCACGCTTTCCCGCAAAAACCGTCGGACGGGGTACGTAAGCTGAATTCAAAGAAGCGCGCCCCAAAGCGTAAACCGGTCCGGCTTTCCGGCAAAACGACATCCGCCAACCATTCCTGGAGTGTTCGCTGATCCGCACAGGAAGAATCGAAAACCATGAGACCGCTAACGAGACCCCTTCATTCCAGCAATAAACCGCGCCGAAACTTACTTGCTGAAGCGCATTCCATGACGAGCATCTGCAACGGTAATGTAGTTACAGATCATCAAGGCCTCGCCTACGTCGATCTGCCCGCCCACTTCGACGCGGCGAGTCGCGACATCCTCTACCAGCTCACCGTAGTTGGCCAATTCGCGCAGGCGATCGTGCTGCGCAAGATCCACAACAATCGTTTCGCAATCAAGACCGACAAGCCGCGAGTGGAAGTTTCCTGGCAGGTGACCGGCATTCACAACGATGCATGGGCGAATCAAATTCGCCTGGATCATCCTGCAAATTTCGCTTCCGCTTTTCGTCTACCGGAATAAGAGAAAACTCTATCCGCTCGGACCGGCGATAGCTAACGGCGGGACTCTTGACCCGCTCTTTCGGGTAAACGAGAAAAACAATTAGAGAGAATTGTGAAGAACCGAACTCACTGTCGTTTTGCGCTATTGCTATTCATTGCGGCGACCCTAACCTCTGCCTATGCGCAGATCACCCCCAACCAGGATAGCTACACCAATCCTGCAACGGCCGACAGCGAACTATGGTGTGGCAACGACACTGGGTGTCGTCAGTTCGGCCACGTCGATTCAAACTACCTACATCAAGTTTTGATCTATCGTCGATTCCGGCCGGCTATGGCAGCTCAAACGTGGCCAAGGCCACATTGAAGCTCTACGTGAGCGGTGTGACCAAGGCCGGCAGCTTCAATGTCGATTGCGTCAACGGAGCTGGGCGGAAAAGAACATCACGGCGAATCTGGCGCCGACGCCCGGCAGCTCGATCGCCTCCGGCGTGCCTCTGACCACGGCAACCGCCAATAACTATCTTGAGATCGACGTAACCTCAGCAGTCGATGAATAGCTGAACGCTGCGCAGCCGAATGAAGGCATCGCGCTCGTGGCCAACAGCGGCCTGTCGGCTTCATTCGATGGCAAGGAGAACTCTACCCAGAGCCATCCCGCAGAATGAGACATCGTCTTCACCAGCGGTGGCACCATCGCTGGAGTCACGACGGCCAGTGGCAGCGGCCTGACCGGCGGCGGTACCAGCGGCGACCTCAATCTCAACTTGACGACGTCCTGTTCCTCCAAACAAAGTTCTGCAGTGGACCGGCAGCGCGTGGTCCTGCTCGTCTGCGGGTACGGGCAACCATCACCGGCGTGACCGCCGGCACCGCCCTCACCGGCGGCGGCACCAGCGGCAAGGTCACGCTGAATGTCGACACAACCAAGGTTCCTCTACGGAGAGAAGCATGCGGTGACGAAGCCCTAATCTTGAACTAGCGTAAAATCAGGGTGAACGAGAACACCATTCTTCCCCACATCGATGGCGGCGGATGCGATCGCAGCGTCTGCCGCCTCTGTGCGTCCGAGCGAAATTCGGAATCAGCCAAACGATCTGCGGCCTCCGGAAATTCTCCCGCCCCGCGCAAAATTTAGCTCTGACTTTCGCCTACCCAATCGGAAGGATATGCGATCCGATCTAGGAAAAAGACGGAACTAAAATAAGAACCACACCCTTCTGTTCGTAGATTTCCCTCAATTTCATTAACTCTCATTAGGAGGATGTACCTGTGTCGAAAACATCGACTCTTCTGATTACTATCGCGCTGCTCGCGATTTCTGCATTTACCCAGGCTCAACAGGCATCTGCCCCAACGAAAAAAGCTGCTTTCAATTCGACCAGTTCGTGTGCTGCGACGTTCAATACGGCGTTGCCGAACTTCTGCGTCACCGAGAACGGCAACATCGAAAACTTCTACTATCCCGCAGGTTATTCGCAGATTTTCGCCGACGGATACGGCGTCTGCGACTTTACGTCTTCCTCTTCTGTCAGTTACTACGACGTGGAGACGGCGGACAGCGGGAACTGGCAAGCCTCGGTCGTCACCGAACTCGGCGGCGCAAATACCTTTCCGTTCACCATCAAGCGCACCACCTCCGATGGAATTTGGACCATCACCCAGGCCTTCAGCAGAAATACAGTCGACGCTTATATCAAGGTTGTGATCACGCTGAAGAACAACACCGCCGTGGCGCGTTACGTCAACATGACGCGCTATGTCGATATTGATGCCGATGGAGAGCCCTCCAACTACTTCGATGGCTCCTCAGATTCCGGTTGGGGATACAACTCCGCCGGCGCTGCCTTCCCGAACCACGGATTGACCATTCGTTCCAATCATTCCATCCACAATTTTTTCGGTTACAACACCTCCTGGGTAAATTACGACCCGTGCAACTTCCACAGCAACCCAAGCAGTGCGCCGACCCAAGGTGATGAGGCTGTGATGTATGTGTGGTCGCCAAGTGGAAATGGGTTTATCGGCGCCGGCAAGTCGATCACTGTAACGCTGGAATATCGCCCGATGTAACTTTGCACGACGGAGTGGAGCCAGCACTCGAGTCGGTCCTCATTCGGTCTGGGGACCGGCGTTTTTCTGTACGCAGAGTACGAAATCTGGGAGCAATATCATCAATGTTGAAGAAATCATAATGCCCACGTCTGAAGTTATCGCGGAAACGCTAACCGGGCTGTCACGTCGGAAAGATCTGTACGGTCTGCCCTGCAAGAATTGCAGAGCATATTACGAGTCGTACCTCGCGGTCTGCCCAATCTGCCAGTGTAACCAGCGCATATCTCCCCGCGTCACGTTTGCTCGCGTGGCGACTGCATTCTAGCCACTGCCGGTGCAGCACGTGTTCTCAGGAAAAAAACGAACTGTCAGGGCGATGGTACCGCAGTCGCGTGCTCGCATTTTGGCACGACGGTCACCACTTGGGAGTCTTGTGAAGCACAGATTCCAGGTTCATCGACGAGCTGGAAGCTTGGGCCTTCAGCAATGGTTACAGAGTCGAGCACGTAAGCTGAAGCAAAAAAGAGACTTATAGCCCAAAAAATCGCAAAATTACCTTCTCGTTCTGCCTACCTGATTAGAGAGAGGGAATGTTGTAAGGGCGGCAGATTCGGGGGAACCTGGCGCCTCCTTTGTACGGTCTTCCCAGATGACACGCGATCCATTCCCGCGAGATAACGCCGTGTCTTCAAGGTCTGGGACTCAGCGCGACCAGCAGCACTCTGCGCATCGATCGCAACGATGGCTCTCCGGTGGCGGAGTACCGCGTTGAAAACGGCTGCCTTGAGCATCGAACAATCGGGGCCTCAGCCGGGCCAAGTGCCACAGCGAACGGGCAGTGGCAGCGATTGACACGTGACCAAATGAATTCGCTTGTGTGCGCGAATATGGTTGTCGCCCATAGGCTGTCTTGCAGGTTCGGAGTTCACGCTGTGGTGCGCCTGCAGCGGATCCTCGTCATCGGCGACAAATGGAGCAGGTGGTCGCGCGCCATTTCGGGCGGAGTGTTGTTATTGGTCAATTCACCCCGTTAGTTGCGCAAGGCGAAACCCCCAGCTGACTGTTTCACTGAGACTCACCGCGAAGGGGGCAAATGAGGCACACAGGCACACTCCTCAGGGTTCTGCAAAGCGTCGTCGACGGTTGTCTGCAACGAAGGGGCGTATTTGTGTGCGCTGCGCGCAGCGCTACGGCGATCACTGCCGTGTGGGTGCTTATTGTCCAGATCCGATCCTCAACCGACACCGCCTGCCTGCGAACAATATTCGCCGAACCTAGTGCCAACGTATCAGAGCACATGGGAATCGAAAAGTTCTGAAGTTTACGAACCTTGCAAGTTGAGTCTTCAGTGGCCCTTCTGAGGAGGAAGGAACAAGTGAGCCTCGGCCTCGGCGAGCAGGTTCCTGGAATTCTGCAGGTTATCGGCGTCGAATCCCAGCAACTTACTATCCGCAGCCATCGCCTCGAACAGAGAGACGGAACGCCCAAGCGCCTCGCGTGCCGCTTCCCAATTCCGCTTCTGTTGCGACGCGGGCGAGTGCTTCGCAAGGATCTCGTAGATCGAGCCCAGTTCCATGGTGCTCGTGGCTACATATCGTTGTCCGCTTCTCTTGTCGCTCCCATTCTTGAAGTATCCTTCTGCTTTTGCGACGGTGGCTTGCGCTTGCCTAAGCGCGCCCGCCCGGTCACCACTCGACGCAAGTGCCGCCGCCACTCCGCGTCCCGATGCAATAGCCTGCGACATGGCTGAGCGATCCGCAGGATCCGCCGCGAGCTCAACGTTGGCCATCGTTAGTGATCGCTGGTAGTTGGAGATTGCTTCGCGGTAACGGCCAAGGCTCTGAAGGCGATGTCCGACGTACTCGAGGGTGAGCGATAGCGTCTTGCCTCGCCTCACATTCCTGGGATCGCTGGCCACGATGCTTTCCAGCATGGATGCGGAGCGCTGGAGCGTCGCAAGAGATTCCGCCATTTCCGACGCGGGCACGTCTACCATGCCCAATCGCTGCAAACTGGCGGCGAGATCATATTTCGCGGTGAGGTCGTTCGGGTCGGCGTTGGAAATCTCTTCAGCGATGGCAACCGCTTTACCGTAATTAGCTCGCGCGCCCGCGCTGTCCCCCAGACTGAGCATGACGGGATTGCCGAGCACATCGCCGACGTGGCCGTAGCCGATCATCAGATTCCGTTTGTAAACAACATCATTGGGATGGTCTTTCACCAGCTTTTCCCGCAATTTCAGGCACCGAAGATAAGGCTCTAGCGCGCCTTGCGAGTCCCCTTGTCGCAACAGAAGGTTGCCCATCAATGCGTATGCATTGGCCTGTTCGAGGACAAAATCTCCGTGATCAGGAAGGCGGGCGGCTAATCCGCTAAAGATCTCCAGGTAACCGCGCGCGTTGGGCAGTTGCTCGCCAGGATTAAGCTTCCCGTCAGAATTCGCCAGGATGCCATAGATTTCACCCTGGATTCGTTGCCCTTCGACACCGGCATCTGGCAATTTAGCGAACGCCGCCCCTACCGGGAGGGCATCGTGGAGTAGCTTGGACGCGGCTGCCGAATCACCCGTTGAGTAAAGAAGCTCGGCAAGATGCTTCTGAGTCTCGAGCCACAGGCGCTGCGCTTCGGCGTCCTGCGGATGCGCGCGCCTTATGGGATCGAGGAGCGTGGCGCTGCTCCAGTAGCTCTTGATTGCGCCGGCAGTATCGCCGAGGTTCGGCTTGTAGGGATACCCTTGCAAATCTCCAAGGCGGTAGTATGCAGCTCCCAATGCCTTGTTTAACCTTTGATCACCACTCGCCTCTTTTGAAAGATTCTCCAGATAATCCAGCGTGGTCTTCACCAACTGCCGGCGGGCGTCTGTGGCACCGGGGAGCCGTTCGATGCTGCCGTGCACATCGAAGAGCGCGCGGTTCGCGAGCTCGACCATCTGCGACAGCCGAGCTTCCGCGCGGTGCTGCTCGAGTCGGGCTCGGCGGGCCTCAACGAGCGAAATCCACGTGCCGACGACCATACTGATTATGACCAGAACCGCTGCCGCCATCGAAAACTTATGGCGGCGGGCGAACTTTCCGAACCGGTAAGTGAGCGAAGGCGGACGAGCTGTAATGGTCCGTCCTTTCAGATGGCGGTTGATGTCCTTGTAAAACAAGTCCACCGAGGAATAGCGCTCATCCGGCTCCTTGCGCATCGCCTTGAGGACAATGGTGTCAAGATCTCCTTCCAACCGTTTTCTCAAGCGCACATTGCCTGGCTCGATGCGAATACTAGGTGGCTGTACTTCCGTTTGGCAGATGACCCTTTCGAGTTCCGACGGAGTGTGCGTCGTTAGCTGCTGGGCTTTGACCCCAGCCAGCAGTTCATACAGGATCGCGCCGAGCGCATAGATATCGGAGGCTGCTCCGACCAGTTCACCGCGCACCTGTTCGGGGCTCGCATACTCGGGGGTCAGCAATCTGCCCGTGGCAATTGTCGTCGCCATGCCGGGATCGGTCTCTGGATCGAGCAGTTTGGCCACACCGAAATCGAGCAGCTTCGGCGAGCCATCAGTCGCAACGAGAATATTTCCCGGCTTCAGATCGCGGTGAATGACCAGATTGCGGTGCGCGTAAGAGACAGCCTGGCACACTTTGAGGAATAGCCGGCAGCGGGCTACAACATCCAGCCCGTCCTGACGGCAATAGGCATCGATCGGTCTGCCCTGGACATATTCCATGACCAGGAAAGGCCTCCCCTGCGGCGTGTTCCCGCTGTCAATCAATCTCGCGATAAATGGATGATCCAGCTGCGCAAGAATCTGGCGTTCATGGCGGAAGCGGCTCAACAGTTCCGCCGTGTCCATGCCCCGCTTGACTACCTTAATCGCCACGTGTTTCTGGAACTGATCATCGTCGCGGCAAGCCAGATAGACCGTGCCCATGCCGCCGCGGCCGATCTCCTTGATCACGCGCCAGGCCCCCAGCCGAGTTCCGCTGACGTCTTCGGATTCAAACAACGACTGCGCTGCATCTCCTAGCGCATCCGTGATCCGATGCTCATCCGTGCTGTCATAAGCGATGAGCGACTCAACCTCGCGACGCACCTGCTCGTCTCCAGCGCACGCCGTGTCGAGAAAGGACGACCGCTCCGTTGGAGGAAGATCTATTGCTTCGAGAAATAGACTCTGGATGCGTTCCCAGTTTTCACTCATGCGGGCGTGGAGCACAATCTTTTAGGCGATGCTCGTGCCGTCGGGGGTCCGATCCGAATTTTGGTCTAGCTCACGTTGCAGCCAGGCTTGAGCTACGCGCAAATCTCGCCGCACGACCTGGACTGGCAGGTCGAGCGCGGCCGCCGACTCTTCCGCAGTGAGGCCGCCAAAAAATCGCATCTCAATGAGCCGGGCCTTGCGCGCATCGTGCCGAGCGAGCTCGTTCAGGGCATCGTCGACTCGAACCATGATGGCCGGCTTTTCCATGCAGGCATCTCGCGCCTCGTCGATCGACAATTTCTCCTGCCGCCCGCCACGCTTCTGCGCATATTTTGTGCGGGCGTGATCGATGAGAATTTGCCGCATTACTCCCGCCGCTACGCTCAGAAAATGGATGCGATCGCGGACGTCAGGAGCGGATTGAACCGAGAGCCGCGCATACATCTCATGCACGAGGGCAGTCGGCTGTAGCGTGTGTCCCGGCCGCTCGTCGCGTAAATGCTTCTGCGCGATGCGGCGCAGTTCTGCATACACGAGAGGGAGCAAGCGAGCGAGGGCGCCCTTGTCACCACTAGCGTATTCGTGCACCAAGATTGTGATGGGGAGGTCCGGTGCCATCCGGCTCTACCTCCTGATTCGGTCAGCGTTCTACTGCTCTGAGCCTCGCGAGTGCTGATCGCCATTGGACGCCGAGACATCTATAATTGCGACTCCACTCTAGGAGTCACAAGCTTTCCGGCGAAAAAAGCGGTCGTGAGGTCCAAATTTGGGTATCTCTGCTTTTGACTGCGAAGTGGCCTCATACCATGTTATACAAGTAATACTGTATCCATGTCCTTGAATGAGTCAAGTGAATCGGCTCGATAGCCCGAGTTGCATTTGTTAACCCAGGACGCAACTTAGATGGTCCCACAGCATATTGCCGAATATGCAAGCGCATGCACCATGGGGGCGCACTGAATTAAGAGCTCGTCGATCTCGAAGGCGGAATCTAGCGATGCTCGAAAGGAGATCCAAGGCTTTCCTTCAAGAGCGGGCTGTCGACTGATCGGCCGTCAGCCGTCGTGAAGCAGTCTTCCGCTGCCAAGTTGCTGATGATCAATGATTTGCCATCAACTATGCCCGCACGGAAGTCACTCCGAAACTTCGCAGAAAAATCTGCGAATTTTAGCCGATCAGTGTGAAACATGTGGCACAGCACCGGCACACCAAACTCGGGTAGTTCCTCATCGCTCCCTTGCCTCATTCTTGCGGGGGGCAAGAGTGGTGCCCACCTTACTCGAGGAAACGAAAATGAAGCGAGACCTCTGCCTTGTCGCGCCAGTGGTCGAGCCTTGTCCGCCAGCCGTGGCGGAATCATTTCAACGAGTTGACGTCGTAAACTGCCTTGCGATGGGTTTGCAAGGGTTTGAAGTAAGACAGTCTGCCCGACGTGCCGAATTGCCCTGAACCGCTAGGTCTGTCCATTGGCAGTACAGAAGGCGAGCGGTCGCTGCGTCACGTTTGCATCTCTATCAGCTGGTGCGCGAATACCTATGCGGCGGGCTTCGAAGGGTTCGATAGACCTTCAGATCGTCGGTGTCCAGATTGGTCGTGTGCTCCAATGTTGAGAACGGCTAACGCATCTGCATCGTGAGGTTGCAGTGTACCACTCGATACATTTCGGGCGAATTTTCGGTATTTCGGTCCTATCGCAATGGAACGTTGAGGCCTAGTTCCCGGCCTTTAAGCAGCACCGGAAGCAAATCGAAAGTCGTAATTGTTGCTTGCACGCGAGTCTTCAAAATAATCTCTTCAAGGAATCTGTTGGTGGGATTGATGTCACGACAGCTTTATATTTTCCTCCACATCGTTTAGGCCTGACCGAGGTAGTTTCTTACGGCGCGGCTTCCGTCAAATCAGAACCCGCCGAAAGAACTCCCGGCTGGCCTTGCCGTCCTTCTCACGGCTTGGTACTCAGCTCTCAGTGCTCAGGCTGGAAATTCTCCTGACGCGAAATCAAGATCGCAGGTTTGAGGGTCCAGACTTGGAGGCGAGCCAGGTCCATCAGATGTTCTGAATGAAATCCTTCGGGAAAGATCGGCCAATCCCACACCCTCACGGAATCTTTAGCAACATGATCAGCCGCGGTGAGCCGGGCAGGAGCGATCGTCACGGATTGGGGAGGCGCTTGGGCTGACGACAACCGCGCGGTGACCTCGGCAAGCGCGACCAGGAAACTCGCTGGTGGAACCGGCGTACTTCCAAGCCAAACTGCTTCCGGGACGCGATGATTGATGGTGAGGAAATCACGCGCGTCCAGGACCGAGGAAGAGAATTGGGTCCACGACACTGTGACCAGCTTTTCGAGAGCGGGAGGCGCGGACCCCGGTCCATCCACGATCTGCCTCAGCCGAATCGCACCTCCATTGCCCTTCTCCTGAATTGATCCCGCAACATACGACGTGAGCAGCTCGAAGATCTCGCTGGCCGAGAGCGCATAATCGCCGCCTTGCTGAAAGGAAAGGTCTGGCGTCACGGCACGCGCGATGGCGGCGAGATCGCTGGGAGAAAACTCGCGATCTCGAGCCTTATCCGGGTAGAGCGCCAGCGCCTGCGAGCCTGTGATGAAGCGCACGTTGGGGAATCGCTTCATGTAGCGAACCAGGCCTTCGAAGTATCCGAAGGTCTGCCTTTGCTGGGCGGGAGATTTCTGCGGCGGCTGTTTCCATTCTTCCCGCGGCGGATTGGCGCCGTGGGCGAAATTCAGGTCCCAAAACCATTGATGGATGAATTCGCAGGGATGGAAGTAGAGACTGATCAGCCCGCCGCCGGGCTGCGCACTGATGCGCGAGTAGAATTCGCGAAAGTTCGCTTTGGATTGTTCGAGGTTGTCCCAGTTCTCGTTGGGACGCAGCTTTCCTCCCTCGCTTGTATTAAAGATGTTCAGCAATCCTCCATACCAGAACGGCTTTCCTTCGAGGCCGACCTGTCCACCTTCGTCCAGATAGACTCTGACCGGCCAGCTTCGAAGGGCTGCAAACGATTGCGGCGCCCATGAACTGCCGGGTTGGCCGTAGCAGCAGGGTGTTGTGCCGAAAATTCGGCGGACGTCTTCAAAGCCCGGGCGTTCGCGGCGTGTGAATTCGGCCACTCCCGTTTCCCAGTTCAAAGTGGATTCGTATTCGGCAGGTGTCGGATGCTGGCTGTGCGTGTTGGCGTGATATCCGATGTCGTGATTGCGGAGGGATGCAATGACGTCGGCGCGGCCGCGGCGCTCCAGAGTTCGTGCCTTTTCTCCAACCACTTTGAAGGTGGCGGGCACATGTTCAGCGGTCAGGAAATCGGCCAGGCGCTTTGCGGCGTCATCGCTGGGAGGCAGGATGTAATCTTCGGTATCAAACCAGATCAGAATGTAGACGGGATTCGATCCAACTTGTTGGGACCGCCCGGCCTGAGACAGAAGAAATCCAAGAACTATCAAAAGCCCTATCTTCGCCGGTCTGATTCTTGGCACAGTCGTGAACCTTTAGGGATTGGCGGGCTGCAGTTTCTGAAAGCATGCACTCGTCAAACCACGGCGAGAATTGCAGCCCTACACGTTAGTTAAATAAAATCGGAAATTGTGGCTTGGCGTGTCTTAGCCAGGGTTAAGGAATCTGTTGGTGGGATTGATGTCACGACAGTTTCATATCTTCCTCCCGATTTGTTTAGGCCCGACCGTAGGTAGTTTCTTACGGCGCGGCATCCGTCAAATCAAAGCCCGCCGAAAGAACTCCCGGCTGGCCTTGCCGTCCTTCTCGAAAGAGCCTTGACCCTCGATCGAAATTCCCCCGGAGTAGCCGGTTTTCTTCAGATAGCCAAAGAACGCGGCATAGTGATCGTCTTCCACTAGATCGTGCGGCCACACGCGGCCATGGGGATTGGCGAAGTGCAGGTGCACTATCTCGCGTCTTCCAATCTCAATAATCCGGGGGTCTTCGTTCTCTTCCCGAAGGTGGAAGTAGTCGATGATCATTCGGATATTGGGGTGTTTCACACGGCGCACCATCTCTAAAGCCTCGGCGTCCGTGTTAAGGATGTTGCTCTCCTGGCGTCTTAAAGGCTCGAGGGCAACGATGACGTGAGAGCGGCGTGCTACTTCACCCGCCATATTGAGGAAGGCGGCAATCTGATCGCGGGCCTGCTCACGAGAAAATCCTTCCGGCACGTTGCGAGAACCGGCGCTGCCCCATATCATGATGGAGGCCCCAAGACGCCTGCAGCGCGGCACACACGCCTCGAGATATTCCTTCAAAGCAGAGGTTGGGACTTCGGGGCCAACCACTTTCAAGTCAGGACGGCGGATGAAACTGTTGAAGGCATGGCAACGGAGCGGCGA
>Ga0126373_10000289_pt1 | contig 33290 bp, 31 predicted proteins | sample PanSoiMetPlot_11_FD_92545 | JGI IMG/M metagenome (GOLD analysis project Ga0126373, IMG submission 92545) | Tropical forest soil microbial communities from Panama - MetaG Plot_11 | ecosystem: Environmental > Terrestrial > Soil > Tropical forest > Bulk soil | place: Panama | collected 2016-02-17 | reverse complement strand
TCGGGCCGAGACACCGGAGTTCGCCGTGGCCCTACGCAAGCGACGGAAAGTGGAGGCTCTGTTCTCGGAACTAAAAAACCGGATTGGATTGCGGCGCTTGCGCCTACGGAGAATCAAGTTCGTGCGTGAGCGGTTCTACCTAGCTGCGGTGGCACAGAACCTGAAACGACGGGTGCGGTTCCTCAACATGAGAACGCAAGCAGGGGTGGCAATCGCGTAAGAAACCGACTTCCGCAAGAAACACGAACCGGAAGAAACTCCCGCCTGAGGGAAAGCGTCTTCGAACCGAGTTTTTCAACACCAACGCCTGTTCGTTTTCGTTTTCGTCAGTTGATTTGGTCAGTTGAGGGTCAGCAGTTGGCAGTCAGCGAGACTGTAATCTTCGATGAAATCAAGGCCTGAGGCTGGCTGTTGTGCTTGTGGCTGAATTTCGCTTGCGAGGCCAAAGGGGTGGCGAGACAATTGCCTCATGTCGGTGTGGATGTACGTCGTATTGATTGTTTTTCTCGGGATGGTTGGCATAGCGCTAACCGGGGTTCATCACTCCATCGAGAAAACGAACGAACACCTGAAGGAGATTTCCCGGCGATTAGACGAACTAAAAGAACGGACTACGGAGTAAAAGCTCATCACAAAAGAGTTTGAGTCCAACCCGATGGTCACAGTTGATTCCTCGCCGCGAGTGTTGTTGATTTGCACTGACCCGCATCTCGGACTCGCCCTCGAACAGGAACTCGTCAACCGGCAGTGCGTTTTGGAACGTGCGTTCAATAACGCTGAGGGGCTAAAGAGGGTCCGATGCGCTCCTTATGACGTCGTGATCACGGATCCAGCGACGACGATTGAAGACGACCTCGCGCTTTTCGCCGGACTCCGCTACTTTCAGCCGAAGACGAAAGTGATCGTCCTGGCGCCCGCGGGCACGTCCGACGACATACTCTCAGCCCTTCGGCGGGATGTCTTCTTCTGTAAATGCGCTCCCTTCAGCGCGTCTGAAATAGCCGACTACGCACGGGCAGCGACCTCGGGTTCGCGAGAGGGTTTCCAGATATTGTCAGCCAGCAAGTACTGGATCTCGGTGCGAATGAATGCCAGCCTGTTTACAGGCGACCGCCTGCTCTCCTTCTTAAAACAGTTGCAGTCCGAGCTGCCCAAGCGTTCTCGTGAGGAATTGATGACGGCCGTCGGCGAGATGGTGAGGAATGCCATCGAGCATGGGACGCATTTCGATTCCTTGAAGTTTGTGGAAATAGCCGCGGTGCGAACGAGGCGTTCGATCGTGTTCTACATTTCTGATCCGGGAGAGGGATTCAGACTGGACGCAATTCCGCACGCAGCGGTTTCGAACACAGCGGATGCTCCTGCTCAACACATTCACGTGCGCGAATCACACGGCATGCGTCCCGGCGGTTACGGAATCCTCCTATCACAGGGCATAGTGGATGAGTTGATCTACAACGAGAAGGGCAATCAGGTGCTCCTCATCAAATACCTTGACCCGGGTAATTGAGCCCGCCCCTTTTTTTTACTACTGGTGACGCATCCCTACCGTCACTGGACCCCTTGGAGATTATGTTACAAACTCTGCCTTTTAGCGGCTCTGGGCACGAACCGCAGCTAGGACTTCCGCGCAGGGTGGGCTAAACTATCACCAGAGGTCATAACGATGACAACCCCAGCCAATGCCATGCGGTATGAAGTGTGGAAGCTTATCGACGATCAGATCAAGACTTTCGGGCAACCATCGCCTTTGACGGCCTCCGAACTAAGCGACTTCTCCTATCGTGCCGAGAGAATCAAACAGCTTGGTCTAGAGCTTGATCAAATCGACAGAACAGCCATTCTGGAGAACCTGTTCAGCAGGGCGGCATAAACTCGCGTCACGGTCTCCGATTACTGAACTCACGAATCTTCGTCCCGAGCGCAATGCTCCGGCTTTGTTGCGATCTGTTGCTACAGACTGCCAAGGGGCAGCTCGGACTGGCATGCAACGCAGGGATGTAAAATCGCCACTAGACTCATTGCCCCTGGAAACCCTTCGGTGGCGACGCCACTTACCTAACACTTGCCGTTCCATTTCTTCCACTTCCGACGGTATTCTCCCATCTCGTTGCCTGAGTGGATTTCGCAGTCAGGCATCTCACGTCGAGTCTTCACTGTATTGCCGACAGCCTGATGACATGGCGGATAGTCTGGATAAAGCCATCCTCCGCATCCTGCGTCACGTACGACCGCAAGATTCCCGAAAGTTGATGGAGCTAACCAACAATCAAGAAGGGGCCCGACACACCCCGCCTTCAGATGTTCGTGCCCTAAGTGCGAAAACCTCCATCGACCACTCAGGAAGATAGCTGCTTGATCTCTGATTAGAACGGATACCGCCATAAGTGCCGGATACGACCTCAACTGTGGCGCCCGACAAGCCCCAGGCGCCCCAGTACGCAAATCTCACAGTCGTCTACACAATCATCTTTCAAAACCGATTGGCCGCAGTAAGCAGAACCACCACTCCTGAAGCGAACAGCTTCAAAGCGTTCAGCCATAGCTCGGGGAGGCCCGCGCTCCGCAAGATTACACCGCGGCTAATCTCTATCATGTAGGTGGACGGGATGAACTTGCTCAGGATCTGAAAAATCTGAGGCATGTTGTCCACCGGAAAACGTATAGCCCGACAAGAAAATACTCGGCAGAAGGGTCATTGTCGCCAGTCGCATAGCTTCCGATTGCGAGTTGGCCTTGGTGGATATCAGCATTCCCATGGCCAGATTGACGAACAGAGAGCACGTCGAAAGCGACACCACCAGCAGGATGCTGCCAATGGATGGGTACCTGGAAGGCGGAACGCATGAATGTCAGAATGACGGCCGTCTCGAACAGGCCCAATGCGAAGTAAGGCATGAGTTTGCCCATCATCAGCCCTAGTGGCCGTAGCAGCGTAACCAGCAATTGCTCAAGGGTGCCTCGCTCCTTCTCGCGCACGATGGGAAAGGAGGTGAGCGTCACGGTTACCATCAGCGGGATCGAGTGAATTCGTCACAACGGCCGTCTTCTCGTGGTCAATTTGTTCGTTAATCGCCATTTCATCCTCGTTATGTTTTTCGACACCTAGCAGGAAGGTGTTACACCATCACCTTCGATGAGCGCATGCCCCTTCATGTCAGTGGCCGAATCGCTTTGTACAAGGAAAGCGATCCAGTCAGCGTCGGGATTACTGCGGTTTCCTGCACCTGTGCGAAGCCCGCCTCTTCCATCAGTGAGGGAAGGATTCCGTCGGCGTTGGGTTGAGTATTCTCGTGGCCGTCAACGGCAAGCCTGGCCACATTGTCACAAGCGCGATTGAGCACGCTGCGATTCTTGAAACCTGCAAATGTCTCGCGAGTGGCGGCAAGAGGATTACGCATCTGCCGGTCGATATTTATGGCCTGGTTCGCCATGACAGTCTGCTCCACACACTGCAGTCGGACGTCACGCTGGTTTCAGTCATGGCGGCCAATAACGTGGTCGGAACGCTGCAGCCGATCGAAGAACTCGCGCAACTGACCAAACTCCATGGCGTTCTGTTTCACACCGACGCGGTGCAGGCTGGTGGAAAGATTCCGCTCGATGTAAATCGCCTGCGGATCGATTTGCTATCTCTCTCGGCTCACAAGCTTCACGGACCCAAAGGAATGGGTGCGCTGTACGTGCGCCAGGGAGTAAAACTGTCGCCGATCGTTTTCGGAGGCGGACAGGAGCGTGGACTCCGCTCCGCCACCGAGAACGTCGCAGCTATCATCGGATTCGGTGCGGCGGCCGAAATCGCGCGAAAAGAATTGGACGAAGAAGCCGTTCGGCTCGCGGAATTGCGCGAACTCCTCACCACTGAACTCTTACGAAACTTTCCGAACGCGTATCTTTTCGGCCATCCGACACAGCGTCTCCCCGGCCATCTCAGCTTCGGGCTGCGTGGTCAGGAGCGGGAAATCGGCAAGCTGCTTACGAAACTAGATCAGGCGGGAGTCGTGTTTCAGCCGGCAGCGCCTGCAGCGCACATCATTCCGGAGAGCCCTCCGGCGTCCTGCTGCCGCTGGGCTACGATGAACAGAGCGCCCGCGGCCTGATTCGCGTCAGCCTGGAACGATTCAACACGCGATAGGAAGCGGTCCAATTTGTGAACAGATTGAAGAATTCCACTAGAGAATCAACCCATCAGCACGAATTAGAGCCAGCGTTTGTGTAGCCGCGGACGCATTCGTCCGCCACGCCTGGACACTGAGCAGAACGAAAAGGGACCCCTGGATACAACAGGGGGGCCGCCCGAACAGCTCGCCTACACAAGCCACTTCGCGATCACGCCGCGGTGGCATGCTGATAAGCCAGCCTATCTACCGTCGGCTTCACCAGCCGCGTCATATCCGTCCAGCGCATTCGCACCAGCTCGCGGTGCGATCCCGCGGTGAACGTGATCTCCTCCTGCTGGGACAGGCGGGTATCTGCATACACCGCCATGTCGTAGAGATTGCCGAAGGGCGGCATCGCTCCCGTTTCACAGTCAGGAAAAGCGTCTTTGAATTCGAGCTCGCTCGCGATCTCGACCGTCTTCGCACCCGCCAAGGTTCTCAGTTGATCAAGATCCACATGCTCCGACGCGGGAATCACGGCCATGGCAAGAACGCCGTCAACCTTGACGATGACGGTCTTCGCCAGCTTCTTGCCGGAAACATGCGCCAGCGCAGCAACACCCTGCGCCGTGTAAGCCAGCGAATGAGAAATCACCAGATACTTGATGTGATGAGAATCGAGAAATTCACGCAACTTGGAGAGCGGCATACGGACCTCCTCGTAGGGGAAGTGAGGGCCGGTGACCCGGTCTTGCCCGCTATTTTAGTCCCGCTAGGTGGGTGCGCAGTGCGCCGAATCACTCCTGACTGATTGAAGATACAAACCGTGTCCTGTTAACGGAAGTTATCCACGAGGATGATGTCGTTGGTTAGGCCATCCAGTTGGGTGTAGACGATAGTTTTCTTGTCTGAAGAGACAGCCAAGCCTGGGAATTCTCTGGCAGGTGGGTTTTCGAGATTGAAAACCGGGGTGGTGCGATGGGTGGTGAGGTCGAAGAAGAGGATCTTTCGTTTCGATTTCGTATCGAGATAATAGATTCCGTTATCCACAACTGCCCAGTAACCCCAATATCCTGACTCCAGAGATCCTATGATCTCTTTCTCTTCGCCGCCTGTAGTGGGAACACGCCACAAACCGGGTATGGCAAGGCGTATCGCGTAATATAAGAACTTTCCATCCGGCGATTCAAAGGCGGCGAAGCCACCATGATGAGTGACCTGCACCGACGAATCACCTGTTGATGGCACCTTGCGCACTTCCCAATCATTGCCAGCACGGGATGCGAAATACAACCAGAGCCCATCCCGCGACCAACTGGGCACGACTTCGCTCGCTAGATCACTGGTGAGGCGCCGCGGCGGGCCTCCATCGGCATCGATGACATAAATGTCTCCGTTGCCAGAAACACGCGAGTCGAAAGCAATTTGCCGTCCGTCCGGCGCCCAGCGCGGAGTCCCTGTCGCCGAATTAAAGTGGGTAAGCTGTAGGAGGCCGGTGGTGTCGCTGCGGCACATCCAAATTTCATTGGGGCTGCTGCGGGTGGATTCGAACGTAATTCTGGTACCGTCGGGCGAGAATTGAGGACCACTATCCAGTCGTGAGGAGGATTAAATTTTGTGGGAGGGCTGGCGGCGACTGGCGAACGGAGCTCTCGTTTCCAGATACTGAGCTTTCCAGTCTGGCGAACGTAGGCTAAGCGGTTGCCACGAATGGAAGGCTCGATTCCTTCCTGACCAAACAGCAGTCGCTCAGCTTTGCCTCCACGGACAGGAACGCTCCAAAGCCAACCGGCGTTTATGGGCCAGCTGACATTCGCGAATACAATGCGTTGTCCGTCAGGAGTCCACGCCAGACCCCAATGGTTGGTCTCCTGGGAAACAAGGCGTTGCTCCTCGCCTCCTGAAACCGGCACCGTATAAATGGATTGAAATGTTTGCGAGCCCCTGGTGAAGGCCATAGTCTTGCCGTCAGGCGAGAATGCTGGATTGGAATCACCACGCGAACCGGGCGGCGCAGAAGTGAGTTTGCGAGCCGCGAGAGGGGTCCACATCCTTCACGACTGGAGTGACCCCCTCTGCACAACATAACAGGATGCGTCCCAGCCTCTCGGGTTCTCTCCGCCGATCAATATTTCACGATCGCCGCAAACGATCTCGGATCCAGTGACGCGCCGCCTACCAACGCTCCATCGATCTCTTCCTGAGCCATCAGCGCCTTCGCGTTCTCCGGCTTCACCGAGCCCCCGTACAGAATCCGTAATTGATTGGCGAAGTTTTCGCCAAAGATTTCGCTTGCCTGTCTGCGGATGACGGCGTGGGCTTCGGCCGCAATCTCCGGCGTGGCAGTCTTTCCGGTGCCAATGGCCCATACCGGTTCGTAGGCGATCACAAGTTTCGCTGCTTTCTTCGCCGAGATCGCGTGGAACGCCCGCGTGCACTGGCGGCGCAGGACATCGTCAGTCATGCCGGCCTCGCGTTCTTCAACTACCTCACCAACGCAGCAGATGGGAGTCAGCCCGTGTTCGAGCGCCGTTTTCAGACGGAGATTCACCGTGTCATCGGTTTCGCCAAAATATTGCCGCCGCTCCGAGTGGCCGATGATGACCCAATGCACTCCAACTGCCTGCAACTGCCCGACGGAAGTCTCACCAGTAAAGGCGCCTTCTTCCTTCCAGTGCACACTCTGCGCGCCAATCGCCACATTCGATCCCTTGGCCGCGTCCAGAGCGGCAGGGATATCGAGGAACGATGGGCAGACCACGATCTCGTCGCACGTGTCTCCGGCAACAAGCGGAAGGAAGTCGCGGAAGAAGTCGCGAGACTGGTCAGGAGTCTTGTACATCTTCCAGTTGGCAGCCATGACTTTTTTTCTCATCAATGAAGCCTCTCGCTATGAAATTTGGACGATGATACCCCGTTACGAATGCACGTTGGCTCTCATACACTGTTAGCACAAACATTCGAGGATATTATGTGCGCTTTCAATTCCCGCCACTCGCCCACCGACCCCTTTAACTTGGAGAGATTCGTCCACGCTCAGGATCGTGTCTACCAACGAGTACTCTCGGAACTTCGCGCGGGACAGAAGATGAGCCACTGGATGTGGTTCATCTTTCCTCAGGTCCGGGGACTCGGACGCAGTCCGATTTCGATGGAATACGCGATTTCTTCCCGCGATGAAGCACGAGCTTACCTGCAGCATCCTCTTCTGGGACCTCGCCTTAAGGAATGCACGCAATTGCTTCTGCAAGTCGAGGATCGTTCCGCTCTTGAGATCTTTGGAGAACCGGATGACGTCAAGTTCCGTTCATCCATGACGCTGTTCACGAACGTCTCAAGCGAGGACGATATCTTCGAACGAGCGCTAAAGAAATACTTCGGCGGCGTACCCGATCGGCTAACCCTCGCTCGCCTGTAACCTACCTACGCGACTGACGTGCTCGGGCGAATGCGTCCGGCGCTACACCAGCTACTTCTTATTCGTGAGCGCTTCCACTCCCGGCAGCTTCTGTCCTTCCAGGAACTCCAGCGACGCGCCGCCGCCGGTGGAAATGTGCGTGATCTTCTCGGCAACATTCGCCGCTTTCACCGCCGCAACAGAATCTCCGCCGCCTACGATAGAAATTGCGCCACCATTGTCCGCGACAGCATGCGCGACCGTGAACGTACCTTTTGAGAATCCGGGTACCTCGAACACGCCCATCGGTCCATTCCACACGATCGTGCGTGCTTCGGAAACGGCATCGGAGAACAATTCGATAGTCTTCGGCCCGATGTCGAGCGCCATCTTATCGGCCGGGATCGGCTGTCCTTCACCGATTTGCTGTACAACGGCGTTCGCTTCCGGCTTCATCGCGACGACGTGATCAAGCGGCAAGAGCAATTTCACGTTGTGCTTCTTGGCCTGCTCGAGCAAACTCTTGGCGAGATCAACCTTGTCGGCTTCGAGCAGCGACTTGCCGATCTCATGGCCTTGCGCCTGGAGAAACGTATACGCCATGCCGCCGCCGATAATCAGCACATTGACCTTGGTCAGAAGGTTCTGAATAACGCCGATCTTGTCGCTGACCTTAGCCCCACCCAGAATCGCCACAAACGGCTTTTCCGGATTCTCCAGCGCCTTGCCCAGGTATTTCAGCTCTTTTTCCATGAGCAGTCCGGCCGCGCACTCTTTCATAAAATGGGTAATGCCTTCGGTGGAAGCATGTGCCCGGTGCGCCGAACCGAATGCATCGTTCACGTAGTACTCGGCTAGGTTGGCCAGTTGACGAGCGAACTTCGGATCATTGGCCTCCTCTTCCGCATGGAAACGGAGGTTTTCGAGAAGCAGCGTCTGACCTTTTTCCAGTTGCGTGGCCACTTCTTCGGCTTCAGGACCAACGCAATCTGGACAGAAGCCGACGTTTTCGCCGCGCGCCAGCTCTTTGTCGAGCAGCATGCGCAGCCGCTCGGCTACGGGTTTCAGACTCATCTTCGGATTGGGCTTGCCTTTGGGACGGCCAAGGTGCGAGGCAAGAATCAGGCGTGCCCCATGCCGCAACGCATACTCAATGCTGGGCAGGGTTTCGCGGATACGCGTATCGTCCATGACGCGGCCGTTATCAAGCGGCACGTTGAAATCAACGCGCATGAACACACGACTGCCATTGAGCGGAAGATCACGAATCGAAAGCTTGGACATGAGGGAGTCCTCGTACTCGAGATGAAGGTCGGTGGCCCACACTAGCCGGTTGGCCCACCCTTTCGCGTGGTTTGCGCAAGGGTGGGATTCCGGAATGCTTCTTACAGGCCCTTGGTGGCGATGTAGTTGATCAGGTCGCGCACGCGGCAGGAGTATCCCCACTCGTTGTCATACCAGGAGATCACCTTCACGCAGTTGCCGCCCACCACCATCGTCGAGGGCGCGTCCACGATCGATGATCGCGAGTCGCCCTTGAAATCCGACGACACCAGTTCGTGCTCTTCGTAGCCGAGATATCCCTTCAGCGGGCCGGACTCCGACGCCTTCTTCAGCGCCGCATTAACTTCCTCTTTGGACGTCTTTTTCTCGACCCAGACCACCATGTCGACTACCGAAACGTTCGGCGTCGGCACGCGCATCGAGAATCCGTCGAGTTTACCCGCCAATTCCGGAATGACAAGCTTCAGAGCCTTTGCCGCTCCGGTTGTCGTAGGAATCATCGATAGGGCTGCTGCACGTGCCCGACGCAGATCTTTGTGCGGGAAGTCAAGAATGACTTGGTCGTTGGTATACGAGTGAATCGTCGTCATCGTGCCGCTGGTAATCCCGAACGCATCGTTGATTACTTTGGCCACAGGCGCCAGGCAGTTCGTGGTGCATGAAGCATTCGAGATGACGTTGTGTTTATGCGCATCGTATTTCTCATGATTCACGCCGAGTACGACCGTGACATCCTCATTCTTCGCCGGAGCCGAGATGATGACCTTCTTCACCGGCCCGCGCAGATGCTTCTTGGCGTCATTCGCGTCGGTAAATTTGCCGGTCGATTCAATTACAACTTGCGCGCCCACCGTCTCCCAGGGCAATGCCGCCGGATCTTTCTCCTTGAATACCTTGATGTTCTTGCCGTCGACGATGACGCAATCGCTTCCGGCCGAAACCTGATTCGTCAGGTTGCCGAGCACCGAGTCATACTTCAGCAGGTGAGCCAGTGTCTTCGGCTCAGTCAAATCGTTCACTGCTACAAATTCCAGGTTCGGGTCCTTCAACGCTGCGCGGAACACATTGCGCCCAATTCGTCCGAAGCCGTTGATTCCAACCTTGATTGCCATGTTTCCTCCGTAGATTTATGAAGGCGTAAGCAGAGTGTGTTTCCGATGAATTGCTAAACCAATGATGGTAACAGGGAAAGGGAAGCGAGGTAAATGCTCTAACAGTAACGATTTTGTTGCATTTGTGCCAATTCGGGAACGGATACACAATCAGCACAACTCTTGCCCGAGAAACATGTGAAGCGTACAGTACACAATTTGTTTCATTTTGGAGGTCATTGCCCGTGATGCGTTCACGCGTGGTTCTCCTGCTCATCCTCCTGAGTACGCTCACGTTTGCGCAACACCGTCAGCCGAATAAGCCACCCGAACCGAGTGCGCCGCCCACTCCCACCGGCGAGCCGGCGGAAGAGAAATTTCCGCCTGAGGCGGGAGTCGTTGCTCCGGCCAAGCCTGAGCCGCCGAAGTCTCCGTTTGAAGGCATGAAATACCGTTTGGTCGGCCCATTCCGCGGAGGCCGAGTACTGGCAGTCGCAGGAGTTCCTGGACAGGCCGACACCTATTATTTTGGTGCAGTTGCCGGAGGTATGTGGAAGACTACCGATGGCGGATTGAATTGGCGACCGCTTTGGGACAAATTCACAGAAGCCTCGCCTTCGATCGGCGCCATCGCCATTGCACCCTCCGATCCCAACGTGATCTATGTCGGGACGGGTGAAGCCTGCATCCGCGGCAACATTGTGATGGGCAACGGTGTGTATAAGTCCACGGACGCGGGAAAAACCTGGAAATACACCGGCCTGCGCGACACCTATTCCATCGGGCGCATGGTCGTTGATCCCAAGGACTCAGACATTGTCTATGTAGCGGCGCTGGGTCACCCGTTCGGCCCGAATTCGACCCGTGGCGTCTTCCGCTCGCGCGACGGCGGCAAAACGTGGCAGCGAATCCTTTACGTCGACGACAAAACCGGCGCGATCGACATTCAGTTCGATCAATCGAATCCTCACATTCTGTTCGCCGGGATGTGGCAGGCTGTGCGCAAGCCGTGGACCATGGAGAGCGGCGGCCCCGGCAGTGGACTCTATCGTTCTGCCGACGGCGGCAATACATGGATCAAGCTAAGCGGCAAAGGTCTTCCCGAAGGAACCATTGGTCGCATCGGCGTAGCGACCACATCGAACCCCAATCGCATCTACGCGCTCATCGAGGCCGAAAAAGGCGGGCTATTCCGCTCCGAGGACGCGGGCGAACAATGGCAACTCATCAACGATGACCGCCGCTACCGCCAGCGCGCCTGGTACTACACGCATGTCTTTGCCGATCCGAAAAATCCCGATGTCGTGTACATCCTGAACACCGGCACCTACCGTTCCATTGACGGAGGCAAAACGTTCACACAGCTGCGAACGCCCCACGGCGACAACCACGGATTCTGGATCGATCCGGAAAACACCAAGCGGATGATCAACGGCAACGATGGCGGCGCCACCATCTCAACCGATGGAGGCGCAAACTGGACTACACTGCTGAACCAGCCGACGGCGCAGTTCTACCATGTCGTCGCCGATTCGCGGTTTCCGTACTGGCTCTACGGCGCACAGCAGGACAACTCCACCGTGGCGATCGCCAGCGCGAGCGCAAACGGTGGAATCAACCAATCCGACTATTACGACGTCGGTGGCGGCGAGAGTGGATATATTGCTCCCGATCCCTCGGACCCCAATATCGTCTATGCCGGCTCCTATGGCGGCGATATCTCACGCTACGACCATCGCACTTCCCAAACACAAGCCGTGAATCCGTGGCCGCGCAACCCCATCGGCTGGGGCATGGCCGATTTGAAACACCGCTTCCAATGGACCGAGCCGATCGTGTTCTCTCCCCACGATCCCCGCACTCTCTACTACGCCGGAGAAGTGTTGTTCAAAACGACAGATGAAGGCAAAAGTTGGACCATCATTTCTCCGGATCTGACTCGCAACGACAAATCCAAGCAGCAAGCCTCGGGAGGCCCTATCACCAAAGACAACACTGGCGTCGAAGTCTACGGGACGATTTTTTCCGTAGTCGAATCGCAGAAGGGACTGATCTGGGCCGGCAGCGACGATGGCCTGATTCATCTCACGCGTAACGGCGGCAGCAACTGGGAAGATGTCACGCCCAAAGCGATGCCGGAGTGGGGAACGGTCAGCATGATTGAAGCCTCGCCCAGCGATGCCGGCAGCGCCTATGTAGCCGTTGAGCGTCACAAAATGGATGACTTCGCCCCTTATATTTTCAAGACCGCGGACTTCGGCAAAACCTGGACCTCGATCGTCAACGGCATCCCGAAAAATGTCTATGTGCATGCCGTGCGCGTCGATCTCAAGCGCAAGAACCTGCTCTATGCGGGAACCGCGCTTGGCGTATATGTCAGCTTCGACGACGGAGCGAACTGGCAGCCGCTGCAACTGAATCTGCCAATGGCACCGATCAACGATCTTGTCGTGAAAGACGACGACCTCGCGGTCGCAACCCACGGCCGTTCTTTCTGGATTCTTGATGATCTGTCGCCATTGCGGCAATGGAACGATTCCATCAAGTCCGACGACGTTCACCTCTTCACTCCGGCGAACGCCAATCACACCACTTTCTCGGGATCGTTTTTCGGCGGCGGCAGCGCTGGTCAGAATCCTCCGGCTGGCGCAGTGATCTACTACTCCCTCAAAACGGAAATCAAGAAACCGGACGAGAAGGAAGAGAAGAAAGATCAGACCAAAGAAGATCAGACCAAAAAAGATCAGGCGAAAGATGAAGCGGGCAGTCTCAATGCCGCCAGCGCCAACGCCGCACAGCCCAAAGAGTCCGGGCCTGAGGCAGCGAACTCCGAGATTAAGAAGGATGACAAGAAGAAAGAAGAACGGGTAAAGATCGAGATTCTCGATTCCACCGGGAAGATCGTGCGCACTTATCCTCCGAAGCACCCGCCCGTTGCGGATAGTGAAGAGAATCCTTTCCGCCGCAATCGGGAGGACGAGATCCCCACCAAGGCCGGCATCAACCGCTTCGTTTGGGATCTGCATTACGAGCCTGCACCGCGAATTCCGAACTCTCCCCTCTGGGGAGGTTCCACCGACGGTCCGACGGCCCTGCCCGGTGACTACCAGGTGCGCCTAACGGTCGACGGCAAAGCGCAAACCCAGCCGCTGAAGATTGTCCCGGATCCACGTCTGAACGTCACCGCCGGCGATCTCAAGAAGCAATTCGATCTTATGCAGGCAATTCTCGGCAAAGTGACGCAAGTTCACGACGCGGTCCGCCAGATCCGCGATGTTCGCTCCCAAGTCAATGCGCTAAACAAACGCCTGGAAGAAGAGAAGAATCCAAACGCACAGTCATTGAAAGACGCCGGTTCCGAACTCGACAAGAAGATGACCGTGGTCGAAGAGGCACTCATTCAGACCAAATCAAAGAGCGGGCAAGATGTGCTCAATTATCCAATCCGCATCAACAATCTGCTCGTCGCCCTTGGCGGTGGAGTCTCCAGCGCCGATGCCGCTCCCACAAAGCAGGATTACGAGATGTTTGACGAACTCGGCCAACAAGCCGACCAGCAACTTGCACGCTGGAATGAAATCGTGAAAACCGATATTGCTGCCTATAACCGATTGGCGCAGGAAAAGACGATTCCACTCGTGGGCCTGAGCCCAGCCACAGAATCTGAGTAGGGCACTTAAGCCAGTCATCAAGAGTGACGAGTTAGTGGAGGGAACTTGAACGGTTGGAGATGGCTCTTCGCTACTATTCATGTCAGTGCAGTGCTGCTCCTCTCAGCGCTATTGATGTTTGCAGGCGAAGAGTCCTCGACCGCTGATCAAGTGATCGCCAGATATATGGACGCGATCGGCGCAAATCGATTCTCGGCCATTACTACGTTTGCCGAACATGGCGAAATGTTCGGCGGTCTCGCGAGTAATAGAAGAGAGCACGCAATATTCGAGTTCTACTTTAAGAGCCCCAATCTTAAGTTCAGTTCAAGTTTTACCGCTGCGAACCGGATAATTGCACTACACGGCTGTGACGGGCGAATCGCCTGGTATATCGACTCCAGCATGAAACGTACTGAATTCACGCCGAAAGCGGGAAAAGAGTTCGACTGCGAAAAAGGTTTTGAACCCATGCCAGCTGGCTTACGCAGCGCCCAGAAAAAAACGCGACTTATCAAGAAGAAAGACATTGAGGGGCACAGTGCCTGGGAGATCTCTGTGAACGATCAAAAGTCGCACGTGCATGAAACTTACTATTTTGACGCGGAGACCTATCTGCTGGTCCGTGTCGAAAGGGAAGGATCTCACCGAACGTACTCCGATTATCGCAACGTTGGCGGCTTTAAATTCCCCTTCAAAACCACAAGTGAGTGGCGAGACTCGAAGCTAGAGACTACGGTCCGCGAAATCGTAATCGATGGTCCGATTGAGGATGCCCGCTTTATTGAACCCGCCGTGAAGGATGGCGCCCTCACCCTGAATCATCGGGCCTTCCGGAAAGGGGACGATACGGAGAGCGCGAACGCTGATTCTCCGAAGCCGACGACAGCAATCAACGAGACCGACAGTTCCAAGATTGCGTCAGAAACAGTGCCGCACCCGGCCAGCGTGACAGAAGTGAATTTCCCGAATTTTACGGTGTGTACAATTCCGGAGCTCCAAATGACCGTTCCCGAGCTCCAGGGGCTCAAACCGGCCCCCGATCAACGGCAATTATCTGCTCTACTCGATGAAGTTGGGGCCAAGACGGTGGAGATCGCCCGGAACACTCCAAACCTGATCTCACGCGAGATCGTGACCGACTTACAACAACCTGCAGCGATGATGCGCTATGACTATTTAATCCTGAACCGGATTCAAGACAACGCGGTGTACCTCGAAGAGTTTCGAGTGGACCTCAAAACCGGCGAGAAATTCCAGACCGACGAGGAAATGAAAGACGCTACTTCAGCTCGGGCAGCGGTGGAACGTGCCAGCCAGGATCTCGCCACCTCGCAATCCGGTCGGAGGCCGATCTCACAGGGGTTTGCCACTTCGTGGGTCCACTTCTATCCTCTCAATCGTCCCAAAGCTACGTTCCGTTATCTCGGGGAACAGAAGATGGATGGCCATCGCACATTGGTTCTCGCCTTTGCACAAAAGCCGCAATCGGTCGTATCGCCCGCGCTATTCCTGTATGAGGGCAGGAATGTTCCCATGTACCTGCAAGGCGTGGCTTGGGTGGACGCCTCGGACTTTCACATTTGGCGCCTGCGCACCGATCTGCTTTCACCATTGCCGCAAGTTTCACTGCACCGCTTAACGGCTGAGATTCAGTTTAAGCCGACACGAGTCGAGGAAATCCCTGCGTTGATATCATTGCCGCGCGAGGTAAAGGTTACGTCCGTGGTGAGCGAATCGAGCCGCCAGGAGGTTCATTCCTATTCGGAATATCGACTGTTCCGGGCGCGATCCAAGGTAGTTCTGAACCCGTAAGTCGTGTGACCTAACGCACCGGAGAGTAGCGCTCGCGCACGTATGCGCAATGGAGATTGCGCAATCGGGCTTCGACCTCTCCACGTATTCGTACAGCAACGCAACAATCGGATGAGGGTCCCTGTGCGGATACGGAAACAGCACCGGCAAGCGAATACCAATTAGCCCGCCACGGGCAAGCCAACACCACGAGCAAAATTATTCCTGCAGCGAACCGAAATCCTGGGCATAAGTAAAGTAGGGAAGGTAAAGGAAACAAGCGGGATGCCGGACGGGACGGGTGCGACCCGGGATGAAATCCATCGGGCGATGGAAGGGTTGACAGTTGGTGAGCTATTAAAGGTCAAGCAGTTCTCTGCCTGGAGAATGCGAGCTGTCGCGCGTGCGGCATGCGGACGAACGTGGGAAGATCTACTCGGCGAGGCCAAACTCGCCATTCTGACGGGCGCCGCTAGTAGCGGAAGCGGCAGGCGCTGGAAGGAAAGCTTGGATCTTGTAACACAGCTAGCGGGCGCGATGCGCAGCATCTCCAGTCATTGGAAACGAGATTTCGACGAACAGGAACCTGAATTGGAATCAGAAATCCCGGTGCATAACGAGGATGGGAACGGGGTTTCTCCGATCGAAGGCGCCGTATCCCGCGCCCCGTCGCAGGAACGCGATCTGGTTGCACGCGAGCAATGGAATAATTTGATCGTAACGCGGTGCCGCGACGACCTGGCCGCAACTCAGGTGTTGGAGGGGTTATCGCAAGGGATGACGTCTTCAGAAATCATGAATAGGTCTACGCTAACGCGATGGGAATATCAGCAGGCGACAGGCAGAATTAGACGTCGCGCGCGCGATCTCGAATCGTTTGGATGCCAGGTGTTCGGGCAAAGGCGACAACTGTGACCGATCAGAGGAGCGAAGCGGAAAGGCTGGCAAAGCTCATGAACGGGCTTGCCGATTCTATACTCGAAGCTTCAGAGGAGGAGATTATGGCTGAAGAGCGCGAAACTGGTGCGGATCCAATACATGAAGCGGCAAAAGTTGATACTCTACTCCGCGCAGGCTCGACCCAGGAACGGACACCTATGCGTACCATCCGCACCGTCATCGCCGACGATCATCCTATCTTCCGAGATGGCCTGCGGCGGCTGCTTGAATCGGAAGGAGACCTCAAGGTCCTGGGCGAGGCGTCCGACGGTGCCGAGGCCGTGAAGCTGACGCGTCAATTGAAACCCGACATTCTTCTGCTCGACTTATCCATGCCCAAGCATCCCGGCCTGGAAGCTTTGCGCGAGCTGAGTACTCCCACGAATGCCGCTCCCGTGCGGGTGATCCTGCTGACCGCTGCCATCGAGAAGAGCCAGATTGTAGAAGCGCTGCAACTCGGAGCCCGAGGAGTCGTGCTGAAGGACTCCGCAACGCAAGTGCTGCTAAAGGGTATACACAAGGTCATGGAAGGTGAGTACTGGGTGCACCGCGAGCCAGTTTCAAACCTCGTACAGTATCTGCATACGCTTATGCAGTCGACGCGCGAACAGGCGCGCGAGAGAAAATTCGGGCTCACGCCTCGAGAACTGGAAATCGTTTCCGCCGTCGTCGCTGGATATGCCAACAAGGAAATTGCCGCGTACTTCAAAATCGCCGAAGACACTGTAAAGCATCACCTCGGCAACATTTTCGACAAAGTAGGCGTTTCCACGAGGCTGGAGCTGGCGTTGTTTGCGGTAAATCATTCTCTGCCGTTACCGCCGATCACGTAGCGGATTCGCGGCGAGTTCCGGTGAGTTGTGAAAGCATCACACACGATCACCGAAAACTGTGGATGACTTCGGGTTTGGTCGACTTTCCGGTTTCGTCTTCTTGGACAGTTAACGGCACACCTGCTCAAGTTTCGTGTTTCGCCCACAAGACATGAATGCAAAGGGATACACACTCCGACGTGCCACGAAAAACAGCACAAGACTTCAGCGGGGCTGGTTGACGTTCGTAAACTATACTCCCGTTCCGGTCAGATGCACGCCCTGCGGGCTCCCACCGCCGCTGTCTTTCACCGTTACCCCCGCATTACGCGTTCCGCTGACAGTCGGCTTAAAGGTGACTGTAATCGTACAGTGACCATTGGCTGGGACCCCTGCAGTGCAGTTATTGGTCTGTGAGAAATCTCCCGCCGCAGCCCCAGTCACACTGATACTGGTAATTTTCAATACCACCTGCCCCGTATTGGTCAAAGTCATGGACTTGGACGCGACCGTTCCCAGTGACTGACTTCCAAACGACAATTTTGTCGGAGAAAACGAAACTACCGTTCCGAATCCACTCAGTGCCACGGCCTGAGGACTGGCCGAGTCGGAATCACTGATCACCAGTACGGCGCGTCTCTGATTCAATGCCGAAGGCGAGAAGGAAAGCGCTATCGTACACTTCGCACCCGCCGCGACGGCGCTACCGCAGGTATTGGTTTGATTGAAGTCGGATGCATTCGCACCCATAAAATAAATTTTGTCGATGGCAAGGGTCGTTGCTGCGTTGTTTCTAAAAATGAAGTTCTTCGGCGCTGCCGTAGTTCCCATTAATTGTGTTCCGAAGGCGGCTTTCGCCGGCAATCCGCTGACGAATGTGTTTGGCGCAAGTTTGATCAGGAAAGCGCCACGATACGACCGATCACTGGCTGCTGATGTAGTGGGAAGCGTGCTGCTAGCTGTAGATCCTGCCACGTAGGCACTTCCGTGAGAGTCCACGCCGAGTCCCGCGCCGTAGTCCAAGCCGCTCCCGCCGAAGTACGTAGAAAAAATCAGAGCGCTACCAGCACTGTTGATCCCGGTGACGAAGGCGTCCGTCCTGCCTCCAAAAGTGCGCTGAATAGTGTTGAGCACCGGAAAGTCGCTTGACGAAGTGTACCCAGTTACGAAAGTGTTCCCAGCTTTATCTACTGCAATGCCCATGCTCCCTCCACCGCCCACTAGTGCCGAATAAGCATTGTCCCTGTCGCTCCCGCCTAGATAAGTGGAGTACACCAGAGCACCGCCAGCAGCGTCGATTTTGGTTACAAAAACGTCCCATCCCCCTGCATTTATCGCCTGGATAGGATTCACCGTGGGAAAGTCGGTGGAAGTGGTCGATCCCACCAAAGAGACATTCGCGGCTGAGTCCAACGTGATTGCCCCCATATCCTCTTCGCCGCTGCCACCCAGGAAAGTTGAATACACGAAGCCGCTGCCTCTCGAGTTTATCTTGCTCAGAAACGCATCTCGCCCGCCCTTATATGGCTGGAGGGCATGAACTGTAGGGAAGTCCGACGATTCCGTGGCACCAGTGACGTAAGCATTGCCCTTGGAGTCCGCCGCCACGGCGCTGGCATAGGCGCCGCTGCTTCCGGTGAGGTAGGTGGAATAGACGAACGCACTGCCAGCGGCATTGATCTTGGCCACAAACGCATCACCTTGGCCAGAAGCCGAAGACTGCAGAGCATTGGCTGTCGGAAAGTCAGTGGAACCAGTGACCCCAACGACGTAGGCGTTGCCGACCGTGTCAACGGCAATGCTACTGCCAAAATCGCCGGCGCTGCCTCCGAGGTATGTGGAGTAGGTGAGGGTGCTTCCGTCGCGACTAATTTTCGTTATGAACGCATCGTAGTAGCCCTGATTGATCGGTTGTAGTGCATTCTTTATCGGAAAATCGGTCGATTGGGTAGACCCGGTCACATAGGCATTGCCCGCCGAATCGACGGCGATTGCCGGAATCGATTCATCTAATGTCCCGCCAAGATAAGTCTTGTACAGAACCGAACTCCCATCGGCATTAAGCTTCGTGACAACGACATCTCTACCGTTGAGGCCCGTCAATCCAGCCACGTAGGCAATGCCGGCCGGATCCAGTGCCATGCCATAGGCGCCCTCGTCCTGGTCCACATATGTCGAATAGGCAAGGACCGGGTCGATCACGAGTTCCTTGCTCCTGTCATATGGACCAATAACGAATCCCAATTCGTTCTTGCTTCGAAGGACATAGCGGCCGCCGACTTCATGTCGCTTTCCCTTTTCTTCCTGATAAACCCGTGGAGATCGCAAATGCGCATCACCCGACGAGGTCGTGAGCACAATGTCTCCATGCTCCAGTCGAAGTCCGTCGGCTCCCTTAATCGCTAAAAGAATCCTCCGAGGATCAGCCCCGGGTTTCAAGATGAAGTCGTACTCGAGTTCCTGCTGGTGGCTGTAATAAACGAGGTCCACGCCGGGATAGACCCCTTGGTAGAGCACCTTGGCAAATTGTCGAACGTTCGTGCACCATTTCGATGGATCGTTTCCAATAAAGTAGTGACTCTTCCCGGGAAGTTCTTCCTGTCCTGACACAATTGTTCTTTGATTGGCATCCAGGAGCTTCATCCGCAGAGCAACCGGGGGCGAAGTCTTCGGCGGAACTGTCGCCTGGGAGCTGTTTTTAGTCGGGTCTGAGCCGGCGGGCAAAAGAGCCGGACGATACAGGCTGGATCCCGGACTCTGCGCACTGAGGACGGCCTCGGTCGGAGTCAAGAGGAGTGTGTATCCCGGCCCATACGATAGGAATTTCACAGGAGCGTCGATTTGACCCCGATTCTCCTCAAAGGTCAGGGGTAATTGACCGTACGCCTTCACGATCGTCATCCTTTGGCCGGCTGTCGTCTGTAGAGAGGTCGATGCAGCGCTTTGCGCGTGCGCGCACATGACTGGCAGAACTAGACAAGCGAGGAGCTGTAGTTTCCGCGCGTTAACGTGCATGGCAAACCTCCTTAGATGCAGTACGCTTGTTTAATTGCAGAGAACGTGCTCTTTGGCGGGCCGCAGAAATTCAGGCTAATTAGCGCATTGATTCACGTGGCTGTCAATTTGAAAATGAGCTAGGTGTCCGCCTTTCAAATGGGTTCGGATAGAAAGCGTTGTAGCCCTAATACGGTCCACGGAACGGGATTGGGGAGGTTTGCTGTCTCTTTCGTCCTACTGGTTTCTGGCGTGACGCAGCATTTCCCGGACACGATTCGTCCTGCCCTGCAGATCGTGCGCATGCGCGAAGGCCTGCATCATGTTTCGGGCTGCTACGCCGTGATCACGCGCAAGGGAGAAGTTTTCTTCCTTGCTGATACCAGCGTCAATATCGAACCGACAGCGGAGGATTTGGTTGAGATTGCGCTCTTCACGGCCCACATGGCGCGGCGCTTCGATCTGGTTCCACGCGTTGCCCTGCTGTCGTTCTCGAGCTTCGGCGGAGTAGACCATCCGATCTGCACGAAGATGCGTAATGCTGTGGAGTTGATCAGGTATGCCGATCCCACCTGATCGTTGATGGGGAGATCATGGCGGACGAGGCTCTGGATCCCGAGTGGATTCAGGAACTGAATCCTTTCAGTTCGCTGAAGGGGGGCGCCAATGTGCTGATTTTCCCCGACCTTGCATCGGCGAACATCGCTTGCAAGTTCGCAGCAAAGGTTGGCGGAGGCGAACTGATTGGCCCGATCCTGATGGGCATGAGCCGCCCCGTACACGCTCTGCAGCGCACCGCGACAGTCGAAACCATCGTCAATGTGGCCGCGATCGCCGTGGTGGATGCGCAAGAGAACGATACTACAACCATACACATGTGCAGGTGTCTGTGGAACCGGAACTCGTAGGGGAGGACTAGTGGGAAGATTGCATGTTGGTAAAGTAAGTAACTAGCGCTGTCATGCCGAACGGAGTCGAAGCATCCCTACCCAAAGAGCAGTGCCGGAGCTAGGGATTCCCCCTTGGGGTCGGAATGACAATGCATTAACGAATTGTTTCGTACCCTTTGGGCACCTTGAAAGTGGTGCCCGCAGGCATCTAATACAGTTAGGAGCCCCCATGTCGACACTCTGGAAATCGCGCTACGCACAGCGCACGTTCGGCGTCAAGAGTTCTGCCATCCGTGAGCTTCTGAAGGTGACGCAGCGCCCCGATGTGATTTCTTTCGCCGGCGGCTTGCCTGCACCCGATGTGTTCCCCGTGAAGCGATTTGAAGAGGCTTGCCATAAGGTTCTGGCCGACCATGGCGCGATGGCCCTGCAGTACGGGACGACGGAGGGCTATCAGCCGTTGCGCGAAATGATTGCCCACAATATTGCCCGCTACGGGATTATCGCGACGGCCGACAATGTTCTCATCACATCTGGATCACAGCAGGCGCTCGATCTGATCGGAAAGCTGCTGATCAACCGCGGCGACCGCATCCTGCTCGAGGCCCCGACTTACCTGGGCGCACTGCAGGCGTTTAACGTATATGGCGCGCAGTATGTTCCGGTGCCTGTCGATGATGACGGACTGCAGACGGAGCAGCTCGATCGCAGTCTGCGGGCCGGACCGAAATTCATGTATGTGCTGCCGAACTTCCAGAACCCCTCCGGCGTTACCTTGTCAGAGGGAAGGCGGCATCAACTTATTTTGTTGGCGGACAAATATGGGATCCCGATCGTAGAAGACGACCCATACGGGCAACTGCGCTACGAGGGCGATCACATTCCACCGCTGGTGGTACTCGACCGCGAGAATGTGCGGCGCGACAACGGGTTCACGCTGGGCAACGTTATCTACCTGAGTACCTTCTCGAAGACGCTCGCACCGGGTATCCGGCTGGCGTGGATTGTGGCCCCCGAAGATGTCATCATTAAGCTGGTGCAACTGAAGCAGGCGGCTGATCTGCATACGTCGACCTTCAATCAATATGTGGCTTATGAAGTTGCGCGCGATGGCTTCCTCGATCAGCATGTGAAGTTGATTCGGCAGGTGTACCGCGAGCGCCGTGACGCAATGCTGCAGGCGCTGCACGAATATTTTCCCCCTGAAGTGACCTGGACACGGCCCAAGGGAGGACTGTTCTTGTGGGTCACTATGCCGGAGGGGATCGATTCGCAGGCATTATTCCGGGCGGCGCTGGCCGAAAACGTGGCTTTCGTGACCGGCGACTGCTTTTATCCGAATAACGATCCTGAAGGTGAACGCCACATGCGTTTGAATTTTTCGCACTCGCAACCAGAGCACATTCATGAGGGAATCCGGCGGCTTTCCGTCGCGGTGAAGATGCAACTGCGAACGAACCACGTGATCCATTAACCCGTGTGTCGTTGGTCGGTAGGCGATGGTCGTTGGCGAAAATCTTCAAGTTCGAGTTGATTTAACAATGACTAACAACCATCGACCAACGACACCCTGATATCATCTCCAGCATCTTTCTTGGAGAGTGACTCCTGTGGGCGTTTCATATTCTCCACGCGGGGGAAATAGAGTTGACGCGTAGAGGGAGAATCTTGCTTTTTTGTACTGCGGGCATACTGTTGCTGCTCGCGTTTGGGATCACATTCACGATTGGCTGGCGGCCTTTCATTGGGCCGCGGGTCCGGGCAACGACCAACCGTCAATTTGAGCGGACGCCCGAACGGTTGGCGCGCGGAAAATATCTGGTGCAGGGGTTGCTGGGATGCGAAACGTGTCACACGCCATCGGATTGGTCGCAACACGGCGCTCCCATGCTCCCGGGGATGGAGCTAGCCGGGCAGGATTTTTCGCTACCGGGAGTGCCGGGAAGACTATCGGCGGCGAACATGACGCCAGATGCGGAGACCGGAGCTGGCCGGTGGACGGACGATCAACTGGCACGTGCGATTCGCGAAGGCATCAAGCACGATGGAACCACGATCTTTCCGTTGATGCCGTACGCCCTGTACAGGAAGATGTCGGATGAAGACGTGGCATCGGTCGTCGTTTATGTGCGGTCAGTACCGGCGGTACGCAATCCGCTTCCACACTCAAAGATCAATTTCCCGGTGAATCTGCTTGTGCAGGGAGTACCGAAGCCGGTGACCGAACCGGTGTCCAGCCCTGCCGCGGACGCGATTTCCCGCGGTAAGTATATGGTTAATCTCGGATGTGGCTGCCACAACGAGGTTCCGACGTTGCCTTTTGCCGGGGGACAGTTTCTGGCCGGTCCGTGGGGGGCGGTCGTCAGCGCCAACCTCACCCCGGATGCATCGGGAATCAGTTACTACACCGAACAGACATTCATCGCGGCGCTGCGCACAGGATACGTTGGAGCCCGCAAACTCAACTCCATCATGCCGTTCGGCGAGTATAAGAACTTGTCGGATGATGACCTGAAGGCGATGTACGCGTATCTGAAAACGCTGCACCCGGTGAAGCATCGCGTCGACAACACGCAAGCGGCGACCTACTGCAGGCTATGTAAGCAGAAGCATGGGGCGGGGGCGGAGAACTAGAAGAGTGCCCCTCCTTGTCGCGCCTCTGGCGACGGGGTGGGGCTTTGACTTTGCTCGCTGCACGGAACTCGAACCGGAATTCAAAATCCCCACCCTGTCCCGCCAAGTTCGGTCGGGACAAGGATGGGGCACCCTCGCTGATAAATTCTGTTGGATCTCCGGAATAGCGCTATAATGGCCGGGTATGCGTCGCCTGATCTCTATCGCGGCGTTTGCCTTGGTGCTCACGGTACCACTCTGGGCGCAGCGCGGTGGCGGCGGGCATGGCGGTGGCTTCGGCGGGCACGTTGGCGGCGGCCATTCGATGGGCGGCATGCACTCAGCTGGCATGCGCTCCAGTCCCGGGTTTTCGCACGGAGCCACTCACGCTACAAACCATGGTAGCTGGAACGGTTCCTCATGGAACCACGGAACCCACTCCCACAATGGCCATTTCCATACGTTCCACCATTGCTTCGGAGCTTTCTGTGGCCATGCGGCGTTTAACTCTGCCTGGTGGGGAGGGGGATGGGGTTGGGGGTGGGGCTGGTACGATCCGTGGCTGTGGAGTTCCTGGGACGAGCAGGACCGCCGATTCGACTACGAGTATGATCGGCAGTACGCGCTAGCCTACCAGTGGAATCAGCAGAGTATTGCAGAGCAGCGGATGCGGGACCGCGAAGAGGCAGAGGGTGATCAGGATGGGTACGCTCCGCGATCTTCGTATCGAGCTTCCGCACCTGATGTTTCGAGCCAGCCATCAGAACCCGCGCCTGCGACAGTGCTAGTTTTTCGTGATCGTCGCCAGCAGGAGGTTCAGAATTACGCGATCATCGGACAGACGCTATGGGCGTTTTCGGCCGGGCGAACGCAGAAGATACCGCTGGCCAACCTCGACATAGCCGCTACCGAGAAGGCCAACGATGATCGCGGCGTCACCTTCCGAGTCCCGGGAGTGAACGAGGGACAATAGCCGTCCTTTTCTGATGTTGCCCGCCGGTGGCATATTCTCGCCATTCGCTGCATAAAAGGGCCGTTCGAGCCGGCTTGATTTCCTTTTGAATCCGGACCCGATACATTGAAATCAATAACTTAGGCCCCATCTCTTTGAAAGTGGGGAACCTGCGGCAGTACGGTCTGGTGCGAAGAGGTATTCCACCCGGATGATAAAATATTGGTACATCAACCATCTATGCCTTTAAAAACTCTTTTCTTAAATCCTCCTTCGTTTGAAAACTTCGATGGGGGCGCTGGCTCCCGTTGGCCCGCCACTCGCGAAATCGAGAGCTACTGGTATCCGGTGTGGCTTGCCTATCCGGCGGGAATGCTGGAAGGGGCTCGATTGCTGGATGCGCCGCCGCATCACGTGTCGGGCGAGGAGACGATTCAGATCGCCCAGGACTATGAGTTCCTTGTGCTGTTCACGTCGACACCGGGATTCCCGGGTGACCTCCGGCTGGCAAAGGCGATCAAGGCCGCGAACCCGAAGATCAAGATTGCGTTTGTGGGACCGCACGTCAGCGTGTTGCCGGAAAAATCTTTGCGCGACTGTCCGGAGATCGATTTCGTTTGCCGCAAAGAATTCGACTATGCCGTCACCGACTACGCGAAAGGGAAACCGCTGGAGGAGATTCCGGGAGTCTCGTTCCTGAAGGACGATAAGGTCGTCCACAATCCAGACGCCCCGCAGATCCAGGATCTGGATGCACTGCCGCACGTCACTGAGATATATAAACGCGACTTGGATGTTACGAAGTACAACGTTCCGTTCCTGTTGTATCCGTTCGTTTCGCTCTATACGACGCGCGGGTGCCCGGCACAGTGCACGTTCTGCTTGTGGCCGCAGACCTTGAGCGGACACCCATGGCGGAAGCGCTCGACCGACGATGTGGCCCGCGAGATGGCCATGGCGAAGCGAATGTGGCCTGAGGTGAAAGAGTTCTTCTTTGATGACGACACGTTCAATATCCAGAAGGCGCGCACAATTGAACTCTGCGCGAAGCTGAAGCCACTGGGATTGACGTGGTCGTGCACGTCGCGCGTGACCACCGATTACGAAACGCTGAAGGCGATGAAGGAAGCCGGATGCCGGCTGTTGATCGTTGGCTATGAGTCGGGCGATGCGCAGATTCTGAAGAACATCAAGAAAGGCGCGACGGTCGAACGTGCGCGGCAGTTCACCAAAGATTGCCACAAGATTGGACTGGTGATCCACGGCGACTTTATCTTGGGTCTGCCAGGTGAAACGCATCAAACAATCAACAATACAATCGCGTTTGCCAAGGAGCTGGATGTGGAAACGATCCAGGTTTCGGTGGCGCATGCGTACCCTGGAACCGAGCTTTACGATTACGGTGTGAAGAACGGCTTCATGGTGTCGGGCGCGAAGATGGTCGATGATGGCGGCCATCAACTGGTGCAGATGCAGTATCCGGGCCTGCCTGCGGACGACATCCTGGCCGCGGTTCACCGTTTCTACGATGAATATTATTTCCGTCCAAAAGCCGTCTTCCGCATCTTGAAGAAAGCGGCCTTTGATAGCGGTGAGCGGAGGCGGCTGTACAAAGAGGCGAAGTCGTTCCTCAAGCTGCGGGCTGCGCGCAACAAGATGGTGAAGAAGCACGCCGAAGCAGGTCCAGCTGCTCCGGTGGGGGCGATGACCGATTAAATGCCAGTTCTCAGTTCTCGGTTCTCAGTTCTCAGCATTCGAGATCGGAACGGCACTCACTGAGAACTGCCAACTGGGAACTGAGAACTGATTTACGTGACCTTCCGCAAGTATCTTGTTCTGGCCGGCGTGACCGTCTTTGCAGCGGCCGGGGACTCCACGCTCTCCTACGGAATGAAGCAGACCGGGAGCATTTCCATTCATCATCTGCAAGGGTTGATTTCGGCTGTGGTCAATCCGTACGTGGCTTTTGGGATTCTGCTGCTGCTGGCCTTTTTCGCTTCCTACATGAATGCGCTTTCGTGGGCGGATTTGACCTATGTCTTGCCCGCGACCTCGGCGGGATACGTGCTGCTGGCGCTGGTGGCGAAGTTTGCGCTGCATGAGCAGATCAGTTTGTTGCGGTGGCTGGGGATTGTATTGATTTCCGGAGGCGTGGGATTTGTGGCGGGAGGTCCGGCGTTGACGGCGAATCCGCAGGATACTCATTCGGAAAACCCACTTCCGGCAAAGGCAGCCACGTCCTTCGACGTTGCTCAGGGCAAGAGTGGGGCACCGCAGGGATGTGAAGGGGCTGAGGTATGAGGCACCTTTACACGTGGATGGGGATCCTCATTGTCGTTTTCTTTTCCGTTGTGGGCGATGTGCTGATGTCGCGGGCGATGAAACAAGTTGGCGACGTGCATGAACTCTGGCGGCGTTCCGGATTGTGGGCTGTGGTGGGCCGAGTGTTATCGAATCCGAATTTCTTTCTGGGCGTGACGGCCATGGCGGTGGCGTTTTTCAGTCTGCTGTTCGCTTTGTCTTGGGGCGATGTGAGTCTAGTGGCACCCGCGGCGGCTTCGCTGACGTTCATCGGAAACGCATTTGCGGCGAAGATCTTTTTGCACGAGAAGGTGGATCGGCGACGATGGATTGCGGCAGTACTCGTCGCTGGCGGAGTAGCTCTGCTGGCGGGGTAAGGAGCGGATCTGTGGAAAACTTGTCAGGACCCTTTTCGGCATCGATTTAGTCACGTTGTTCATTTCATGGCGAAAACATAGTTGGAAATTTGGCCGGATAATTCCCCCCAATTTGCTATGCTGAAATTCGAGGTAGAGAAATGGCGCGGCTTTCAGGCTTGCGCCATTCTTGTTTTCGCGTGAGGAAGACACAAGTCCCTCGACTGCGTGCGCCGGTTCGCTTCGCTCTCCGACGCACTCCGCTCGGGATGAAAACGCTTTGCGAATCGTTCGGATCTCAGGAACATCATGACTGTGGAGTTCGTAGCAAATAGGGGCATGGGTGTCGCAGACGGCGATTTCGTTTTCTGCTCGTCATCTTGCTCCTCTACATTGCGATTTGCGCAGTTGGGGGCATCTATCTGGCCGACGCGAGTTCGCATCCGGGGCGGCGTGTTTTGAGCGTCGAGGACGCAGATGCCTTCCAGAACACGTTGAGCTGGGTTCATGCGGATCTGCGGGATGCTGCTATTACAACCCCCCACGAATTGGCTCTTCGGGGATGGCTGCTGCGGCCGGAGCGTTGTAATGGAGACGCGGCAGTGGTTCTGCACGGCCTGGGTGACAACCGAATCGGCATGACCAGGTAGGCGCAGATGCTGCCGAATCACCGTTTTCTACTTTTCGAGAGATTGCGTACTGCCGCATGGGGCTGCCGTTTCATGTGGGACCTTGGGTTGGCCGGACCGTTCTGCAGCCGCTGGTTGAAATTGCTTTTTTGCGGGCACGATGGAAGTACGGGCGGCGGATTGGCGATGTCTCTCTCGAGAGTGCTGTTGCCAAGTCGCACGTTCCTGTTGTGTTGATTCATGGGCAGATGGCTGGGAACATTCCGGTGCGGCATTCGCGGGCCATTCATGCAACGGCACCGCGGACGGTGTTGTAGGAGGTGCCGGGGCGGATCATTGTGGTGCTCTGAGCATCGCACCTGAGGCATTTGAGAATCGAGTTGTGAGCTGGATGGACCGATCTGCTGTGGGGCAGGTTCAATAGTTAGAGGCGAAGGGGTCGACTTTCACGGCAGGAGATCCCACTTTTCGCAACTTCGGCGAGAAGTGGGGCACGCTCCCGATTTCTCTTTGTTCTTGGGACATCAGAGCTCCTGTAAACCCGTCTCCCCCTGATACGGTTGTGGCTGGAGTCACGTCAGGCGTTTCCATGTGTAGAATAAGCTTCTGCGAATTCGCGCCTGAAAGGCGCGAACACTTCCTCCGCGTTGAGGTTCTTCATGGTCGACAAAGCTGTCATCGATTCCCAATCCACGAGCATTGATTCGATTCTGCAGGAGCAGCGCAAGTTTGAGCCGCCGGCGGAGTTTTCACGGCATGCGGATATCAAGAGCATGGCGGAGTACGAGCGGTTGTATAAGGAGTCCGTGGATGATCCCGATGGGTTCTGGTCGCGCGTCGCCAATGAGTTGCACTGGTTCAGGAAGTGGGACAAGGTGCTGGAGTGGAATTGCCCGTGGGCGAAGTGGTTTGTGGGAGGCGAAATCAACCTGTCATACAACTGTCTCGACCGGCACGTGGCGACGTGGAGGAAGAACAAGGCGGCGATTATCTGGGAGAGCGAGCCGGGCGAAGTGCGGGTGCTGACGTATCAGCAGCTGCATCGCGAGGTGCAGAAGTTCGCCAACGTGCTGAAAGGGCTTGGGGTGAAGAAGGGCGATCGAGTCGCGATCTACATGGGGATGACTCCGGAGCTTCCGGTCGCGATGCTGGCTTGCGCGCGCATTGGGGCGCCGCACACGGTCGTGTTCGGAGGATTTTCTTCGAATGCATTGGTGGATCGAATCCATGACTCGCAGGCTGCGGCGGTGATTACGCAAGATGGGTCTTATCGGCGGGGTGGGGAAGTGAAGCTGTTCCCGGCGGTGGAAGAGGCCTTGAAGTCATGTCCGTCAGTGAAGCACGTGATGGTTTACAAGCGTACCGGCACGCCGATCAACATGCAGAGCGGGCGGGATCACTGGTGGCATGAGTTGATGGCGAAGGCTTCCGATGAGTGTCCGGCAGAGCCGCTGGATGCAGAGCATCCACTTTACATCTTGTATACCTCCGGAACAACCGGGAAACCCAAAGGCGTAGTGCATACGACGGGCGGATATTCGGTCGGTACCTACATCACGACAAAGTGGGTTTTCGATTTGAAGGATGAAGACACGTACTGGTGCACTGCGGATATCGGTTGGGTCACGGGGCACAGCTATATCGTGTACGGACCGCTGCAGAATGGCGCGACCAGCATGATGTACGAAGGGGCGCCGAATTTTCCCGAGCAAGACCGGTTCTGGTCGATCATTGCGCGGCACAAGGTGAACGTGTTTTATACGGCTCCTACGGCCATTCGTACGTTCATCAAGTGGGGTGATAAGTGGCCCAAGAGGCATGACATGTCGAGCTTGCGGCTGCTGGGGACGGTCGGTGAGCCGATTAACCCTGAGGCGTGGATGTGGTATCGCGAGACTATCGGCGGGGACCGATGCCCGATCGTCGATACGTGGTGGCAGACTGAGACGGGGCACATCATGCTGACACCGCTTCCGGGCGCCATTGCGACGAAGCCGGGGTCGGCGACGCGGCCGTTTCCGGGCGTGGTGCCGGAGATCGTGACGATGGATGGCAAGCCGGTGCCGGATGGGTCGGGAGGATTCCTGATCCTGAAGCGGCCCTGGCCAGGAATGCTGCGGACCGTATACGGCGATCCCGATCGCTATGTGAAGAATTACTGGTCACAGATTCCGGGTGTTTATTTCACCGGAGATGGCGCGCGCAAGGATAAAGACGGATATTTCTGGATCATGGGACGCGTCGATGATGTGCTTAACGTGAGCGGACATCGGCTGAGCACGATGGAAGTGGAGTCGGCGCTGGTCGCGCACGATGCCGTCGCGGAGGCGGCTGTTGTGGGGCGACCGGATGATCTGAAGGGACAGGCGATTGCGGCGTTCGTCACGTTGGAGCAGGGAAGGACGCCTACGAATGAATTGAAGGAAGAACTGCGGAAGTGGGTGGCCAAGGAGATTGGCGCGCTGGCGAAACCGGATGACATTCGTTTTACCGATATTCTGCCGAAGACTCGCAGCGGGAAGATCATGCGCCGATTGCTGCGGGAGTTGGCCACCAGCGGTGAGGTGAAGGGGGATACTACTACTTTAGAAGATTTCACCGTTATCGCTAAGTTGAAGGAGCAGGACGAGGTTTAGAGCTTCAACTGCTTTGACTTGGATTTGCGCGCATTTCCTTGCGGAAACGCAAATTTTGCCAACTCACCCGGGGTTCGCCTGCGGGACGTACGAATGCGTCCGTCCCTACACGTTATTTCTTGGCGGCGTGAAGTTCCTTGAAGGCCGGATTGGTCTTGAGGTGCTTCGGGAATTCCTTTTCGTAGTGAGCTAACGCGAGGCAGATCGCGTGGTGAACTCCGCGAAAACCGAAGAGTTCCATTTCTTTCATGGCTTCTTCGGCGGACCAACCCTCTTCGGCCATGCGATAGGAAGCGATCGCCATGCCGGTGCGGTCGTCTCCCAGGCGGCAATGCACGAAGACTTTTTTGCCAGGGTTTTGTTCGATCACCTTGAGGAACTTGATGAAAGGCTCATCGGACGGGAACGGGCAATGCCAGGGAACGGAGACGTATTCCAGGCCCAGTTCTTGGGCGGCCTTCTGCTCGTGTTCACTGTGGCCGCCGCGCATATCGACAATGATCGATACTCCCATTTTCTTCAGGGCTTTCAGTCCGTCGGCACCGGGTTGGCCTCCGCGGTAGAGGTATGGAGTGACTTCTGCGAAGTTTGGCAGGCCGACGGCGTTCCTGCGGCTGCCCATGGAATGGGGAGCTGGGGGAGTGTTGTCGTGTGTCGACTGAGAAGAAACAGCGCCGGTCAAAAGGAGAAGCAGCGCGGCGACACGACTGACTTCGTGGATCACTAAGTAGTAACGTAATCGGTTATTCGGAAAATCTGCAAGCTCCGCTCACTGCGTCATTTTGATTGCGAGTTGGCGTTCTGGTTGAGTCATTTCGCCCCAGAGTTTGGTCAGATCGGAGTGGAGCGCTGTGTTATCCGGATCCTTGCGCAGCGCCATCGCAAACCAGCGATAAGCGGTGGGGAGATCACGCGGGGTGCAGAGGCCGGCGGAATAAAGCGCACCCATTTCGATCATGGCTTTGGGATTGGCTTTGTTCGCCTGAGGCTTCAGAAGGCGCATCCCGCGATCGCAGTCCTGGGAAGCGCCGCGGCCGTACAGATATTTTTTAGCTTCGGTCACGGGATCGGATACTGCGGCCGGCTTGCTCGCCGCGCTCGGTTTTGGGGCAGGGGACTTGGGTGCGGTCTTGGAGCTTTCCGGCGGCGTGGCTGCAGCAGCGGGAGTGTCGGTCGACTCGTCCGTGCCGCTGGAATTGTTATCCGCTGGCGGAGCTGCCTTTTCCGTGGGCGCTGGCGCGGGCGTCGCATCCGTAGATTTTGGAGTATCCGCAGGCTTGGCAGTATCGGCCGGTGCGGGTGTATCCGAGTTCGACGTCGGGGCAGCATTCGTGATTGGCGCTGTCGAGGGCTGCGCAGCGTTGTTCGGCTCGGGAGTCGAAGGCTGGGGCGTTGGTGGCGCAGTCGGTTGAGGCTCAGGGGTGATGCTCAAGGACGGCGCAGCCGAATTTGTCGCATCCGTGGAAGTTGAATTCTGAGCCACACTCGCGGGCTTCTTCAATCCGCTGAGCCATGCCAAGCCCTGGTTCTTGAAGCGGAGATAGCCGAAACCGACGGCGAGACCAAGGGCGATCATGATCACCAGGATCTTGCCGATGCCCCAGGGACGATGCGGTTCTTCTTCATCGAGGAGGTACTCGAGATTGGAACCGGGGGAGTGCGGATCGATGCTGAGGCTGGCGCGTTTGCTCGAAGATCGTGCACGGGAAGCCGGCTGATTTAGTCCCAGGAATGATGGGCCGCTGATGGCCGGTGTTTCCGAGACCGCGGTTGCAAAACGATGTGGACTGGGCGCCGGAGCCGGAGCAGCGGCAGCTTCGGCGGCAGGAGGCTTCGGCGCCCCGACGGACGCGGGTTGTGGAGGTCCTGCCGCCGGGGCTGGCGACGATAGAAGTGTCGCGCCGCACATGCCGCAGAAGCGGTTGTTATCCGGATTTTCATTGCCGCAACGGGGGCAACGCACAGAATCTTCTCCTCATGAATAGCTTCCTTATAGCTTACGCTATCTGACAGGTTCGATGCAGCCGGGAGAGGATGAGGTTTGGGTTCCCGCTTGCCGGCCTTCGATTTTGGCTGCAACCATTTGTGTTAACCGCAGAGGATCGCGGAGGCCCTCGCCGAGCAAATGGGCAAGAGGGCGTACCAATGGGTCCGCCGCTACACAATCCGAGCGCTGAGAAATGCTGCTGATTTCAAATATCTGCTTCCACGTTATTAAGAATGCGGGAGCTTGACTCTCAGTGTCGGAAATCGCGCAGGGTTCGCGAGTGTGAAGGTTCTAACGGTAGATTGCCTTTGTGATTGGATCAGGTGGTGTCGTGAAGACGTCATTCGCCGCATGGTTGATCGTGGGCTTCAGTGTCTCGTTCCTGCTGGCTCAGGACCGGATCCCGGTGAGCGTTCCAGAGGAGGAGATGCAGAAGCTTCTGATCCACCGGGTGGATCCAGTTCTGCCGCCGGAACCCGGAATGCGTCAGCACAGTACGGTCGTGTTGGGAGCGGTTGATCAGCAAGACCGGCACTATTGAGAGTCTGCAGATGGTCAGTGGACATCCGATGCTGGTTCCGTTGGCCTTGGCCGCGATGAAGCAATGGAGGCACCGGCATTACGAAGTCAATGGGATTCCGGTGAGGGTGGAGGCAATCGTACGCGTGGCATTTTCGGAAGCGAGAGAAACAGGAACCGAGACGTCCGTGGCTCAGCCGGAATTGCCGGTTTCGGTAACGGCGGAAGATATCCGGGATCGGCTTGTGTATCGAGTCGCGCCGGTGTATCCCGCACCGGCGCGGCAGGCGAGGATTCAGGGACGCTGATTCTCAGGGTCGTAATCAATCAGCTGGCAGAGGTTCGC
>Ga0126373_10000288_pt1 | contig 33296 bp, 24 predicted proteins | sample PanSoiMetPlot_11_FD_92545 | JGI IMG/M metagenome (GOLD analysis project Ga0126373, IMG submission 92545) | Tropical forest soil microbial communities from Panama - MetaG Plot_11 | ecosystem: Environmental > Terrestrial > Soil > Tropical forest > Bulk soil | place: Panama | collected 2016-02-17 | reverse complement strand
ACTCGATCGTCGGGGCTGGATTTGAGAGTTTCTGGATCGGGCCCGACGTCCAGAAAGTATATCGCAGCCTCGAAGGCTGGTGGGACCCTCAACTTATCAACGAAGCTCATAACGGATATATAGAGGTTTACTTGAACTTAGGATGGATCGGCGTTTGTCTGATCGCCCTTCTTCTAATCAGCGGCTATCGGCGTGCCTGCAGGGCCTTTCAGCGCGATCCCGAACTTGGGAGCTTGTTCCTTGCCTACGTAGGAACTTTTGCGATTTATAGCATTACTGAAGCGGGATTCCGTGAGCTGGGAGCATCCTGGATTTTCCTACTCCTGGCTGTAGTCGGTGCGACCGGGGTTTCCGCGGGTCTCTTAGATGTTGCAGAGGATCAGATCACCACATCGCAGATCGCCAGAGCGGGTGGGGGTTTCAAAAACGGGCCTCCCAACCTGCAAAAGGGGTCATCCGAGGCCGCGCAACTCAATCTGAATCAACAGCCTGGACCACAATTGATGAAGCAACGCCAGCTTAGATGAATCCTTGAAACCTTTCGACAAAAATGGTGCGTTCCAATTTGCTAGGAAAGGCCAGACACTGCGACAAGCTGCAGTCCGTGGTGGCGGCGCCACGCCTCTTGGCCACCGGTTTTTTGCGGGTCTGTCGGGAATAGTTAGAAATGCTGTTTGATTCGCCAGTTTATTTTCTGTTCCTCGCAATAGTTGTCGGAGCGTACTGGCGGCTGAAATGGCGTGCTCAGAATGTACTGCTGCTGGCTGCCAGCTACTTCTTTTACGGATGGTGGGACTGGCGATTTCTGCTACTAATGGTCGGATCGACCGCCATTGACTACGTCATCGCGCGCAAGATCGAGGGCGCATCAAATCCTGCAAAACGCAGAGCGTTGCTGATTGCATCGCTCGTGGTCAATTTTTCGATTCTTGGTTTCTTCAAGTACTTCAACTTCTTCCTGAATTCGTCAGCGCTTGCGTTAGAAGCCCTAGGGTTCCACGACGTTCCGAGAAGTCTTCTCGCGATCATCCTTCCCCCGGGCATCTCTTTTTATACCTTCCAGGAGGTGGCCTACATCGTTGACGTCTATGCCGGAAGAATCCCGGCTGCGAGGCGGTTCGTGGACTATGGATTGTTCGTCAGCTTGTTCCCGCATTTGATTGCTGGGCCGATCCAGCGACCGTCTCACCTGCTCCCCCAGGTCCAAAAGCCACGCGCGTTTCAACCGGCCGCCTTTCGGGATGGTTGCATGCTGATCCTGATGGGCCTGGTGCGCAAAACGGTGATCGCCGATAACTGTGCGCATTTGGCGAATGCGGCCTTTCGTGGACATCTGGGGAACGATGGTTGGGCAACACTGATTGGCGTATACGCCTTCGCCTGGCAAATCTATGGCGACTTCAGCGGTTACAGCGACCTGGCTCGAGGCAGTGCACAACTGCTGGGCTTTCATTTTATGGTCAATTTCCGTCAGCCTTACCTGGCGGTCAGCCTGCAGGATTTTTGGCGTCGCTGGCACATCAGCCTGAGCTCGTGGCTGCGGGATTATCTTTACATTCCTCTCGGCGGCAATCGTGGGAGCGAAGTGAAAACATACCGCAATTTGTTGACGACTATGCTCCTGGGCGGACTGTGGCATGGTGCGAATTGGACTTTCGTAGTGTGGGGAGCGCTCCATGGTTTCGTGCTTTCTATCGAGAGATTCGTGTTTGGGCATCGCAAGAGTCACATTGAACCTCAAGCTCTTGGAAAGCTCGTTCGTCAAATAATCACCTTCCATGTGGTCTGCCTCTCGTGGATATTCTTCCGTGCCGAGAGCCTTTCAGGTGCGTTCGCAATGATTGGAAGTTTAGGGCAGTTCCAATGGTCGCCTGACTACGCGGCTGCCTGGCTTTTTCTGACAATTCTCGGCGGATTCGGACTCATCATGGACCTGCTGTTGGAATACAGTGGCGACGAGTATGTCTTTCAGAGCAAATCACCAATACTTGGCTTTGGAGCTGCGGTCGTAGCGATGATCTCGTTGATCTTTTTTTCAGCGAGTGGAAGTCATGCCTTCATCTATTTCCAGTTCTGACCATTCCCTCGGGCATGCTCGGATGAATCGCTTTACGATCGCGTTGCTTTGTACTGCCTTCGCACTGCTGGTTCTGACCGAGGCTGTTAGTGTAGTGGGCTTCGACCGTACCAGTAAGGTGCAACGGCGCGAATTGTCACAACGACGGACGCTGCTCGCTGTTCGCGACTCCGAACCAAGTAACGATCCGCATATTGCCGTGCTCGGAAATTCGCTGATGCTCGAAGGAGTAGACGTCTCGCTGTTGAGCGCAAAGATAGAGCCCATGTATACCCCGGTTCCGTACTTCGTGCTGGGGACGAATTACTATGACTGGTTCTTCGGTTTGAAGCGCTTGTTCGCGGAAGGCATGCGGCCGCGGTACGTGTTGCTGGGCTTAAGTCCGAACCAGCTAGCCGCGCCGGGTATCCGGGGGGACATTTCGGCGCGCTATCTTTTTCAGCAGTCCGATCTCCTCGACGTCGTGCGAGAGACGCACATGGATGCCACGACGGCCAGCGGGTTTCTCTTGGCTCATTATAGCGAGTATTACAGCACGCGTGAGATTACGCGTGGATTTTTCATGAGCCGCATCCTTCCCAGTGTCGGCGAGTTGTTGCATAGCCGTTTGGGGACCCTTCGCGACCCTGAAATTAAGGAAGCCGTGCTCGGACCTTTGGCGGCCGACCGGCTAACTGCGCTCGATCAATTGTGTCGCGCCAATGGCTCGCACTTTGTGTTCGTAGTACCGCCTTCCTATCAGAAGGGAGCAGAGATTATAAGGCGAGTCGGCCGCGAGCGAGGGGTCACCGTACTTTTGCCTGTGGCAGAGGGTGAGTTTGATGCTAGCTACTACCAAAGCGACGGTATTCATTTGAACGGCAAGGGGTCGCAAGTTTTTACTACTCGTGTCGCTGCCAGTCTGCGCGAGCAGGTCCGGAAGTAAGTGTGCTGGTAAGTAGAGAAGAGGTTAGTCAGGAAATATTCCGCCCGACACGATCAAGTGGAAATTGATGTGTCGAGAGAGATTACGTCTTGAGAATCAGCGTATCCGGGTCAGGTGCAGAGTGAACGCAATTTGAGCTCAATCACGCAAATAATATCGACTTATGCTTCAGTCCGACCCCTAAAGGCGGTGTTTTCGGTGTCGTTTACGGCGACGGGTAGCTTTAGGACAGAAATATATACATGACCTATAATTCGCGTCGAGCCTCCCGTGCCGCTGATCAAAAATCGCAGGGCGTTCATGTTCTGTGTTGGCCCATAGCGTCCCTGAGCCTGGGATTAAGAACAAAGCCCGAAGATTGCCGCGGTCTATTCCCGATTCGAACCAGTGCTCTCCCCAAGTGGTCAGCAATTGATGTACTAAACTTCTCTAAAGGGAATATAGTTGAAGCCTTTCGATTCTAACGGCGACTTCCTAGGTCTCACCGAAGGGCATGGCCTGCGGCGAGCGGCAATCCAAGGTGCCGGTGCGACCATTGCCGGGCAGGCGGCCAGCTTCGCTGTACAGATCGCGTCCGTAGTCATCTTGGCACGCTTACTCACCCCGGCTGACTTCGGGATCGTGACCATGGTCACCACTTTCAGCCTCCTGTTTCGCAGTTTCGGTCTGAACGGATTCACGGAACTGATTATGCAGCGGGAGAAACTTACACATTCACTGGCAAGCAATCTGTTTTGGCTTAATTTGGGCATCGGAGCGATTCTCACCCTGGCATTCGCTGGTTCAGGTCCCTTGCTGGCGCTTTTCTATCACAACTCGGCCGTCGCTCAAGTTGCTGAGGGCATGTCGCTGACGATCGGGATCGGCTGCCTGGGGTGGATTCACCTGGGGCTGCTGCAGCGAGCCATGCATTTCAGGACAACTGCAATCATTGGCTTCATTGGGCAGCTGCTCTTGGTGATTGTATCCGTTGTCTTGGCCATGGCCGGTTGGCATTATTGGGCACTGGTTTGGGGGAGTGTCACGCAGGTAGTGGTTACAGCGGCGGCGGCATGGTTATTTTGTCGATGGATTCCGAGTTGGCCGCGTCGCACCTCGGGCACAAGCTCCGCGTTCAAATTCGCGATGAATGTGTATTCGCACTTTGCTTTCACCTACCTGACCTCCAACACCGACAATCTCCTCCTTGGCTGGCGCTATGGCGCTCAGCCACTTGGCTTCTATAAGAAGGCATATGACCTGTTTGTCCTGCCCCAATCGCAATTGTTGTCGCCGATTTCCGCCGTGGCCGTGAGTACGCTTAGCCGTGTTGTCCGGGACCGCGAACAGTTCCAACGTTACTTTCTGCGGACGATAACCGTTCTGGCACTCTTGGGCATGGGGATCGGAACGGATTTTGCCCTGGTGGGAAAGGATATTATTCGTTTTCTTCTTGGGCCTGGCTGGGAAGAGGCTGGTCGAATCTTTTCATTGTTCGGTCCAGGAATCGGAGTCATGTTGCTGTATGGCACGCATGGGTGGATTCATCTTTCGATTGGCCGCCCCGAACGGTGGCTCCGCTGGGCGCTGTTGGAGTTTGGGTGTGTCGTAAGTCTTTTCGCGCTGACTCTACGATGGGGTCCGTCGGGAGTCGCTTTAGCTTGGACAGTTTCGTATTTCCTCCTGATGTTTCCCGGCTTCTGGTATGCCGGGAGGCCAATCGGACTCGGCGTTGGCGCTGTATTGGCCGTCATTTGGAAGTTCTTTGTAGCATCGATTATAGCTGGCTGCGCGACTGCTCTGATCACAAATGCTATGCCGCAACTTGCGATGGCGTTTGGAGTTGCGGGTGCTCTCCTGAGGATGGTTTCAATTTCTTTGATATTTTTCGGGCTGTACTTTGTCGGAGTGATTGCGCTCCACAAAGGGCTTAAGCCCATCAACGAGACCGTTCGCCTACTTCGCGACCTGCTGCCCCAGAATACGCTTAGGGGCGCAGGTGCGCGCGTCATTCCCGCGTCGTGCCCAGAAGCTAACTCTCAAGCAGGCTTTGTCGATTTCTCGGGCAATGACAAATCCAAAGCGTGAAAAGTAAGGGCGAGCGACGGAACCGTTTGCAAGTTAGCTCACACATTTTCAAAAACATTCACTGCTTTGGAAGGTCAATTTGAAGATTACGCCGCCGTCCAATGTGCGCGTGCAAGAGAGTTTTTTTTGCGAGGGAAACTCATGAGCCGGTTGCGGATTTTGCTCTTAGCCCCGGACTGTGATCCGGAGCGTATCAGCACTCCTTTGGTTACTTATTGTCATGCGGCAGCACTCGCCCAACTCCATGACGTCAGCTTGGTTATTGGCTCGCCCGTTGAGGACTCCGTGCGACGCGCAGATGCACCCTTTCATACAATCGAGGTGATCCGAATGCCATTGCTCGAGCGAATCTATGCTTGGAGTTTGCGCCGGATCTTTAGATATAACTTCGCAAGCCAGGTATTGACCGCTTTCGGCTATCCATTCTCCCTCGCCTTTGAATGTCGCGCCTGGCTGCAGTTGCGACACCGGATCCATGCGCGCGAGTTCGATATTGTCCTACGCATCCTACCGGCGACAGCAGTTTTGCCCAGTGCTTTTGCCTTTTTCTTGCGAAATGGACCTATACCCCTTGTGATTGGGCCGATTAATGGCGGACTCCCGTTTGTTCAGGGGTTTAGCCAGGCCGAGAACCAGAAAGAATGGATATCCCCCCTAAGGGATTTATATCGATTCCTGCCTTTTGCCCGGTCCACGTACCGCAACGCCGCAGCCGTTATCGCTGCCTCGTCCCAAACGTGCGCTGAGTTTGCCACGTATCGCGATAAACTCTTCTTTGTTCCGGAGAACGGTGTCGACCACTCCCTGTGTTCCGGCGACCTACGCAGTCGGGATCCCAGCGACAAGCTTGAATTCATCTTCGTCGGGGGGTTGATTCCCTGCAAGGCCTGTGATCTCGCGCTGCGCGGAGCTGCTCCCCTTTTGAGAAACGACTTGGCCCGCTTTAGCGTTTTCGGCGATGGCCCGGAGCGGAACCGCCTTGAGCAGCTTGCGAGATCCCTTGGAATTGATCAGGCTGTTTCTTTCTTTGGCTGGGTCAGCCATGCAGAAGTCCTTAAGCGCCTGGGATCCGCCGATGTGCTCGTGTTTCCCTCGGTTCGCGATTTCGGTGCAGGCGTGGTCTTTGAAGCTCTCGCGAGTGGCGCCGTGCCGGTGGTCGCGGACTTCGGAGGGCCCGGAGATATCGTTCATCCAGAAGTGGGGCGCAAGGTGTCTCTGACCAACGAGAGCGATGTGGTATCGCAAATGGAAAAGATTCTGACGGAACTCGCTGGCAATCCGGACCTTCTCAATCGCTTACGGCAACAAGGCATGGCCTACGCGCGGAAACGCCTAACCTGGGAGGCGAAGGCGCAGGACACCACCCGAGTCCTGCATTGGGTCTTGAAGCGAGGTCCAAAGCCAGATCTTCTGCCGCCAAAGGTGGCAGCTGCCAGTAACTCGCGGTGATAGGCGCGCCCAAGAATAGAGCTCGGTGTCCTGGTAGACCGGTTACCATGAGGTGCACGACTTCGCCCACGCGTAACGACTTCGCCTCGAGAAGCGTCTTGACGTTGTGCGGGTATTGGAGTCTTGGACGGGATGTCGCGAAGGCTATTGCCTAGTAGTTCGGCATTTTGTCGACACAGTTGATGTCAACGAATGCTAACATCAAAAACAATCAGGCCCTACGAGCGGGCACTTCGAAAAGTCCAGCTCGAAATGGAAGCCAGGTGCAAATGATCATGCCAACAGATGGCGTTGCCGCGAAGTCTCCTGCCGAGGTTGAGATTCAGAAGCGGACGATACCGAACTTACTTCGGGAAATCGAGGTTGGGTTGCTCACAGGTTGTCAAGACAGGCCCTATGCGTTCGGTCTAGCCATGGCACTTGTCTCGAAAGGCGTGTCTCTGGACATTATAGGCGGAGATGAAATAGATAGCCCTGAGCTGCACGTCACTCGGAATCTCAGATTTCTTAATTTTCGGGGAAAGCAAACGCAGGAAAGCAGATTCGTGGACAAGTTGTGGAGACTCGTGGTCTACTACGCGCGACTTATCCGCTACGCCGCTCGTTCCAGGCCCAGGATTCTGCATATTCTGTGGAACAACAAGATCGAGCTCTTCGACCGCACTCTCTTGATGCTGTACTACAAAATGCTGCGCAAGAAGGTCGTTCTTACAGCTCACAACGTAAATCAAGCAAGGCGCGACGGCAATGACTCGTTTCTCAATCACCTCACTCTTCGGATTCAGTATTTCCTCTGCAATCACATTTTCGTCCACACCAAAAAAATGAAGGAAGAGCTTTGTCAGGATTTTGGGGTTTCCGAAAATAAGGTCACGATCATCCGCCATCCTATCAACAACGCTTTCCCGGATACGGTCTTGGCTCCTGCCGAAGCCAAGCAGGTATTGGGCCTCCGGGAGAATGAAAAGGCCATTCTGTTTTTCGGCAGAATCAGGCCTTACAAAGGCATCGAGTACCTGCTCGCTGCTTTTCGCCTGCTTGTTGGTAAGCACTCTGATTACCGGTTGATTCTCGCTGGCGAACCTAAGAATGGCTCCGAAGCGTATCGGGACGAAATCCAACAGGCGGTGCAGAAAGACTTCACGCCAGGCCAAATCACCCTGAGGATCCAATTCATTCCTGATGAAGAGATGGAACTCTATCTCAAGGCGGCGGATGTATTGGTTCTTCCCTACAAGGAGATCTTCCAGAGCGGCGTGCTCTTCTTGGCGTACAGTTATGGTTTGCCCGTGGTCGCAACGGACGTGGGATCCTTCCGCGAGGAGATTGTCGAAGGCGAAACGGGATTCCTGTGCAGGCCAGGGGACGTCGTGGATTTGGCTGGCACTCTCGAGAGGTATTTCGCAAGCGACCTCTATCGCGGTCTGCGCGCTCGGCGACAAGAGATTCGAGAATACGCGCGCAGGGTGCATTCTTGGGATGCGGTTGCGGAGTTGACGCGGAAAGCCTACGAAGAATCTCTAGAGAGCTAAACGACGTGAAGCCTCTGGTTTCAATTCTCATTCCTGCGTTCAATGCGGAAAACTGGATTGCCGATTGTTTACGCTGTGCAGTCTCCCAGACTTGGTCGCGCAAAGAAATTATCGTTGTTGACGATGGCTCCAAGGATCGGACACTGGTCATTGCCAAACAATTTGAATCCAACTTTCTAAAAGTCTGCACTCAAGAGAATCAGGGTGCTGCTGCGACTCGCAACAACGCATTCGCGATGTGTCAAGGTCACTATGTTCAGTGGCTCGACGCCGACGATCTCATGGCGCCGGATAAGACAGCCAAGCAAATGGAGGCGGTTGAAAAAGGTTGTAGCAAACGCCTCCTGATCTCCGGGGCTTGGGGTCTGTTCATGCACAGGCCCTATCGCGCGGTTTTCCGGTCCAGCCCCTTGTGGCAGGACCTCTCTCGCGCGGAATGGCTCATGCGCAAGATGGAAAACAATGTTTATATGCAAACCGCGACCTGGCTAGTAAGCCGCGAATTGGCAGAAACAGCTGGGCCCTGGGACACGCGCTTGCTGGGCGACGACGATGGTGAGTTTTTCTGCCGCGTGCTTCTGGCCAGCGAGGGCACACGTTTCGTGCCGGAGGCCAAAGTCTATTACCGCCAGGCGGGAGCGGGCAGCCTAAGCTATATTGGATTCTCAAACCGGAAGCTTGAGGCGCAGTGGCTCTCCATGAAGCTGCACATCAAATATCTTCGTTCGCTTCAGGACGACCAGCGGGCGAGAACCGCCTGTGTAACGTACATCCAGAATTGGATGAATAATTTCTACCCCGAAAGACTCGATATATTCCAGGAAGCGGAGGAACTCGCAAAGAACCTCGGGGCGCAGTTAAAAGTTCCGCCCCTCTCATGGAAATACTCCTGGATTGACTCGCTGTTCGGCAGAGCCCAGGCAAAACGGGCTCAAGTGCTTTTGCCCAGACTCAAGTGGTCGGTGATACGAAGTTTGGACAAGCTGCTCTCTCAAATCCCGGGCCGAAAATTTCCCGAAGGGTGGCGGCTGCCCGCAAACTGATGGGGGTAAGTCAACATTCGCAATCTCGGAGACATATCAAGATAATTTTACGTCATTCAGATCGGGGACCAAAAGGATGATTATTACGCGCACGCCCCTCCGTATCTCCTTTGTTGGGGGTGGGACTGACTATCCGATATGGTATCGCGAGCACGGTGGCGCGGTGCTTTCAACAACCATCGACAAATACTGCTACCTCAACTGCCGATGGTTGCCGCCATTTTTCGAGTACCATAGCCGGATTCTCTATTCGCAAGCGGAAAATGTAGCGGAAAACTCTTCGATCAAACACCCCTCGGTCCGCGCGTGTCTTCAATACTTGGGAATTGAAGAGGGCATTGAAATCCATCACATCGCGGATCTTCCCGCGCGCACCGGCCTAGGTACCAGCTCCGCGTTCACTGTCGGCCTTCTGCTCGGTCTTTATGCCCTCAAGAACCAGATGCGCGACAAAAGTACGCTCACCGCTGACGCAATCTACGTTGAACAGGAGATTCTGAAAGAGGCCGTAGGGGCCCAGGACCAGGTGAGCGCCGCATACGGAGGCCTGAACCGTATCGACTTCCATCCCAACGGTGCGATCGAGGTGAAGCGAGTCCTGGTCGAGCAGTGCAGGCTCGCTGAATTCGAACAGCATTTGGCACTGTACTTCACCGGTTTTTCGCGCATCGCGTCTGATGTAGCGCAAGAACAGATAAAAGAAACTCCAAATCGCGGTAAAGAGCTACGCGCCATGCTGCAAATGGTCCGAGAAGCGGAAGCCATTCTTGCAAATACCCACTGCTCACTCGATGAATTCGGTAGACTTTTGAATGAAAGTTGGCTAATTAAGAAAACCCTTACACAACGCATATCCAATTCTGCAATTGACGAGATCTATGAGGCCGGGCGAAAGGCTGGAGCGCTCGGCGGCAAACTACTGGGCGCGGGCGGGGGCGGGTTCATGCTCTTCTTTGTCCCCCCTGATCGGCGCGCGGCTCTAAAGGCAGCCCTTAAGGGCTTGCTATGCGTTCCCGTTTCGTTTTCAAACCGCGGCAGCGACGTCGTCGTTTACGAGCCCGAGCGAGCTTACGACAAATCACTGGCGATCGACCGGTCCGAAATCTATGCCCAACGCAGCTGACGCCATCATCCTGTGTGGAGGCGCTGGACTTCGCATGAAGAGCGTTACCGGCGATGCTCCCAAATCCCTTGCGTCTATCGGTAAACGCCCGTTTCTTGAAATTCTGCTCAGCCAATTGCGGCGCCACGGATTCGATAAAGCCACTTTGGCGGTTGGGTACAGGAGAGATCTGATTCGTTCCCACTTCGGAAACCAGGCGCAAGGTCTGAAGATACGATACTCGATCGAGTCGAAGCCTTTAGGAACGGGAGGCGCATTGCGAAACGCTGTTGATCTGATGGACTCTGATGTCGCACTGATTTTGAATGGCGACAGCTACACCGATGCGGATCTGCGGTCGTTTTCAAGAGACTACCAAAGCTCAAACATAGATCTGTCGATTTTGGTTGTGCCTGCCGATGGTCGCACGGACTGTGGATTGGTATCAGTGGATGCAGGCGGAAAGGTGCTGGGATTCAAGGAAAAGCAATTCGCACTCGGGAAGGAGTTCGTCAACGCAGGAATATACATGGTGAGCAAACGGCTGCTCAGCGAAATCCCAGCGGATGTTTCGGTTTCGCTCGAAACAGAACTGTTCCCGCGATGGCTCACCGAAGGCAAACATCTTAGGGCCTACCACCATCGTGGCCAGTGCGTCGATATTGGCACCCCAGAGCGTTATCGGGACGCGCAAATCATCCTGGGGAACGCTGAAGTAGTCGCGAGTTCATCTTAGCGCTAGGGGCAACTTGCTTGCGTCAATTTTAAGGCGGCAACTTCCTTGCCTCTACTTAAGCAGGTTGAATCTGGCGGACAATGAGTCCACAAGAGAACAAGAGCTTCATGGAAGACAAGGTGCGCGATCGGATGAAGGCTTTAGCCCAATGCTCCGAGAGGAGCATCGAAGTCATTTGGAAGACTCAACTCTGCGATTCAGTCTGGCGCATTTCGCGCTACGGGACCCAGTTAGATATCTCAGTTGATTATCGCGGTAAGGTTTGTTGGCGGGTGTATACCTGGAGTAGGATCACGATCAAGCAAATAAACACGCTCATCAAACTGCCGCACGTCAGGGAATTTCATTGTTCCTGTACAGTTAACTCCGGGATTGGAAGAGAGTGCATAACTGACGGTCGTGTTGCTCGAGTTGGTCATCAATATCTCGCCGTTTACTGCGCCAGAAGGAATGCAGGCTGCATTTACACCGCTTGTTTGGAATCCGCCCATCAAGTGACAAGGAGCACTGCCGCCACAATTCCCGGTCGGCAATCCAGATACGGTTAATGTCTCTGTCCCGCTTGACCAGCTCGAGGACGTAATCGTGTAAGAGTTCTGATATGTGGAATCAATCGGAAGGTTCTGCCACGCAACATAAGCTGGGATGTCATAAGCGTAGCCTGAAACGTAAACGCCGCTGCTTTGATCTGGGCCGATTGGCGGAAATGGCTGCGTCTGGGTTGTAGAGCACGAAGTCGGAAAGTTAGTCCAAGTCTTGCAAACCCTCCACCAGTTGAATCCAGTCCCGCCATTCATACGAATATTGCAAGGCGAGGCTGCATAAGCCGCAAAATAGAACGAGCAGGGAAGATCCGTGTTGCTCGGCACCGGATTCGAGAAAGACGCGATGGCGTTTGCCAGACTAGCAGGTACTTCGCTCGACACGAAACGGACACCGGAATTAGCTGGGGTGTCCGTCGATTGCTGGATAGTGGTTACGTTGCCCCAACGCATTGCCGTGGTCGCAACAAGGGAATCGCCGCCGCAGCAGTGCTGCCCAAACTGAAAGGCCCCATTCCAGTTCGATGTAACCTCGTAGGCATTGACCGGAGCGGCCGAACTCTTGTTGCCAATCACATTGCCAATGGCGTTGTCGAAGCGATGAAAGGCGTCGAATTGCATGCCGCGGGGGTTGATAGTTGAGTACGGAGCGTCCCAGCCGGAGACGAAATTACGGAACCAAGTGTTCAAATGGTCCGTTCCGTGTGTCGCGTCGTCGGTCGTGATACCGACCTCGTTGCCCTCGAATAACCAAAACGCGCTTCCCGCTGCATGGTCGAACAAATTATTCTCGTAATAAGCCGTAAAGGTGTCTCGGCCATAGTTGTAGGCGTAGACGTTCCCAGTGTTTGACCCCATCCCTTCCCACGGCACACTCGAAGCGCTGATGTTGTTCAAGACGAGGTTATCAGAGCCGTGGGTCTGCTCCATCGCAGCCGGATACAGATTGTTTAGACTCAAAGCCGTGAAGAAATAACTGTTCATCACTAAACAGTTCTTGCTGGAACTCAATTGGAGTGCAGACAAAACCGTTTCCCCAAGAAAACGCACGCCCTTAACCCATGATGCGTAAGTCGGTCCTTCGGCAACCGCAAAGTTTGCTGTGCTATTGCTGGCATGTATGGTCAAGTCTTCAAGTCCAAGCCCAGATGAAATCGGTCTATTGCCGGCCGCGGATGATGTAGTCCACCTAATGAATGGGCTTCGAGTGCGCGACCAGTTGGGCATGTGGAGACCAGGAGTGAAATTGATCGTATAGGGACCGCTGCCAGTTACGGAAGCGACGTAGACGGCTTGCACCTGATGATTCTGCGGACCTCCTGTACCTTCCCCGTGGACCTGGCATGCTGGGTTTGTGCCGCAGATGTAAAGACCACCGTTGTCTTCAGATGTTCCTGTCGTACAGCCCGAACCGCTGTAACCCGTATCGCACTGGCTCACAAAAATCAGCTGGCCCGAGATTGGAGTTGCGGTGCATCCGGTCACCGTTATCGAGGTTGTGCCAACCGAAAAACCGGAACTCCATGTGCAGGTGTGAGTACTCCATGAGACACCGAATTGAATCGTAGAAGTTCCGTTCAGAGTCAGGGTCGTAGATTGAGGCCCGCTACCTCGCAGTGTGACCCCTCCTCTGCCCGTCGTTTGAGCCGTGGAGTCCCCGCCATTTGCCGCGTACAGAGTGATATTCGCGCTGCTGATGGTGTAATTTCCCGGTGGGATTAAAACGTATGTTCCCGAAGGCGCGGAAACGAGAGCCGCATTAATGCTTGAGGCCGTGACAGTCCCACCAGAGACTGTATTGCACGCCGAAGTGGTGCATTGCGCACGCGTCGGAGGCGTCCAAGGATTTGTGGTAGTTTCTCCGTCCGGCAAGGTAGCAGGCAGTCCCGCATTCGACCAGTTGATTGCGCGGCTAGGTGCCAGAACGCCAGACCACGCTTGCCCGAAACAGGGAGAAGCGAGGAAAACGAAAATGAGGAAAGCTCTCATTAAACAGGACCCATGCTGAGGCGTACCCACCAATCCGAACCACATTATCTGCATCGAGAAAAAGCGATCTTTCACAAAGCTACCCCCCGTCAACTGCTACATTGTTGCTTTGGAGGCAGAGCAGGGTCAACTTGTCCCGAGGGCCAGTATTGGGACAGCTACTACCCCTTGTCATTTTATGCGCAATGGGCCACAAAGCAAATACGTAAACGGGTGGTCTTTTGGTAAGAATCTTGTTTGACGCCCTTTCCGTAGGCTCTTGCAAGTGCGACTATTGGTTCGGTGCTCATCAAACCTTAAAAAGGGCCGCCGGACGGGTGAGATTTTACCCTGTAACTCTGTGGCAATGAGAGAACTCGGTCAGGAATGATTGGCCGCGCCAACATCAATTGGAGGCAGGAATGTCCATTGTCCAACGCACACTGACTTTTGTGCGCGGCTTTCTCTTGAGTTACGGTCCTGCGAGGGTGAAAAAGCTCTTTTGGGACCAGGAGTTTTCTAGCACCAAATGGGATTTCATTGACGACACAAAGGGTGACTGCGTGTATGTCTTCCTAGAAACGTACGCGCATGGCGGAGATATCCTTGATCTGGGCTGCGGCCCCGGCAATACGGCGAACGAATTAGCCGAAGCGTCCTATCGTAAGTATGTGGGAGTCGATATTTCGGAGGCGGCCTTGGCCAAGGCAGTAAAGCGCACCAAAGAGAACGGGCGCGAGGGCAAGAATAGCTTCGCGGAATCTGATTTTCTCGGTTATAAGCCGGCGCAAAACTTTGACGTAATCCTTTTTCGGGAGTCCTTGTACCACGTGCCTTTCGGTCAAGTAAAGCCTATCCTTGACAAGTTCTCAAAAAATCTAAAGGACGGCGGTGTATTTGTTGTCAGGCTTTATGTGGGCGATGCCTGCCCGGGAAAGATCAAGTGGCGCGTAAAACGCAAGTTGGATTTGATCAAGCGCGAATTTGACGTCCTGGAGGCTCGCCAATTTGAAACTAGTGGCTACCCAACGGTACTGGTTTTCCGGCCGCTGCTTCGGGTCTGAGCCGGCCAGTCGGGGTAGCCTCCGATGCATACTCAATTCGTCATAACCTTACATGTCAAATATGAAGTCCGCAGCAATGTTGGTAAGCTAACCCTCCTGTTTGTGGTGTGGCCGCGGGGGACCGGAATAACCTTCATAAGTCTTCAGGCCAACGGCTGGACGGACTTGGGCGGCCGTTGTGAAAGGAAAGTCCATTGAAAATTAGTATCTTTGGATTGGGCTACGTAGGAACCGTGTCTGCCGGGTGCCTTGCCCGAGGCGGTCACGAAGTCATCGGCGTGGACCCGGTTCGTGCCAAAGTCGATCTCATCAACGCGGGTCAATCCCCGATTATCGAGGCCGATATCGGAGAAATCATCGCTGCTGTCGTCAAATCCGGCCACCTTCGGGCAACGAACGACCAGGATGAAGCTATCCGTCAGACGGAATTATCCTTCGTTTGCGTAGGCACGCCCAGCCAACCCAACGGAAATCTGGATTTGACCTTTATCCGGCGTGTTTGCGAATTGATTGGGAAAGCGCTCAAAAACAAATCCACCCGTCACACTGTCGTCAACCGCAGTACGATTTTACCCGGGACCGTGCATGGGATCGTCATACCTACCCTCGAAGAGTATTCCGGGAAAAAGGCGGGCGCGGGCTTTGGGATCTGCCATAATCCGGAGTTTCTGCGAGAAGGCTCAGCGGTGAAGGATTTCAATTTTCCGCCGAAGACTGTGATCGGAGAGTTCGATGCCGCCAGCGGTGACCTCCTGGCCTCGTTGTACGCGAAGCTGGATGCCCCCCTGATTCGGACCGATTTACAGACGTCGGAAATGGTCAAATACGTTGACAATAGTTGGCATGCCCTCAAGATCGGTTTTGCCAATGAGATTGGTAATCTTTGCAAATCTCTCTCCGTCGATGCACAGGCGGTCATGAATATCTTTTGTCAGGACAAAAAGCTGAACATTTCCCCGGCGTATCTTTCCCCTGGATTTGCTTTCGGGGGTTCGTGCTTGCCCAAAGATCTTCGGGCTCTGGCGTACAAGGCAAAACAGCACGATTTGGAACTGCCGATTTTGAATGGCATTTTGCCGAGCAACGAGTTACAGATTGCCAAAGGGGTTCGGCTCATCACGGAAAGGGGGCACAAGAAGGTCGGCATTTTGGGGTTTAGCTTCAAAGCCGGTACCGACGATCTGCGAGAGAGCCCTATGATTGAGGTCATTGAACGCCTCATTGGCAGGGGTTATGACTTGCGGATCTTTGACAAAAACGTAAACCTGGCCAGTCTTGTCGGTGCCAACCGAGATTATATTCTCAACCATATCCCCCACATTTCGCGATTAATGGTTCGAGGCGTAGACGAGGTTTTGAACCACGCGCAAACGGTGGTAATCGGGAATAACGATGCAGAGTTTCGGTGCATGCCGGATCGACTGCGCGATGGGCAGTGCCTAGTCGATTTTGTGAGGATTACGAATCGAAGGAGCGAAAATGGAAAGTACGAAGGGATTTGTTGGTAGCGAAGTAATTGGGAAGGTGAGTGATAAGGAGTCGAAGGAAGAGATTTTTGAATCGATGAGCCGGCTTACAGGCTGGCTCGAAAGGAATGACTATCGAGGCTACGATACTTTTGACGGTTTGAACGCGAAGTATCTTCGTCCGCTTACCTTCGAAACCAACTTGCTGCGGACCGTACTTCAACAAGGGGTCCGCCGCTTTCCCATCAACACGCGCCCGCTATTAGGCATTGCCAAGAGCCGTTCGAGCAAGGGCATGGGATATCTGGCGAAAGGATTCATGCGTCTCTATCAGGCCACACAAGATCGGGTCTGGGCCGACAGAGCAGAGTTCGCACTGAAGTGGTTGACTGAGAATCAGTCCAAAGGCTACTCGGGGGCTTGCTGGGGAAACCATTTCGACTATCAGTCGAGGAGCATGTATTTGCCAAAAGGTGTGCCCACGATCGTCTGGACATCTCTGATCGGCCACGCCTTTCTGGATGCCTACGATCTCTTCAAAAAGGAACAGTACCTGCAAGTGGCCATCAGCGCCTGCGAGCATATTGTGCGCGATCTCGCCACCTTTGCGGAAGAAGGAGATATCCTCTGCCTCAGCTACATTCCCACTGCAAACAAACAAGTCCACAATTCCAATACCTTGGGCGCCAGCCTGTTGGCCAGGACCTACTCCCACACCGGAAACGCGCAATACCGGTCAGTGGCACAAAAGGCGATGCACTATACCGCGAGTCATCAAAGGGCTGACTGGTCTTGGTACTACGGCGAAGCCGGCAATCTGCATTGGGTCGACAACTTTCATACTGCCTATGTGCTGGACTGCTTCAAATACTACGCCGCAAGCACCGGCGATGACCGCTTTGTGAAAAACATGATGAATGGCTACGCGTATTGGAAGAAAACCTTCTTCTTGCCCGACGGGACTCCCCGATACTATGACCGCAAGACCTTGCCGATCGACATTCAGTGCTCGTCTCAGGCGATCGACACGCTGGTCTTCTTCCATGATGTGGATCCCGGCAATCTCTCCCTTGCGTTGCGCGTTGCCAACTGGACCATCGAACACATGCAGGATCGCACGGGCTATTTCTACTATCGGCGATATTCGTCCTTGCTGGTCAACAAGACTCCCACTCTGCATTGGGGGCAAGCGACCATGCTTTGCGCACTTGCCGGGCTGTATAGACTCCTCTAGAGCAAAGGCCGGTCGTGAAAAAAAAGGTCCTGATTATCGTCGAGAATATTCCCGTTCCTTTCGACAGGCGGGTGTGGAAGGAATCCATTTCCTTGCAAGCAAACGGCTACGAGGTGTCGGTCTTGTGCCCGCGCGGGAAAGGTTACACGCAAGGGCATGAGGTGATCGAAGGGATTCACGTCTATCGCCACCCTATGCCCCACGAGGGGAACGGTGGTCCCTTTGGGTACTTATACGAATATGGTTGTGCCCTGTTCTGGGAATTCCTCTACTCCTGGTGGATCTATTTTCGGCGCGGTTTCGATGTTATCCAAGGCTGCAATCCACCGGACGCCATTTTCCTCGTGGCCTTGCCCTTCAAGCTTCTGGGCGTCAAATACATCTTCGATCATCACGACGCCATCCCGGAGTTGTATCTTTCGAAGTACGGGAAGCAGGACGCGCTCTACAAGATTCAGGTGTGGCTCGAGAAGCTGACCTACCGCGTTGCCGATGTCGTCATGGCCACCAACAACAGCTACAAGGAGCTCGCCACGAGCCGGGGTGGAGTTAGTCCTGAAAACGTGTTTGTTGTCCGCAACGGGCCCGACCCGAAGACCTTCAAGCCCGTCGCTCCGAACCTGACGCTCAAGCAGGGCAAGCCCTATCTGGTCGGCTACGTTGGCAACATGGGGGCTCAAGAGGGCCTCGATATTCTGCTAGATGCGGCGGCATACATCAAGAGCTTGGGGCGCCGCGACCTTCATTTCACTTGTGTCGGCGGTGGGCCGGCTTTGGCGGAACTCCTGCAAGGGGTGAAGGACAAGGGTCTGGAGGACATGGTGAACTTCACGGGAAGGATTCCCGATGAGCAGTTGCTGGAGATTCTCTCAACCGCCGACGTATGCGTAAATCCAGACAAGCCATGTGAAATGAACGATATTTCCACGATGATCAAGATCACCGAGTATATGGCTCTCGGCAAGCCCATCGTGCAGTTTGATCTGAAAGAAGGCAGATTTACTGCGATGGAAGCCTCTCTTTATGCAGACGATGAGCTCGGGGCCAAGGATTTCGCGGAAAAGATTCTGCGATTGCTCTGCGACGGGGACGCCCGGAAGCACATGGGCAAATTCGGACGCAAGAGAATCGAAGAGGCCCTTGGCTGGGAATATTCCATTCCTCATTTGCTTGCCGCATATCAGCGGGCTCTAGACAAGAGGTAATAGTTCTTTCCTCATCGGTTTACGTTCCGATGATTCAAGAAACCGCGGATGAATTTTGCTTCGCTAAACAATCGACTGAGCCAGGCCGTCAGGAAATGACCTTGTTGCCAACGAAGAAAGTATCAGAGTCATTTCAATCGGATTGTTCCAGTCCGAGTGAGGGGCGCGAGCAGCTAGAAGCGGGGCCCATGGGCATCCATCAAATTGATCCGACCAAAGACTTGCGATGGGGCCGCCTTGTCGAGCGGCATCCGAAGGCCTCTGTGTTCCATATGGTCGGCTGGCTGCAGGCTCTGCAACGCACCTATGGATACCAGCCGCTCGTCTTGACCACTTCCCCTCCAACTGGGGAACTGAAGAATGGACTCGTGTTTTGCCGCGTCAAAAGCTGGCTTACCGGGCTTCGGCTGGTCTCACTGCCATTTTCCGATCATTGTGAGCCGCTTTGCGACTCAGTCGAGGAGCTGGACTTCCTGGTGCGCTACTTGCAGACGGCCGTCGAACATCAGCATTGGAGATATCTAGAGGTTCGACCCATCAGTGGTCAATTCGAACAAGCCAACCACAAAAGCAGCTTCTCGCCCGCTGCCAGGTACTATCTTCATACCCTGAGTTTGGGCCCCGGTTTTGACGACCTCTTTCACGGCTTCGACAAGGACTGCGTTCAGCGCAGGATTCGCCGCGGGGAGCGGGCCGGACTGATTGAAAAATGTGGCAGGTCTGAGCAACTGCTGAAGGATTTCTACGGATTGTTTGTAGCCACACGGAGGCGACATTACCTGCCCCCGATGCCTTATACGTGGTTTCAGAATCTCAGTCGCTGCCTGGGTGAATCTGTGGAAGTACGCATGGCATACAAAACCGAGATTCCAATCTCAGCCATTCTGACCTTGCGGTTCAAAGACACCGTCCTCTATAAATATGGCTGCTCCGACGTCAGGTTCAAGGGATTTGGGGCAACCCCGTGGCTGTTATGGAAAGCGATTGCGGCAGCAAAGTCGAACGGGGCAGCTCGATTCGACCTAGGGCGGACCGAGGAAGATAACCAGGGACTGCTCGAGTTCAAGAATCACTGGGTTCCGAAACCGCAAGGGTTGGTCTACTGGAGATTCCCCGAGACCCCGTCGATCGATTCCACCAAGGGATGGAAACTGCAGGTTGCCAAGCGAGCCTTTTCATTCATGCCGAAGTCACTACTCCGGCTGACCGGGCGATTACTGTATCGCCACGTCGGTTAAAAGGACGGCCGGACGACGCAAAAATGTTTTACGATTAGAACGTCCCCAGGGGAAAGGAAGAAGCCTAGCCGCCAGTGAATCGAAGCTTAACCGAATATTACCGTATTCCCGCAAACGCGCTCCCGTGCGTGTCCTTGCCCCGGGATGGTCTCGCGGAAAAGATAGGCTTCTTCCATTTCGGCGCAAAAAACGTCTGTTACGGCCGAAGCCAGTCTGGAGTGACGCCAAGTGTCGCCGATTCCGGGCGATATGACGCCTACAAAAACGTTCACAGGGACAATGGCATAGTCCAACTGCCGTTCGACTTTTGCGAAGTGGTCGATAACCTCCGTTTGGAGCGTTACCGGGAAAAGGTGGCTCCTCGACTGGAATTCTTTGCAGCCAATGAAGCCGTGCGCCGCACTTATTACTTTTTCAGAGGTGGACTTCCTACTTCCCTGCGCCGCTGCTTGCAGAAAGCTTACTTCCGTGGATGGAAAGAGTTACCCTTCCCTTCATGGCCAGTGGATTTCACCGTGGACACCCTTCATGAGGAACTTTTGCATCTCCTGATGGAAGCAGCCGGCGTTAAGCACGTGCCTTTCATTTGGTTTTGGCCTGAGGGTGCACCCAATTGTCTGATGATGACGCATGATGTGGAAACCTCTGCAGGCCGCGATTTCACTCCGAGGTTGATTGACCTGGACAGTGAATACGGAATTAGAGCATCGTTTCAGGTCATACCCGAGCAGCGTTACGCAGTTTCAGATGCGTATGTCTGTGAGATTCGCAAGCGGGGATGCGAATTTAACGTTCACGATTTGAACCATGACGGGCATCTGTACCGCGAACGGGCGGAGTTCGCCCGCAGAGCCGAAAGAATCAACGGCTATGTGCACCGCTATGGCTGCAGCGGATTCCGCGCCGGCGCCATGTACCGCAATCAGGAGTGGTATAATCTCTTCGAATTTTCCTATGACATGTCTGTTCCCAACGTCGCTCACCTGGAACCGATGCGCGGTGGTTGCTGCACGGTGTTCCCTTATTTTGTCGGAAAGATTGTCGAGCTACCGCTGACAGCCTCGCAGGATTATTCGCTCTTTCACATCTTTAATGACTATTCGATTGATTTATGGAAACAGCAACTGGCGCTTATCAGGAAAAGAAACGGACTGATGAGTTTTATTTGTCATCCGGACTATCTGATTGAAGAACGCCCTCGGAAAGTGTACGAGTCGCTTCTGAACTATCTGCGACAAATGATTGAGCGCGAGAAGCTATGGCTGGCTCTTCCCGGTGAAGTGGACCGCTGGTGGCGAGCGAGAAGTCAGATGATGCTTGTACCTCGCGACAGCGATTGGGAAATCGTGGGGCCAGAAAGCGGAAGAGCGCGTCTGGCGTATGCGGTGCTCGACGGAGACCGGGTGAGATATGAGTTCGCTAAGGTTTCTCCGGCAGAGGATACGGTGCGCTGACCGGTTCCCTACTGAAGCGTAAGCCGCTAGTTGTCGTGCTTATTCCGCGATGTCTGCAGAGTATTTCAAAACAGCGACTTGATAGTAGCCACGAGTAACTGCTCCATAAGAAGCGAATGGAAATTCGCGAAGGATCTCATTCATGAACTATGACCAGCCCGGCGGTTCGATCGCACAGATTGGAGAAGAAGTACTCGTTAGAAAGACGGTCGACTGCGACGTCGCTGTGATCGGGTCGGGGCCGTATGGTTTGTCTGCCGCCGCGCACCTCAAGGCGAAGGGAATGGCCGTGCGGGTCTTCGGCAGGTCCATGGAGTTTTGGGCGAAAAAAATGCCTGCGGGAATGCTGCTCCGTTCGCCGCGAGTGGCCTCCAACATCTCGGATCCAAGGGAGCAGTTCACATTAGACGCTTACGAAAAAGCAGCAGGAATTGCCCCAAGCGCCCCAGTTCCTCTCGAGATATTCGTCGGTTACGGCCAGTGGTTCCAGCGCCAACTGCTTCCTGACGTGGACTCGCGAGAAATAAGATCAGTGCGGCTCACCGACGGGAACTTCGCCATCACTCTCGAAGGCGGAGACGAATTCCATGCCGAGCGGGTAGTGGTGGCGGCGGGCATTGAACCGTTCCAGAAAATCCCAGCGGTATTTGCTGCGTTGCCCCCCACTCGGGTTTCGCACTGTTATCAGGGTTGCGACGTCGCGGGTTTTCGCGGGAAACGCGTTGCTGTTATTGGAGCTGGCCAGAGCGCATTAGAATCGGCGGCACTGCTCGACGAGCGTGGGGCGAAAGTGGAAGTGATCGCGAGAATTCCGGAGCTGCACTGGATCGGCCAGCACCCCTGGCTGCATCGCTTGGGACCGGTTTCGTCCCTGTTGTATTCACCCCATGACGTGGGACCCGCAGGAATTAGCCGTTTGGTGGCCGCTCCCAATCTGATCAAACAAATTCCTCTAGAATTTAGAGACAAAATTCGGACCCGTGCGGTTCGCCCGGCGGGCTCACGCTGGCTCCCCGCAAGGCTGACAAAGGTCCGACTGACGACGGGACGGTCTGTCAAGGCTGCGAATTGCGCCGGAGAAGAAGTTGAATTGAAGCTGGACGACGGAAGCCAGCGTCGTGTCGATCACGTTTTGCTCGGCACCGGATACTCTGTGGACATTGCCCGCTACCGATTCCTGTCGGCTGACCTATTGCGTCAAGTGAGCGTAATGGACGGCTACCCTCGACTCCGTTCGGGATTTACGAGCTCCGTTCCTGGGCTACACTTTATCGGCGCAACCGCTGCCCGAACCTTCGGCCCGCTTCTTTATTTCGTGGCGGGAACAGAATTTGCCTCCAGGGAACTGACGGCTCAAATCGAGAGAGAGCAACTGCAGCTTCGATAACTCGGAACCTGGAAATCATGTCTCAGCCGCAGTCTATTCAACCTTCAGAACGCCTTCGCGATGTCGGCGCACTGGTGCTCGGGGGAGACCACCCAGGGTTGGCGATTGCTCGCAGCCTGGGCCGACGGAAGATTCCCGTCTACATCATCGATGATCAACATCCCATATCAACATATTCAAGATATACCACGCGCACCGTTCGGGTGAAGAATTTGCGGGATCCGCACAAAACGGTCGAGTCGGTTCTGGAGGTGGGCCACCGCTTCAACTTGCGTGATTGGGTGCTGTTCCCCACGCGTGACGAAACTGTAATGGCATTCGCGCTTTATCGCGATCGTCTGGCCGAATTCTTTCGCGTGACCACTCCCCCTTGGGAAACCACTCGCCAGGCTTGGGACAAAGCCAATACTTACAAACTTGCCGAACAATTGGGCATCCCCGCGCCCCGCACCTGGACGCTACAGAGTGCGCTGGAGCTTCATTCTTTATATCCCTATCTTCCTCTGGCTATCAAACCTGCGATTAAAGAACACTTCTTCTATTCCACCGGCGCCAAGGCTTGGCGCGCGGAAACCCCCGGGCAGTTAGAGCGCCTATTTGAAGCCGCCGCTGCAAAGATTAAATTGTCCGAGATCCTCATTCAGGAGATTATTCCCGGAGACGGCGACCGCCAAGTTTCCTATGGCGTCTTTTTTCGTGATGGACGGGCACATAGCAGCTTGGTTGCCAGACGTCTGAGGCAGCATCCGCGCGAATTTGGCCGCGCGGCCACCTACGTCGAAACCGCGGAACTCCCGGAAATTGAGGAGCTTTCAGAACGATTTCTCCGCGCCATCAATTTTTACGGGCTTGCCGAAGTGGAGTTTAAGCAGGACCCGCGGGATGGACGTTACAAGATCCTGGACGTCAACGCACGGGCTTGGGGCTTCCATGGTCTCGGGCAAGCCGCTGGAGTCGATTTTCCTTATCTGTTATTTGCCGACCAGATGGGCTATCAGACCGAACCTCGGAGAGCTAGGGCGGGTGTTGGCTGGCTTCGGCTGTTGACGGATGCCCCCACCGCCTTCACGGACATCGTCGGCGGGCACCTTACCTTGAGTACTTATTTTCAGACTATTCGTCGGGCCAAAACAGAATCGGTCTTTTCGTGGGAGGACCCCCTTCCGCTCTTTGCTGAGTTCCTCCTCCTTCCTTATTTGCTGAAAAAAAAGATATTTAGCAAGACAGGTTGAGGTGTCGTAAGAGCCACCTGGGTAGGAGGGGAGAATCCGCTGTAGCCCGGAGGGTTCTGCGGATGGGAAATTGCTTGCCAACTTTTGGCACATCAGTGTCCCAACTTGGAGCATACCGCATTCAACCAAACTTGCAATCAGGTCGGTGAGTTATCCCCTTTTTTTTCAACAAAGAGTAGAATCGATGTCCATCCTCCAACCTCGCAGCCGGCAAGCAGATTGCTCTACTTCTCCAAATAAGTCGGCTTGGGGTGTCCAGTAAGTTCTCTTCTGGGACCATTAATGGCGGTAGCGTCTCTAGGTGTCCTCATACGCCAAGCGACCACTTTCCTATGGTCCAGCTACCACGTCGCGGTTCAGCCTAGCGTAGCAGGTGCTTCGTTTGGTCCGGTGGTATGCTGAATGGGATCAGTCGGTCGGCACATTCCTTGTCAGAAATGGCGCCGAACGGGAAGTGCTGGGCTGCCTCGATTCACCAAGAACCTCGTGCACAGGCGATTCACGTGGGCGATAGTTCGGTGCGGCAGGGCTGGCGCGAATCACCGGGACCGCAGCCAGTCGGCCAGAATCGCCAGGACTGGGAATTCCGTTCTTCGTCTGGGTTTTCAAATCGGAAAGGCGACGTGAGCAGCTTGGTTTTCGTCGAGACCGGAATCCCGGGTGCTTGGATGATCAAGCCCAGCTACCACGAAGACGATCGAGGGCGCTTCTTCCGGGCTTGGTGCTCCCGCGAATTCGAGGAGCACGGGATTCGTTTCACGCCGCTCCAAGCGAACATGGGGTTCAGCGTACGAAAAGGTACGGTTCGCGGCATGCACTTCCAAGTGGCGCCGGCTCTCGAAGCCAAGCTAGTGCGTTGCACCAAGGGGGCGATTTTCGACGTAGTACTCGATCTGAGACCAAACTCCGCAACCTTCGGCAAATGGCATGGAGCGGAATTGAGTGCGGACAATGGCTGGATGCTTTATGTCCCGGAGCACTGCGGTCACGGATATCAGACGCTCGAGAATGGCACGGAAATGCATTATATGACCTCGCAGTTTTATAACCCCAGCGCGGCTCGGGGCGCGCGCTTTGACGACCCCGCGTTCGGTATTCGATGGCCGCTGGCTCCCACGGTGGTTTCTGAGCAAGATCGCACCTGGCCCCTCGTTCAGAGGTAGGAGGCAAACCATGAATGTCGACACCGCTCTTCGGGAGCTTGGGGCCTCGGGCAATCCCATCCGGGTTGGGCTGGTGGGAGCGGGCGCGACCGGTCGCGCTATCGCCCTGCAGCTAGGCACGCCCGTAACAGGAATCCGCCTTGCCGCCATTGCGAATCGCACACCCCAACACGCGGAGCGGGCATTTCGTGAGGCTGGGATCACAACGTGGAGTCGAGTTTCCTCTGCTCGCAAGGCGGAAGTCGCGATACGCCGTGGAACCGCGGTGTTGACCGACGATCCGTCCGTTTTGACTTCCTGTGATGCCATTGACCTACTCGTGGAAGTCACAGGCACGCTTGAACCCGCCGCACGCGTGGTGTTGCAAGCTTTCGACCACGGCAAACATGTCGTCTTGGTGAATGCCGAACTTGACTCCTTCATCGGTCCAATCCTGAAGGAAAAGGCGGACCGTGCCGGAGTAGTGATCACGCACACAGATGGCGACGAGCCAGGAGTCGCCATGACGCTTTTCCGCTATCTTCGATCACTCGGACTGCGTCCGGTGGCAGCGGGAAACCTCAAAGGCATGGTGGATTACTACCGAAACCCGGAGACCCAGCGCGCATTTGCGGAGAGAAACGACCAGGACGTGAAGAAGGTCACTTCATTTGCGGACGCCACGAAGCTGTCCATGGAGGCCACGGTTTTGGCCAATGCAACGGGCTTCCACGCTGGCCGCCGTGGGATGTATGGCCCTGCCTGCAAGGAAGTACGTGAGATGGCCAGCGCGCTGCCAGCAGACCAAATGCTCAGCACAGGCCTCGTGGATTATGCCCTCGGGGCAGCGCCTTATACCGGCGCATTTGTGATCATCTACGAAGATTCGCCGCTCAAGAAAGTCCAACTGGCCTACTACAAACTTGGCGACGGTCCGTTCTACGTCTTCTACACCCCATTTCACCTTCCCCACATTCAGATTGCCTCGACCATAGGCCGTGCCGTTGTCCTTCGCGACCCAACAGTCGCTCCGATCGCTGGTCCCGTTTGCGAAGTGCTCACCGTTGCTAAACGTGACCTGAAAGCCGGTGAGCACCTCGACGGTATTGGTGGCTTCTGTGCTTACGGGCTTATCGACAATACCCAAAGGGCACGGGCCACAGCCGGCCTGCCCATTGCGCTGTCCGAAGGCTGTGTCATGCGCCACGATGTAGCGAGGGATCGTGTCCTGACTTTTGACGATGTCAAGCTTGCCGAGGGCCAATTGACGGAAGCGATCTGGAGGGAGCAGAACGCACGCTGGCCTCTTCCCTCACCAGAGCTGGCGCAGCACGCGCCCGCAGGAAAGGCTTAACGTGGGTCTCCTCTTGCCTTCGCCTGTTTGTCAGTTTGGTGTTCCCGTGTTCACAGTCCGGGCCCATCATGCTTAATCGCACGTTTTGGAAGGACCGCAATGTGTTCGTCACCGGCCACACCGGGTTCAAAGGAAGCTGGCTCTGTCTGTGGCTGGACGCTTTGGGTGCTAAGGTAACCGGTTATGCGCTAGACCCTCCAACTCAGCCGAACCTGTTTGAACAGGCAGGGGTCGCGTCCGCTGTAAGGTCCGTGCACGCGGACATTCGTGACTTCCCCCGATTGAAGAACGCCTTAGCTGAGTGCCGTCCCGAGGTGGTCATTCACATGGCGGCGCAGGCGGTCGTGCACCGCGGCTACGACGACCCGATAGAAACCTATTCCTCGAATGTCATGGGCACAGTCCATCTCCTCGAGGCACTGCGACAGCTCAAGCAGCCTTGCGTCGCGGTGAATGTGACCAGCGACAAGTGTTATGAAAATCGCGAGTTCTTCTGGGGCTATCGGGAAAACGAGCCCCTAGGTGGTCGCGATCCGTATTCAAATTCCAAAGGCTGCGCGGAGCTGGTGACCTCGGCGTATCGCGATTCGTTCTTTTCGCCTGAAACATTCGATCACCACGGCGTTGCTCTCGCCAGTGCGAGAGCCGGCAATGCCGTTGGTGGCGGCGATTGGACGAGCGATCAACTCATTCCCGATCTCATGCGAGCCTTTTTGGCGGGCCGATCATGCTTGATCCGGAACCCTTGCGCTATTCGGCCGTGGCAATTCGTCCTTGAGCCGCTGCGCGGATATCTCATGCTAGCTGAACGGTTGGGCCAAGACGGCCCGCGGTTCGCTTCGGCTTGGAACTTCGGCCCCTCCGACAGCGACGCCAAGCCCGTGTCTTGGATTGCGAACAGAATTGCGGGTTGCTGGGGAAATGGAGCTTTGTGGAGTCAGGACAACGCTTTGCACCCGCATGAAGCCCATGCCCTTAAATTAGACGCCGCCAAGGCCAAGGCCTTGCTAAATTGGCAGTCCGTGCTCCCCTTGAGTCAGGCCCTCGATTGGATTGTTGAGTGGTACCGCAGATTCCAGGCAGGAGTTGATCTGCGACGCATTACCTGCGAGCAGATCGAGCGATATGAGAGACTTTTGGAGGGCCGCAACTGACCGGGTGAGCTTGTATTGGACCGAGTGGCTCCAGTAGCTCCTCGGCCCGCTCGAGGTCGCTGGCACGCGGCTTGATCCGGGCGCTTAGAAACTGGAAAATAAGGAAGAACTCTCTCAATGGCAAACCCAAACATAGTTGTGCTCGGAACTGGAATGGCCGGATTTGGTGCGGCTTACGAGCTGCATGCCGAGGGACTTACACCCACGATGTACGACAAGAATGGCTACCATGGCGGCCATACAGCGTCCTTCCGTAACGAAGGAGGCTTTCTGTTTGACCTTGGTCCGCACGTTTCCTTCACGAAGGATCCTCGCATCCAAGAACTCTTTGCTGACAACGTCGATCAAGAGTATGAGACGATTCAGATTAATCTGAACAACTACTGGCGCGGCTACTGGCCCACTCATCCGGTCCAACTCCATCTTCATGGACTGCCGGAGGACATCGTCGTCAAGATCATTAATGATTTCGTGGAGGAACGCCACGCGCCCGAGCGGCCGATTAGGAATTACGCTGAGTGGCTACTGGCCAGCTTTGGCCGAACCTTCGCGGAGTTGTTTCCGATGCAATATACGCGAAAGTACCATCTTACGTGCGCCGAGAACATGAGCACCGATTGGCTTGGCCCGCGCATTTACCGCCCCAGCCTAGCAGAGGTGCTGCGTGGGGCCATCTCGTCGGCAGCTCCGCAAATCCACTACATCACCCACTTCCGGTACCCGAAAAACGGCGGCTTTTCGGCCTATTTGAAGAAGTTCGTGCCCCTTGGAAACCTGAAGCTCAATCATGAGCTTGTGTCTATCGATCCTCGGACAAGGAAACTCGCCTTTTCGAACGGCGTCGTCGCCGGGTATGATGCGCTGATTTCCTCTGTGCCTTTGAGCGAGCTCATTCCCATGATTCAGGGCACGCCGCGGGACGTGGTCGACGCCGCCGCGCGTTTGGCTTGCTCCACCTTGGTGCTTGTGAACATCGGAGTGAATCGCCAGGACATCTCCGGTGCTCATATGACGTACTTTTACGATGAGGATTACTGCTTTGCGCGCGTGGGTTTCCCGCACATGCTCTCGTCCTCGAACGCGCCGGCGGGTACGGGAAGCATTCAAGCAGAAGTCTATTTCTCGAGGAAGTACAGGCCCCTGACGAACTCTCCGAGTGACTGGATCGATCCGGTGATCGCAGATCTTCGTCGTTGTGGCCTGCTTCGCGAAAACGATCAGATCCTGTACAAGCAGGCGGTGTTGGTTCCATACGCCAACGTGATCTTCGACTTGGACCGCGCCGCCGCTCTAAAGACAGTTCACGGCTATCTGGATGATCTCGAAATAGCGTATTGCGGTCGATACGGCGACTGGGGCTACATGTGGACAGACGAAAGTTTCAAGAGCGGGGAACTGGCCGCGGAGAAGGCGGTTAGCGCAGCGGCCAGCCGAGCCTAGTCCGCCCCATATTTTTTGTCCAAACCTGTTTAATGTAGAGACTATCGAAGATTTGAAAACCGCGCTAACATCTAGCCAGCGCAGCCTTGAATCGTACCGGATTACCTTGCGGACACATACTTGGGATTGACGAACTATTGGCGCAGCTATGCTCGACTGTGACTTGCCGATTACACGGCCTCGTCTTCACCCACCTCTTGGACCAACCAGTCCTCGGTCTGTCCCATCGCGCAAAAGTTTCGGCATTGATAAACGATCCAGGGTTGGCGGACTGCCTCGATATCCAGAGGTGCAATCTCACTTTACAGACCGAGGCCTTCACTTCTTTGGCAGTAGCCGTGAAATCAAAAGGCGCATGATAGACAGGCGCGCATTCTACAAGACCGCTTTGGCGGCTCAATTTGGTGCTTTGTTACCGCGCGAGGTCACAAGATGAGTTCGGATACGGAACCGTTGGTCAGTGTACTTACCCCAGTCTACAACGGCGAGAAATTTTTGCGAGAATGTATTGAGAGCGTCCTGACTCAAACATACCAAAACTATGAATACATAATTGTTGATAACTGCAGCACCGACGGCACTCCTGAAATTATCGAGCGCTACGCCCAGGCCGATAAGCGCATTCGCGTCTACCGCAACGAGAAGCTGCTGGACATAATCGCCAACCACAATAAAGCGTTCAGGCTAATCTCTCCGACAGCCAAATACTGCAAGGTTGTTTCCGCCGATGACTGGCTGTTCCCCGAATGCGTCGCGAAGATGGTCAGCCTTGCCGAAGCCAACCCTTCTCTCGGGATTGTGGGGTCTTACCAACTGAGCGGCATCGGAACTGAATGGCGGAACTGGCGCATTAAGTGGGTTGGCCTGCCCTATCCGAGTCCTGCCATACCGGGACGCCAAATCTGTCGGTATTGGCTGCTGAATGGCCCTTACCTTTTTGGTACCCCGACGTCCATCCTTTACCGAGCCGACCTTATCAGAAAAGAAGATTCGTTTTACCCCAACTCAACGGCCGAGGCTGATACCAGTGCTTGCCTCAAACACTTGCGCAATTCGGACTTTGGATTCGTGCACCAGATACTGTCGTACGAACGCGTTCATGAAGCGCAGATCACTGCAACCTCCAAGAACCTTAATGCCTATCTCTCATCTCAGGTTCGCGATCTGCGCGAGTTCGGCCCATGGTATCTAACCGCTGACGAAATCGAGTGGCGCCTGAAGAGAGTCATGCGCAACTACTACAAATTCTTAGCCATCAGCGCGATTCACCTTCGAGAAAAGAAATTCTGGGACTATCACAAGGAAAGGCTCAAAGAGATTGGCTATCCGCTTCAACCCGTCAGACTGGCCTTGGCTATCATGGCTAGGCTCCTTGATTTTCTCCTCAATCCAAAGCGCACGGCGGAAGATTGGGTAAGGGGCCACGCGTGGGCGCTAAAGGCGGCACGGACGATCGAGGGCGTGTCGCAAACGGCTGAGCCGCAACTCGACTTAGGCAACGCCGCAAATGAGGACCAGAAAGACGGTCACCGTGCCGGTACGACCGCTGTCCCGAGTATGGTTCGGGCTAGTGAAGATCCGCGAGACGGAGTGAAGATATGAAAGTTGTGTTGTTTTGTGGCGGTCTGGGAATGCGTCTTCGCGACTATTCGGAGACCATCCCCAAGCCCATGGTGAACATTGGCTACCGGCCGATTCTCTGGTACGTCATGAAGTACTACGCGCATTTCGGCCATAAGGACTTTATTCTGTGCCTCGGCCATCGCGCCGACGCCGTCAAGAACTACTTTCTGAATTACAACGAATGTACCTCGAACGACTTTGTTATGTCTCGTGGCGGGAAAAAGCTGGAGCTCTTCAATAGCGACATTCAAGACTGGCGGATTACGTTTGCCGACACCGGAACCGAATCGAACATCGGGCAACGTCTGAAAGCGGTGGAGAAGTACCTGGAAGGCGAAAACGAGTTCATGGCCAACTACAGTGACGGCCTGACGGATCTTTCGCTTCCCGAGCAGCTCGAGCACTTCCACAAACAGGGGAAGATCGCCAGCTTTCTGGCGGTCCGTCCGAACCTGAGTTATCACTTGGTTTCGCTACAGGAAGGCGAAGGCAATCTGGTGTCTGGAATCCATGCGATTAACAACGGTTCTGTGCGGATCAACGGAGGCTTTTTCATTTTCAAGAACAAGATCTTCGACTACATTCGCGAGAATGAGGAATTGGTCAACGGACCTTTTCAACGGCTCATCGACGAGAAGCAATTGGTCGGTTATCCCTATGACGGTTTCTGGCTGTCCATGGATACGTTCAAGGACAAGCAGCAACTCGAGAACTTGTGGGGCAGCGGCGCTGCTCCGTGGGAAGTGTGGAAGGCGAACTGCGATGAGCCAAGCGCTGCGAAGGCCTTTGTCACAAGTGGAACTCCATGCATTCCCTGAGAATGCCTTGGGACGTAGCCTCCCGAGTCAGCATTCTGTGTTTGGGCGCGCACTCGGATGATATCGAAATTGGATGTGGGGGGGCGATCCTGCGCTTGGCTCAGCGGTATGCCAACTGCGAATTCCACTGGGTTGTGTTCAGCGCCACGGGCGTTCGCGCCGAAGAGGCCCAACGGGCCGCTACCTTGTTCGCAGGAGCGGGCGCGCTCAAGGGTCCGCTGCTGAAGGATTTCCAGGACGGATGTATGCCGTTCGCGGGTGCGGCCGTGAAGTCGGTCTTCGAAGAGCTAAAGGCGATCTCCCCGGACCTCATTTTCACTCACAATCGCAATGACGCACATCAGGACCACCGACTCCTGGCGGAACTGACGTGGAATACCTTCCGCGATCATCTAATACTCGAATACGAAATTCCCAAATACGACGGCGATCTAGGCCGCCCTGGCGTCTTTGTGCCTCTGGACTCCGAATTGTGCGAGAGAAAAGTGCAGTACCTTATGGAGACATTCCAATCGCAACGATCGAAGCGCTGGTTTCAGGCAGACACATTTTTTTCGCTGCTACGATTGCGGGGCATGGAGTGTAATGCTCCAAGCGGCTACGCCGAGGCGTTCTACTGCAGCAAGTTGATGCTGTAGCGGTCGAACATACGGGAGCTACACCACAACGTTTCGACTACGACCGGCGAGGTACCGTCTGTCACCGAAAAAAAACAGCCGTTCCGGTTGTCGATCGCCGTGGCCTTGAACACATCTCCGCTATGTAGCCCGGGCCGGTGCGGCTGTCGAGCCCGTCCAGCGCCACAGGCCCATGCTGAGTTGCTGATACAGCGTAGCTTAAATCCATATCCGGCGATGCCAGGGGCCGCGATGGTAGCGTAAGGGTCTTGAGTGGGTTTTCTGGGTTTTCGGGCTCACGGCCAGTCCCAGTGCGACCGAGTTTCTCGTTGCGGCCGACGCCGTCACTACCGACAAGCTGCCGGTCGGTTCGTAATCGTCGGTGCGGCGTCCATTGCCATGCCAGCCGAAACGGCGGCTGTATTATTGGTTGTCCTGGGCTGAGAAGCTCGAAAGGCCGAAATAGCTCCAGTTGGAATCAGCACTGTCGTAGAAGCCGATGCCCGGATTGCCGCTCGTCCAAGGTCCCGCAGGTCCTCCAGATCCGCCAGACTCCGTGCCGTGGTCTAATCCCGTCCCTATCAACACGCCGTTGAGATAGGCTGAGAGCGTTACTGGATTGGTCCCGGTGGCGGTAAACATCAATACGTCGCCGTTGACGCACTGATGCGTGGGACCACCGAATAGGTAAACGAATTGCCCGTTCGGTCCGTTCCACCGTACGATCTGAATCCCGTAACCCGCACCCTGCCAAACCGGACAGAGCATTTCGTAGCCCGTAATGCTGTCGGGCGAAATTGTCATGCGTAACCGAAGCTCTACTTCGTGACAACAATTTTGCGGCGTCGTAACGATCTTAATTACGCCCGTGGCTGTCTCGTTTTGCTGCCAGGTTCCCGTCAAAACCGCGGAAGGGTCGCCATAGGTCGTAGGTTCACTGACACCGAATGCTAGTCCACCAGATGTCTGCACATTTCCCCAGAGATTGCCGCCTGCCGATTCACCGCCGACCCAGTTTCCGCCCTCAGAAATAGGGTTCTCCGTGAGCGGAAATGTCGTTGAGTAGGTTTTTTTGGTTCCCGAGCTCACTGTCAGAGTGGCCATGCTGCTGGTCACACTGCCGTTCGAATTGCTAACAACGACATCGAAGGTCGAACCGTTGTCTGAGGTGGTTGTTGCCGGAGTGGTGTAGCTGGCTGCCGTGGCGCCACTGATGTTCATGCCGTTCTTCTGCCACTGGTAGCTCAGCGGCGCGGTCCCGTTGGCCACCACTGTGAACGTTGCCGTTTGCCCGGGAATGATCGTCAGGCTGGCCGGCTGCGTGGTAATCGTGGGCGCCACGGCAGCAGCGTTTACCCTCAGCGTGGCCGTGCTGCTGGTCACACTGCCCTGGTGGTTGCTGACCACCACGTTGAAGGTCGAACCGT
>Ga0126373_10000287_pt1 | contig 33508 bp, 51 predicted proteins | sample PanSoiMetPlot_11_FD_92545 | JGI IMG/M metagenome (GOLD analysis project Ga0126373, IMG submission 92545) | Tropical forest soil microbial communities from Panama - MetaG Plot_11 | ecosystem: Environmental > Terrestrial > Soil > Tropical forest > Bulk soil | place: Panama | collected 2016-02-17 | reverse complement strand
GCCGAAGGGGTAGGGCTGGGGCCGCTGGCCGTAGCGAAGCTCCCAGGAGCGCCGCAGCAAGCTGGGCCACTGACCGGGGTCACGACCGCTCATGTGACCGTCGTAGAAGTTGGAGATGTTGGTGGCCCTGGGCGAACGGCCAAGGGAAGGCACAGGATTGCGGGCGGGCTGTCCTCGTTTTGCTCCCGTGTTCTGTGCCTTCACTTGACCTGCCTGACCCGGATCTTGGTGTCACCCCGCTCGATGGCCCCGCCTACCCGGTGGTGGCCGTCCAAGACCTTGTAGCGGCCATTCAGCTTCGCCACCAGGGGGTCGGTGCCGTCATCAGCCCCCCGCTCCGCGATGCTCATGACCTTCTTGTGATCGAGCTTCAACTGGGTGGCGTCGATCTTGTCTAAACGGACAGTCGTGGCTGGCATTTTCCGGTTGGGTTTTTTCTCAAACTGCTGCGTCGAGAAGGGGATCGACATGCCCCAAGCCTAGGTGCCCCAGGTCGCACCACCCCGGCCACCTACGCTGGTAAGCGTGTCCGACACCCAGGTACTCGGTGGCTGGTGTTACCTCTGCAACACCACCGTCGAGGCTGACGTCCTGGCGCATTTCAACCTGAACCACCAGACGCCGGCCACCAAGCCCAGGGTGCCCATCCGCTCCTGGGAGCATCGCCTCGATCAGGTCTTGGTCGACGTGGGCGAGATCCGGCGAGAAGAGGACCGGGGCCGGCAGATCGACCTCATCGATGAGGTTCTCAAGGAGCTATACCTCGTGCGGAACAGGCTGGCCCAACTCAAAGGGACGCCCGTCAAGAGAGTCAAGGAAGGAAGCGACCAATGGGAGTAGCTGACTGGAGGGCCTGGACATCACAGGGCGGCGGTTCCTTGCCGACTCTGCCGAACCCGCCGGGTACCCCGTATGTGACCAACACCGTGTTCCCTGGCGTGGGGCCGATCACCGACCTCATCAACGGAGGCACCTCGATCCCGACGTACCCCAACACCCCCACCAAGGTCAACGCCGTGGATCCGTTCGGTGGCTGGGTCGACCAGCAGGAGTTGGTTACCAACAGCGCCGGGGCGCACACCCCCGTCATGAGGCCAGCGATCCCCGGCTTGACCTCTCCATAGGGCTATGCCCCGCGAGTCCCTTCGGGCTGAGGCGCGCCGAAGGGGCATCACAGTCTTCGCCGTCCGCAACGAGCGGGAGAAGGAGCGCGGCTACGAGAGCTACTCCCAGGCGCGGGAGGAGCGCGCCCGCAACTCCACGCTCAGGCTGCACCCGCAGTACGTGCGACCCAGTGACTTCCCCCTGGTCTCCGATGAGGAGCCACACGGCACTCAAGGCCCGTTCGGCCCCTCGCCGGATCCGGCCTGGGACTACTACTGGCCCACACGCACCATTAACCCACCAAGACCCAGAACGCTACAGGCCAGATATTCCCGCCGACAGCAGACCCTGGAGGTCATCTTCCGGGACGGGACGCCCTGGCATTACAACAATGTACCGCCCAGGATCTGGAACCGCTTCAAGCGAGTAGAGAGTCCTGGGCGCTATATCAACGCCGTGTTGAATGCGTACCCGTATGGGCGCGGAGGCTGGGGGAGCATTGAGTAGCCATGGGCGAGAAGACGAAAAAAGAGCCGTCAAAGCTGCCATCTCGGATTGACCAAATACTGGCTGAGATCGATGCAGCCCTAGAGGAAAATGACAACAAATATCCACCCGGACCCCCCAGCATACGAGGATCCAGAGGACGAAAACAACTGGGTACTACCCAGCCTGCCCGACGCTTCCTCAGTTCCTGACAACACCTCTTCCTGGTGGGTGCTGTATCGCTGGCACGGGGAGGCCAACCCGCACCAGTGGCCGGTCTCAGTCAGCGTGACCCGCGAGATCCTCCCGCCCTGGAGGCGAGGTCTCGGTATCATGGTTCGCAAAAAACCTCGCGCTTTCGCGCTGGGCGTCTGGTTCCGAGGCAAGGCTCCGCGTATTCTGAGTGACTCGCCCCTGGAGAAGGACTTGGCCCAGACCGTGGCTAGGGCGCACAACCTGGAGAGTGGAGTTGAACGGAACTGAGGCTTGGCAGAAAATCACCGGCTTCAACGGTGTGATCAAGCTGGGGCGCATGGGCTACATCCCTGTCTTCGACGGTGACTCCTGGACTTGGTTCAAGAACACGGCCACCATCTGGCCGGGGATGGAGACCATGGCTGAGCCGGCCAAGGTCGACAAGCTGCGCCGCAACGCCGTGGAGCTACTGGAGGCGTTCGATCAGACGCTGCCCGAGCTAGAGCGACTGGGGATCCGGGTCAAGAGCGTCCTGAACAAGGAGATCAAGACCCAGGCCGATGTCGAGGTATGGGCCAACTCGATCTTCAACATGGGGCCGACGAACGGCCTACCGGTCCACGTCGAGGACGCTCTGGCCCTGGCCGGCGACAGCACCTTCAAGATCGTGGTGCAGCGAGGGGTGAACGCTCAGTACGTCCTACCGGCACCAGGAGAGACCAAGGCGACGCTGGACTTCAACACGCCAGGGTCTAGGACGAAGTTCGGTCCGCGGCACGCCTTCACCAAGACAGCGTTTTCCATACCGCCGCCTGGGACCGTTCGTACCCCTCCTGAGCGGCCTCGTGGGCGTCCTAGGAAGGACGGCCTGCCTCCTGGGTCACCGGAGGCCAGGAGGGCTGACAAGGCCAAGCAGAGGCTCGTGGAGCGAGAGCGAGCCAAGCGTCTGCGAGCCAGGGAGCGCGCCAAGGCGCGGAAGAAGCCGCAGCTTGCCACCATCACCGAGCTACCGAAACCGCCGACTAGGAGGGTGCTGGTGAGGGTGGGCAAGAGTGGCGTCGGCTCTTAAGCTCTGGCGACGGGACCGGCGCGACGCCGGCATCTGGAAGAAGGCCAGGGACCGGTCAGCCTCGATGCGAGAGGGCGAGATCGTGTCGGAGGTCGACCTGGCCCTCATGACCTGCGGCCAGGCCCTCACCCGCTACCGCCAGGCCGGCAGCGACCGCGAGTACCAGCTTGACCAGCTACGCGAAGCACGCCTCCACCTGGAGGCGAGCCTGGGCATGCTGGAGAATGTCATCCCCGACTAGATCGGGTCAAGAACCGCTCGATGAGGTGCATGACGTACCGGGCCACCACCGAGCGGGGCATCCTGACCCACGCTTGCAGATGCGACATGCCCTGGTTCTACCCATGTTGCCGGCCTATCCCCTACCGGCTTGATGTGGCCCTGCTGTCCCGCGTGCCTAGGTTACGGGGCTGCACCTATGTTCCACACCGTCCAAGAGAAAAGGTACTACTCTTCGGGCCTCTCTGCTCCCTCAGATTTTTCCAGGGCCAGGTTGTCTGCGTTGACCTCCCACTCGCCCTCGTTGATGATGGCAGTGACGAAGTCAGCACCCAGGGAAACCAACTCGGTGATCACCAGGGGAGGATCCATGCCGGCGGTCTTGTAGGTGCCGTCAGGCTGGAGCCAGGACGGGTTCTGATAGACGACACGGTCTCCTGGCTTGAGACCGCGGTACTCCTGGAGGAGGACCGGTCGGTCCTCGTCCTCTGACTCGGTGTCGTAGTACTGGCTCACTTGCGTGCCCTACGCACCAGCTTGCGCGTCGGTGGCTTGGGTGGTTCAGGAGCAGGCCCGTTGTTGGCCCAGTAGCAGTCCCGCATGGCCTGGACGGCCCGCAGGTAAGCGCGAGCGAACGCATAGGTCTCATGCGTGGGGAAGCGATGCTTGGCCTCAGCCTCCATGTGTTCCCACATCGCCATGAAGGCTCCCGAGTCGATCTTGAGTAGGTAGGTGGGTTTGGTGGCATCGTGCAGCTTGACCGACCCCCCATTGGGGATGGGGGGAGGGCCAAGGTGCTTGGGGAACTGCTCCTCGTAGGTACTCACTTGACCTCCACGTTGTTGTCGGAGGTGGCTCCGCACTGGCACTGGTAGTTACTGCCATTCCAGACCCAGGTGTGGTCGTGCTGACGCTGTTGGTCCCTGGCCTCCTGGGCCAGGCGAGCCTCGCGACGCCAGTCGGACGGGGTCTCCCTCGCATCCCACTCCTGCTCCTGGGCAGCCACCACCTGGAGGCACTGCTCCTGGGCCTCGTCCAGAGAGGTGGCGTCACCCTGGGCGACGACTGTCCGCGCCACGTTGTGGGGGCCGATATCCCTGTCGAGGGCCACCTCCCAGAACCAACCAGGCCCGGTCTTGACGATCTCCAGGTACCAGGGATGAACCTCAGCAGTGAGGCTCATCTTGTTCGCATGAGCAGTCCAGGAGAACTCAGTCATCTCCCCTCCAATCCCGTAGCTTGCCTTGGAAGTAACAGCGGAGGGCATTGATGTCCATCCACCGGTACTCACTGTCGTCGTAGCTCCAACCGCGGCCAGAGTTCTCGACACGGCGGGCGAAAACCGCCTGGCCCTTGATGCCCAGGGCCTCTGCCACATAAGCGAGGAACTGAGCGTAGTCCTGGGGGTAGCCACGCTTGTTGTTGAGAGCGTCGAGCCTGTTGTTGACACGGCGCAGAGTCTTAGCCATGCTCGCGGCCCGCCGCTCGTCAACAGTGAAGACCTCCCGGTACTCCAGCGCATTGTGGTAGCCGAGTCCCCAGTAGAAGTCGTCCTTCTTGTCGAAGTCACGGGCGACCCAGCCCTCGATGCGGAGGTCCGCGTAATCGTCACCGAGCGAGGAGCCGTAGCCCCATGAGCAGTTGCGGATCTTGCCTTCCTCATTGACGAGGACGAAGAGGGCGACTGCTTCCAGCCGGCCCTGGTCACTGAACTTGGAGGGACGAACATCCACGATGATGCGGAGCTTGTCTGTGTTGGTGGTAGTTGCCATGTCTCTAGTATACAGGAGCGAGCGGTGCCATGTGGGCCGGAATGGTGTGACACATGTCACAGGAAACTTGACACATGGACCTGCTCACTCCTGTATAATGGTGTCATCGGTTACACCGCTACCACAACAAGGAGAACCACATGGAAAGAATCTACGTCGCCCTCTGCCCCCACTACTGGGGGATCGGTGCCACGGTCGAAGAGGCCAAGGCCAACATGAAGAAGGCCGGCGGCAACCTTACCCGCTACCTCGTCAAGCTCCTCCCCCAGGGCGCTACCGACGTGACCGTGTCCCGCGTGGACGGCACCGTCGAGTGGACGTGGGCTGAGGGGGCTGACCGGACAGCCAAGGTCGAGATCGTCGCCAGCCGGGGCGTGAAGCTGTGAACAGCCCCGAAGACTACGTCGAGGCTGCCATCCACAACTACTTGCGGACTACAGACATGACCTGGGAACAGGCCGCTCGCCAAGTCTTTTTGGATGCGGAGAAGATCGAAGGACTGAACCCCGACATCCTGCGCGCGGCTCGTCAGGCGGCGGGCAAATGAGGAAGCCAGAGTGGAGGCCCTTCGGGGCCTCCAACCAGCCCGACACATGCGTATGGTGCGGCCAGGATCTACGAGACCAGGAGCGCACCGAGATCGACGCCGACTACCACGACAACCTCTTCTGCGGCCTGCGCTGCGGCTACCAGTTCGGTGTCCGCATGGCCGGCAAGGGACGTCGCTTCATCCCTGGCTCACAGAACGAGGTGAAGTCGTGAAGATCGAACCGATGAAGTACCACTACCCAGGCTGGTCTTTCGACAGCATCAGGAAGGAACACGGGCGCGAGGTCATCTACAGCTATCAGGTCTGGGCACCTCGCACCCAGGAGGATGTCGACCGCACGGGTGGCGTCCAATCCACCCGCGACCACTGGTCCGCTTCCATCAACGCTGGCTACTACGAAGACGAGGAGTACCACGATCTGGACACCCTCCTGGGACAACTCGTGGGTGGCTTCTGGAAGGGCGACAGCTTCGCAGAGGTGACCAAGCAGTTCCCGGCTCACATCCGTCAAGCCTTCGCCGCCGTGGTCCCGAAGGTGAAGCGATGACCCAGCCCAACATGAACTACGAGCTAGACCAACTGTGCCTGATGGACGGCCCGCTCATGGCCTTTGAGGCTGAGCGCATGCCAGAGGCCGTCAAGCGCGACGGTCCTGACCGAACCTTAAGTGCGGAGGCTATGGACGGTCTCTTCCTCAACGTCAAGGCGTGGATCGGCAGCCGCATGATCCGCTCCATGGACAAGTACGACCACCCACCTCAGAAGGTCACCATCCTCGTGACCGTGACCATAGATGGAGAGCCGGCCCGATGAGCCGCATCACCTACGTCAAGAAGAAGTTCCGAGGTGAGTCACTGCAAGTCATCCGGGAAGCCAACGCCATCTGTGCCCAGTACCAGGCCCAGGGATTCGACCTGACCTTGCGCCAGTTGTACTACCAGTTCGTGGCCCGTGGCCTGATCCCCAACAACCAGGAGAGCTACGACCGCCTGGGTCGGATCGTCAGCGATGCCAGGCTGGCTGGCTACATGGACTGGGACTACATCGTGGACCGCACCCGCAACCTGCGGAGCCTGCCCCATTGGAACAGCCCCGCCGAGATCGTGGAGGCGGTGTCGCGCCAGTACCGCATCGAGAAGTGGGCAGACCAGCCCGTGCGGATCGAGGTCTGGATCGAGAAGGACGCCCTAGTGGGTGTTCTGGACTCAGTCTGCCCCGGCCTCGACGTGGACTACTTCTCCTGCCGCGGTTACACCAGCCAGTCAGAGATCTGGGGCGCAGCCCAGCGGCTGCGTGAGTACCTGAACGCCGGCCAGCGGGTGGTGGTACTACACCTGGGCGACCATGACCCCTCCGGTATCGACATGACCAGGGACATCCGAGACCGCCTGGAGTTGTTCATCGGCAAGGACTGGTACCGGGAGCATGCGGGCGAGGATGACCTGGAGTGGATTGACGAGGATGACCCCGACGAGTGGGAGATGTACGAGGCAGAGGTCTGGCAGCACATCAACGACCACCTGATGATCCCCGCTGACGACATCCGCGCCGTGCCACCGCTGATTGTCAGCCGCATCGCCCTGAACATGCCCCAGGTGCAGCAGTACAACCCACCCCCTAACTTTGCCAAACCGAAGGACGCCCGGACCCCTGACTACATCCGACGATTCAACACCACCGACTCCTGGGAGCTAGACGCCCTGGACCCGGCCACCCTGGCCGCGCTGATCCAGGCGGCAGTGGAGTCCTTCCGCGACCCGGTCAAGTGGCAGGCGGCTGAGGCCAAGGAGGATGAAGAGAAGTCGGTGCTGAAGGAAGCGTCCGACCGCTGGACTGAGGTCACATCCTTCCTGAACGGTGAGGATGCTGCATAGAAATGCTCACGCTCACCTGTCAGAGTGTGGTACCCTAGACACATGGCAATGCAACTACCACAGACACCAGCGGAGGCCCAAGCCGCCTACGCTGAGTACCAATACGCTTCCCAGGACTACTGGCTGGACATGCGCGGCGACATGGAGCCGCCGCCTCCCTCCTACCGCCTGGTCAATGGCAAGCAGAAGCTGGGCCGATTCATAGATCCCTGGGGCTGCCAGGGCCTGATGCTGGAGGCCCAGGTGCGCTGGCACGAGTGGTACCCCAGCTTCCTGGTGAACAGTGCCATCGGCCCCGTGCTATCGGGTGGGGTGGCGGTCTTCTGCATTCTGATCGGTCCTTTCCTGGCTGCCTGGTACCTGATCAAGCGCTCCCATTTCCGCCGGCAGTACGACCGCTACTACCGGATCTGGCAGGAGATCGAGCGCACCGGCAAGCCTCAGTGGGTGCCCTACGACCGCCGCCGGCTCCAGGTCATCGAGGCCATCCCCAAGGGAGTGTGGCCCTGATGGCGACCGTCTACCGACCCATCGATGTCCTGGAGGAACAGGTCAACCTGATCCGCTGGTGGGAGCGCAGCCAGTACCGCGGTGGGTTCGTCAGCACCTTCCAGGGCATGGTCGACAAGTACTCATCCATGCGGACCAACGGGCAACCCTGGGAGGTCGACAAGTACCTGACCAGTCGGCTCGACAGCGCCGAGACCTTCTACGTGCGCCGGGAGATCATCTCTCGCTTGTGGGACTTCACCGACGTGTACGAGGCCCACGAGCATGAGGTGGTCTTGCCCCAGGATCTCCCCTGCGAGAAGGGGTTCGTCTACCTGGAGCGGCCCATCCATGTCCTCGACGCCAGGGGCAAGGTGACTTCAGTCAAGGCCATCTTGTGGTCCCAGGAGCGGGACGCCGTGGTCATCTCCGAGTTCTCCGACGCCCACGACGAACTGGACGAAGTGAACCAGCGCCAGTGGGGCGACAGTGAGGTGGGTAAGAACGAGGCTGTCCGACTCCAGGGCAACCTCCCCCTGCTCCACATCACCCAGTGGGTCTGGGGCACCAAGGTGCAGAACCTGACTGAGGATGACTTCAACTCCACCCAGGAGATGGCTGAGTTCCATGGCGATGCCGGCCAGCTACCTGGGACAGAGGAAGCCTACGACCAGCATCGCTCCAGCTATGCCTTCCAGATCAATCGCTTCAACGCCTTCATGCTCTCCCTCTGGGAGTTCGTGCAGGAGCAGATCCCCTTCCGCATGCCGGCTGACCGGCCCATGATGAAGAGGCTTCAGCGAGCGCACAGCCCGCTGAAAGAGGTGGTCGTGGTGGAGCTACGCCCCATCGACCGGCCACCCCAGCACACTGATCCAGACCATGTCCCGGCCCCGGCCATGTACTCGCATCGCTTCCGGGTCCGGGAACACAAGCGCCGCTGGATCGACAAGCACGGCAACTACCGTGAGACAACCGTCCACAGCTACATCAAAGGCGACGACCACTTACCCCTCATAGAGAAAGATCGAGTATTCAATGTCAGACGCTAAGAAAACCCCAGTCAGGACGATCAGGCCCCCGAAGATCGTGAGCCGCGTCAAGCTGGGCGACAACAGGGAGGTCCGGGTCACCCGGATCCCCACCGGCACCTCCGATGACTACATCAGGGTGGGCATCAACCTGCTCCCCAATGGACAGAACATGTCCGGGGCAGTGTTCCCTGCCAGCTACCTTGACGAGGTCATCGCCGCCCTCAGGAAGGCCAGCTAATGGCTGAAGAGACCCGCACCTCACAGGATGGTGAAGAGCTACAGGAGATGCGCTGCCGCTGCTGCGGGGCGTTCATGGGCTGGCGTCGCCGCATAGGACGGTTCGTCTTTTGGTGTAGCGAGGACTGCTCCGACACTCCCATGGCGAAGTGGGACGAGAATCAGATCCGCGATGAGGTCATCGTGGAGATGTTCCTGGGTGGCATGGGGATCATGGAGATCTCACGAGATCTCAACAACTGGCCCTACCAGTACGTCCAGCAGACCCTCGCTCGCCGGGGCCTCCAGGAGTTCATGGAGGAGCAGAAAGCGCAGTGGGTGACTGTGGTTGGGGAGCATGTCAGGCGCAAGCGCGATGGTGAGGAGGTCACCGTGCCGGCTCGCCGGCTGGTGCGACAACAGGCGTCGTGATTTTTTGGTAGTCTGGAGTCGCCAACGGGAATCCATCCATCCTTTCGGACGGTTCGTTGCGGTCATGGTGTGGTAGCCATGTAGCCATAGTGAATGAGGCCCCTTCGGGGGCCTCTTCGCTGTCCGGGTTGTGGAAAAGTCAGGTGATCTCGCCCACGGGTCCGATGTTGGCTTTTTCCTGGTCCCCGCCATGGGTACCGATAGCTCCCATGGCCGCGTGAACCAGCTTGCCACCCACCTGGCCCCCGATCTGGGACACCGGGCTGTCGTTGAAGTCCTTCAAGCCACCCATGCCGCCGGCACCCTCTGCGCCAGCACCAGCCTCAGCGCCGCCGCCCTCCAGTAGTGGTGCCAGGGCCTCAAGGAATGCCATAGCCGAAGCCTAGCTGGGTGGTCAAGGCGCGCCAGGTGCGGTGGGTAAGACTATGAGCATGCCCGGAGCTACCCATACCCAAGAAGAGCTAGAGGCCCTGAGCAGGGACGATCTGAAAGCCCTGGCCGATGGGATGGGGCTGGAGTACGCCCCCACGGCCCACAACTCCACCATCATCAATCTCATCCTGGAATCGGAGGGCGAACCCGACATGGCTGAAGAGCAAGCAGCGGCTGAAGACGCGGCTCCTGAGGAGCCTGCTGTCGAGATCACAGAGACAGGGACCACAGCAACAGAGGTGGTGGACCCCTACAAGCAGGTCTTCAGCCCCTGGGAGTTGCCGGCCAACACCGCCGCGGCTGCCGCCATCTCCACCCAGGTGACGGTAGACGAGAACGCCCCCATTTCCGACGAGCGCATAGCCCAGGCCACTGCGGCCATCCAGGAACACCAGGACGGTGTCCAGGAGGCCGTGTCCCAGGTGAGCGACGATCCCCGGCTCTCTGGCAGCACCTTCGCTGAGCAGGCCGCGAAGCAGGCAGAAGAAGCAGCCGCCAGGGAGGAAGAGAAGGCCAAGGCGGCTGAGGAGGACGCCCAGGTGGCGGCTGAGAAGGAAGAAGCCAAGGTCTAGATGACCTATGTCCTCCACCCCCTGATGCTGCCCACCAACAAGCAGGCAGCGGCGGCGTACCCAGGCATAGTCGACCCCGACGCACACATGTCCCAGGCGCGCCAGGATCAGGCCACCGCCACCATCCAGGCACACCAGGACTACGTGAGCGGGAGGATCCCAGAGGTCACCCCTGATCCCCGCCTGGGAAGCGGCGGGGGAGGCGGGGACGGTGGCAACGGAGGGGGTGGCGAACCGCCCACTACTGACTTGGTCATCGAGGCCATCGAGCCGACTTCAGCGGTAGAGAACCACGTCACCAGCGTCATCATCACCGGTCAGAACATGGGCCTCACTCATGGCAACCCCACCATCGGGAAGTCCTGCCACAACACCCTGATCATCTCCGACATCCAGGTCAACACCGACACACCGGGGAACCAGGCTGCCGGCACCTTCCCGGTGGTCATCACCCTGGCAGACGGGGTCACCCAGGTCACCGGGCCTGACTTCACCTTCACCCAGGCTGTAATCCCAGAGGAGGATTAGCTGTGAACCCGCAGTACCTCGTCCACCCTCTGGAGCTTCCGGTCAATCAGGTGGCGGCGCAGACATTCACCAACACCAACCCCGATCAGGTCAGCCTGGACGCTTGGGCCAACCTCCCGGCCCCGAACGTGACCGTCCGCACCAACGCGGGGAACGCTGCTCTACCCGCCAACGACCCTCGACAGTCAGGCCAGGGGACAGGGGGAGGAGCTACCGCTTCCGGTGTAGCTCCGACCAGCGGCGCTCATGGCTCTGCCACCTCGATCACCATCACCGGCACCAACCTGACCACCGTGAAGAAGGTCAACGTCGGCAAGGACTGCGCTCAGGTCACTGTGGTGAGCGCCACCAGCGTCACGGCCAAGACACCAACCAGCGTGGCTGCGGGCGCTCAGACAGTGAAGATCTCCTTCTCTGACATGTCCACCCTCAACGGCCCCACCTACACCTATACCTAGGAGGATCATGGCTGCCCCCTATCAGGGTCCGTACCAGATCAACCCCCTGGAACTGCCCTCCAATCAGGCCGCTGCTGCCTTTTATACCGTGGCCGGGAGCGGCACTCCTAACAGCCCCGGCAACCCGTTCCTGGTGTCCACCGTGGACCCAGCCGGGACGACATGGTGCCAGTCACCCATGGCTCCTGGTGGGGTGACACCCTCGTTCACCGACGTCGTGACCACTGGACCGGCCCCGAGCCGGCAGGCTTGCGCGCAGGCTGCGCTGGCCGTCGAGCAGGCCAGGCTCCAGGGTCGCGCCGACGCCCTTAACCGGGACATCACGGTGGTGACGGCCACGCCATGAGCTTCGTCACCCACTTCTATCCCCAGGAGATGCCCATCCCTCCTGTCGCCCGCTATCAGAACACCGCTCCCCAGGATGGCAGCGGCTACAGCCACTCCATCAGTGGCACCACCAGCCAGCCCACCGGGGCCATCATCAGCCCGGTACCCTTCCCGGACGCCCCGGACACCTCCCCGCCGGCCAACGCCAACCGGACTGACTGCTCCACCAACAGCGCCGTCAACAACACCGGCCCCGGCACCACCATGGCACCGGTCAAGAGATGGCAGGCCGAGCAGACCCTGACCAACAACCAGTTGGCCGCGGTGGCTGCCCTCCTCCCGGCCTCCACCTCCACGCTGACCACCGTGGCCCCAGCTACCGGCCCCACCAGGGGAGGCACCGCCCTCACCCTGACCGGCACCGGCTTCGCTGCGGGGGCCACCGTGACCGTGGGCGGGCGGGCTGCCTCCAGCGTGGTGGTAGTGAGCGCCACCTCGATCACCTGTGTGGCCCCGGCTGGGGACTGCCCAGGCATCATGGGCGTGTCGGTGTCCGGTCCCAACGGCAACGCCTACAAGGCAGCCAGCTTCACCTATACCTGATGCTCGCCAGCGTCTGGGACTCTGGGTTCGCCATCAGCACCTACCTCCTGGTGTTCCTCATCTGGGGCTTCGGGATCTTCTGCGCGCTGATCTGCCTGCGGAAGCGTCACATCCTGTGGTTCATCCTGGGGTTCTTCTTCGTGTTCTGCTGGTACATCGGAGCCATCCTCCCTGACCGGCGACGGGAGGTCGTGGTGGTGGAGGAGCGGCCCCTATGACGACCCAGAAGGGCGTCATTACCTCCCAGGAACTACGACCTTCCGGGCGCAGATTCATGGTGGCCGATAGTCCCGCACCCTGCTACCAGGACCGGTGGTCAGGAGACTGGATGTGCGGCCACGATCACAGCCCCTCTGTGCCCCTCCAGGACGCCTACCAGTACGCCGAGGGCTGGACTACCCAGACACCGTCCTAGGCGGTCCTGTGGTCTCTCAGGCGGCTCTGTAGACAGTCTGGCTAGGTGACCGTGTACTGGTCAGCCGCCTGGAAGTCCTCGCCAGCCACCGTCAGCACCACGTCGTAGCTGCCCTGCGCCAAGCTGTCAACCACCGTAGCTGTGACCGTGGCGTCATCCACCACCGCCACGTTGAGGCAGGGATCCCCGACGACGACATTGGTGGTCTCGGTCAGGCTCACGCCCGAGACAGTGATGCCAGTAGCAACGGTGGCTGGTCCCGAAGTAGGAGTGAAGCTGAAGACCGTAGGAAGTGGTGGTATCGGTGGCAGAGTCACCTGGAACTCTGGGCCGATGACCACGGTCCCGTCTTCCAGTGTCACCTGGACGGGATATGAGCCGGCCACTACCGGAGTCAGAGTGCCAGTGACCTCTGTGTCGCTCACCACCAAGAGATCGGTCAGGTCCGCGCCGATATTGACCGCGGTGGTGGTGGACAGACCGATACCGGTGACAGTGACCGTGATGCCGGCCTCACCACTATCAGGCTCAACCTTGTCGACCGATGGCCCCTCGCCCAGGCCAGGAATCCAGGCCCCACTCCAGGGTGAGCCGTCCACGTTGTAGTACATGCTGGCGACGACGGGGTAGGTGTCATCGATGGTGGTCTTGATCAGGTCGTCACTTACCAGGCTTTGATCCGGGGGATCGCCAGCCGCGTCTGCGACCTCCGGGGTCTGGGCCACCATGCGGATGAAGGCGTTGTAGACATGCTCTGCGCCCCGCAGAGTGTCATAGGCCAGGTTCGACAGGGACGGGTTCGCCAGGTCATCGAGTTCGGCCTGGCACTCGATGAGAACAGAGACCTTGATCCGCTCCTGGAACTGCTCGTCCTGGGCCAGGGCCGCGATGCTGGCGTAGCTACTGCTCATTGACCGTCCTCCTGTCGCATGGCAGCCGCCTGGCTGGCCTCCTGGGCTGACCGGGCCATCTGCATCTGGAAACTGACCATGGCCTCTGCCGTCTTGAGGCCCTGGAAATCTGCCAACACGTTGGCGACGGCAGGGTAGACGTCCTTGGGGGTGGCCGGTCGCTGGGCCACGAACCTCTCTTCGGTGTTCAGGACCGCCCTGGAGGAGCCATCGAGGTCGACCACGACCAGAAACAGGGTCATGACCTCCTGGGGTGGCGGCTGCGAGCCGTTCAGGTCAGTCAACTTCGCCTGGCGCTCGCTTGTACATGCCGGCGGCATGGCGGATGGCCGTGGTCACCTGGCTGGCAACGGGGCAGAAGTCGCAGAGGTAGACCGCCTTGTCGGCGGGCCAGTCCCTGTTCGTCAGCTTGCGCCCGTCGTCCCGCCAGTCGATGCAGTCGGTGCCCTTGGGCCTCCGGTGCAGATTGAAGCACCGCATGGCGTCTTCCCGGTAGGTGTCCTTGGTGGCATAGAACTCTGGGTGGAAGCCTGTCCAGCGCTCCTGGAGGCCCTTGAGGACGTCGTCACGGTGGCCCTCCCAGAAGGTGTGGGTGCCGTGGATCCGAAGGGGGTTTCTCATCTTCGTGCCCGTCCTGGCATCCACCAAGGTCTTCTCATCGCAGTGGCAGGGATCCTCTGAGGCCACCAGGAGAGCGGCGGCGTCGGGCTTCATGTCACCGTGGCGCTGGACGTGCCGGCGCACGAGGTTGTCCAGGATGGGATCCTGGGCTTCAAGCTGGGGTGGGCCACTGTAGAGCGGGAGTTCCTCGATGGTCCGACACTCCCGGCATACCAACAAGCGGGGCATCAGGTGGGCTGGGGCTGGAACCCCACGTCGTGGGTGAAGCGACCGTCCGGGGTGCGCTTCGCCGCGGCCTCCGCGATGCCAAAGCCGTTCGTCCCGTGGTTCAGCATCAGCTTGTCGGCCCGCTCCAGCCGGCGGTCAGGGTCAGGGTAGAGGGAGCGGTTCTGGATGACCCGCTTGTAGGTGCCATCGACCATCCCGTCGATGAGTTCGGCGTTCATGCTGCGGTCTCTGTTCTCAGCCATCAGGGTGTCCAATCTCGCATGTCAGACGTGTCCATGGTCTTGCGGGGTGGCTTCTTCATGTGCTTCGGCTGGTACTCCTCACCGAAGGGAGTCTCAGCCTCAGCCTCCCCACCCCACGCATGTCGAGGTGGACGCCTGGGTGTGCCCATGTTGCGCGTGTAAGCGGCCCGATTTTCCCGGCCAGCCTGCTTGGCCCGAGCGTATTCCGCCTCTTCCGCTTCGGCTGATGGGCCTTGGGGGGATGTCCTGACCGGCCTGCCACCCGACTGACCGGCCATCGTGGTGGTCTCGGCGTCGTTGTAGTCCTTGGCCCGCTGCCTGGCATTGACACGGGTCTGAGCCAGGGGACCGGCGAGGCCACCCAGGACACGCAGGGCGGGGACCAGGCCGACGATGCGACCGTGCATGGGGCGGGCATAGGGAGCCAGGTCTCCGATTGGACCGATGCCCTCAGGCACACCACGAGCCACCTACCACACCTCCTCAACCCCTACGTTACGCGCCGCGCCCTGCCAGCCGGCGACGCCTCCACTAAGATCCCAGCGCTGGTTGGGGTAGCTGTTGGGCATGTCCAGCACCTCACCTATGGTCGCCTGGCGGTCCTCGTAGTCCTCGTAGCCGTACCGGGGAGGGAAGGGTTCGGCCAGAGTGGGGATGGGTGGGCGCACCGTCGCCACGATCTCGTCACCAGGAATCATGGCCGTTCGCAGGGCAGCCGTGATCAGTAGCTCCTGGCTGGAATAAGTCGGCCCGGTCTCCGCGTAGATGTCTCCGCTATTTTGTAGCTGCACCGGGCGTGGGCTGGTGATCACGACCCGATCCTAGACCGCGGCCATGCCATCGAAGGCGACTGAAAGGAACGTGTAGGTGTAGTTAGAGTAATACTGAGCCGTGGCTATGGAACAGTTCACCCGTAGCTCAAGGTAGTCACCGGCGTTCCATCTTACGACAGCACCACCGGCAAGAGCGACGGTCTGATTAGCCAGAAACCAGATGTCGCCAATACGGAACGACTCACCACCGTTCCTGAAGACACTGGCGAGCATCCTGGCCCCGGTAGTGCTGACAGGAGAACAGAGAAGAGCATTGACCCGCCACCAGGCACCACTGAACGGTAAGGTGATCTGATTGTTGGCAACCATACCGAACGGGTCATTCAAGGCACCGGGGTTGGGCAAGCTAACCACTACGAAGGTGTTAGCCGGGGTTATGGTGGTGTTGGCGGTGGGCCAGGCGTAGCACTTTAATACGTCCCTGGCCCTGAACCACTGACCATTAGCCACCCCGTTCTTGGCTACCCACATATCCCCGGTGGGATCCTGGAAAGTCTGAATGGTGGTCCCCGACGTAACTGGCGGGGGTGTGGGTACGAAGTCGGTGTAGTTGATCTGGGTCATCAGCCCGTCCCCAGGTAGTCGATGCAGAAATAGGTCAAGTTACCGCCCGTCGAACCGGTGTAAGGCAAACCGGCTGAGGTGCTATACGCCTCCTGCCAAAACTGGTCGCCAGCGTTGCACGGCCAAGTGACCTGAGAGTAAATGTAGGTGCCAGTGCCGGTCGTCGCCACGCCAACCTGAGTCTGAACGATTCGCGTTCCACCCGTGAGGGCGGGGCCACCATAACGGATCATCTGGTTGGTGAAGTAGCCCGTGGCGGCGGGAGCAGCGATGGTATAGCCGGCATAGATGAGGTAGAGACCGGCAACCGGCACAGTGTAGAGACCAGTAGAAGAACCGCCATACATACTGTAAGCGTCGAACTGCCTGGTGTCACAGAAGGGCGAGCCGATACTACCGGTAACCTGCCACGCGGCACTGCGGTACCAGCGAGCATGTAGCGCATCCCTGGCCCGCTTCCAGGCACCGCTGTACACACCATTGGCTGCAACCCATACATCGCCCAGGGAGTCGGTGAAGCTCTGAGTACCGGAGCCTGAAGTGAGCGGTGCAGGCAATGTCGGAGTCACTGACTGGACGTACTGCATGGTGGCGAGATTGGCCGGGGCCACTGGTACCGGAGCCTGGGCCGAGCCATGCACGATCACGTTGACGTTGTTGGGCATGTTGGTGCCCACGCTGACCTGGATGGAGTTGGCGTTGACCACCGTGATCTGAACCTGCACCATCTGCCCGGTGACCGCGTCATACACCTGTACCAGGGGCACCATGGTGTTGAGGTTGTGGTTGATCTGGAAGGGGGCAGCCGTGGTGGGAGCCGGCAGTGTCTGGTAGTAGGTGAAGGGGAAGGTGGTCGCGCCAGGCGTCAGCAGGATGTAGCTGCTCGACGCCACGTCCCAGTATTTAAGTGCCGGCATCAGATTCCCTCATCGTAAAGCTCGACTATGGCACTGTTGATTGCGACAGAGCCAGCGTTTGCTGTGCCTGGGTTAGAGAAGACGACAGAGGTCGACGTGCCTGTGGCTTGGAACCCAAATGCCCCAGCCATGTTACGAGCAGTGCTTACGGGCGTCGGAGTGCCGGCATTGTCGTACCACAGGAAGACACCCACACCCATACCTGTGGCGGATCCATTGATGCTTACAGCCCAACGAATAGCTCCGGCTGGTGAAGCGCCCGTACCACCACCCACCATTGCAGCAGCAACCAAATACTGCCGGTTGATCACTGTCGAGAAGGTGGCCGTCAAGAGAGTGCTGGGCGTACCCGCTGACGCTGGGCCTGTTTGACGGCCAATCAACCCGGCTGCCGGTGAGTGCCAGGCTCCCCAGGCTCCACCACTGTAGACACGGGTGGCAATGAAGGCTGGGTTGCTGAGAAGGGTGGCCCGCTGCTGAATGTAGGCACCCGCTCCAACCACCTGTGTCTCCAGGACAAAAGCTCCTGCCGGAATAGGTGGGGAGTTGGCCGGGGTGTTGTTGAACCCGTAGTTCCCCGCCGTCTGCACCGTGTTCAAGTCGGAGGCATTGTTGATGCCCTGATCCACCACGCCTGGTGGACCCTGAAACTGCGTCGCCGTGACGCTGGTGTCTACCCAGAGGAGTCCGTTGGGTGGGGTGATGGATGGGGAAGTCGCGGTAGGCGGTGTGTTCTGCACGTCCGCGTAGGCTGGCCCTCCTGCCGCCCCCGGCAGCCCAGGCAGATCGATGTACTTGGCCTGCGCTACGTCCCAGTACCTGATGACCGGCATCAGTATCCTCCTGAGAACTGGGGAATAGAGAACCAGAGCAACGCCAGGGTGACGTAACAGTTGCTCGCCCCAGTAGTGGCCTGCCCAGACAGGGGGAGTGGTGTGTTGGCTGGCAGGCTGACCGACCCCTGGCGACAGTAGTTGTAGCTGACACCAGCGGCAGTCTGCATGGTGCCACTAGAGACCACGTTGCCACTGGTATCAGTCCGTACAACATTGTGGATGAGGCTGCTGGCGGCAGCACCGAAACCGTAGTTGCCAGTCATCAGGAGGTACACCGTGGTGGCGTAGGGGAAGGGACCAATGGTGCCCATGACATTCATGGCGTTACTGGTATTAGCAGCCAGGCTGCCCCTAGAGTCAGACAGGGTGCCCATACTTACGGGCGGCTGATTCTGCGCGTAGTTTTGTATACTCATCAGCCCGTCCCCATGTACATGACTTGTAGACCATTATGCGCTGCATTGCCTTGCGACTGGGCCAAGGAGCCACCTATCCAGTAAACCTGTAGGTAGTCGCCAGCGTTGAACTTTCCCGTGTAGGCGGCTACCCACGATGAGAGGGCTGTACCACCAGCGGGCGCGATCACGCCGTAATAGAGACCAGAACCGTTGACATCAAGGGTCAGACCGTACTGAGTGGCACTCACCAAAGCCGTGTTGGTGGACACCATTGCGGTGACGTTGTAAACGCCAGCTACGGGAATGGTGATCCTGGCTGTAGCACCAGTGGTCGCCATGCCGTAGGTGTCTGAAGACACACTGTCGAACTGATATAAAGCTCCTGATGTCAGAGCGATGTTGGCAGCAGCGAAGATTCGGGAAAACAGCACGTCCCTGGCTAACCGCCAGTTGCCACTGTTCACACCATTGGCTGCCACCCAGACCTGACCCAACACATCCGTGAAGCTCTGCACACCACTACCGCTGGTGATGGGTGCCGGCAGATTAGGTGTCCTGGCGTCTACGTACGTCTTGGTGGCGTAGTCACCGGGATTGATGGGCTGGGCTGCGGCTGGGGTGGCAAGCACGACCACGTTGACCGAGTTGGGCATGTTGATCGAGACACTGATCTGGATCCGGTTGGCGTCGAGGATGTGAACCTGAGCCGAGACCAAGTTGAGGGTCACCGCGTCCCATAGCTGCACTTGCACCCAGGTGGTGGCGAGGTTGTGCTGCACCGTGTAGGGCGACGAAGCCACCGTGGGAGCCGGGATGGTCTGGTAGTAGCCGATGTTGTACAGCGGACTGGCAGCACCGGTCGCTCCTGTAGGGCCGATGGGGCCGGTCCCCGCCAGGAGATCGATGGTCATGTAGGTGTTGGCGACACCTCCGTAGACATTCTGTCCGGCTGGGGTACACCAACCCTGGGCGTTAATAGTGTCACCAACAGCGCATTGAACGGTGTCCACTGTCTGTGACAACAGGAACTGGTTACCAGCAGCAGCCGCCGGATAATAGGGCGAGTAGTTCTGGGCTGTTACCGTCCCATTTTTTTGACAGGATGTACCAACAGTCATGTTGAGAGTGTTGGTCTGCACCAATATGTTGACCGTGACCTGATAGAACCCAGCCACAGGGCACCTGTATTGCGAAGTGCCGGCATTCCAACCTGAGTTCGTGTCTACGATGACGTTATCGAAGGGCAGAGTGGTGGGAGTACCGGTCATAGTCCAGGCCGCAGTGCGAGACACACGCATGCTCACCTGGCCGGCGGTTACCGACGCTCCCGTAGGCCCGGTGGGACCAGTAGGGCCAGGGATCAGGTAGGGGTTCCACGAGGGATTGGTGGTGGGGTCGATCCACAACAAGCCTTCGGGGGGCGAGATAGTGGGCGAGCTTGCGTTGGGCGGCGTCCCGGTCACCGGAGCATAGGGAGCGCCACCTCCACCACCCGTGGCACCCTGCCAGGCGTTCCAGGTTGTCCCATCAGAGAGGTAGGCGATCTTGCTGGCCGTGTTGTAGTAGCAGTCACCGGCAGGACCGACAGCAGGGGCAGTCGCGTAGGGAGCGATGTTGGTGATGCCGTAGGAGCGGGGCATCAGCCTTGCACCGTCACTCGCCAGCCCGCGCCCAGGGCCGGGTTGTACGTGATCTGCACGGTATTGACAGTAGGTGCCGTCCAGTCCACCTGAACGAACTGGTAAGGGCTAGCACTGTTGTGAACCATGACATGGACATCCTGGGTATTGAGGTTGTGGGTAATGGTCTCCGGTGAGGCTGAGCCGTTTAGAGTCGCGGCGTACTTCTTGACCATGCCCGTGACAGCGGTGTTGACGAATGCCTGGGTGGCGATGACCGTGGTATCGACGGCCACCTGGCCTGCCGTCGAGAGGATGCCGGTGCCGGCACCAACGGCGAAGACGTTGCCCGTCAGTGTGAGGCCGTTGCCCGCGGTGTAGGTGCCAGCCCCAGTGAACTGGACGTAGGTCAGGTTGGTGGAGCCAACCGTGATCGGGGCGTTGTTGGTCAAGACCCAGCCCGTGTCCGACTGGGAAGTACCCTCCTCGATGTAAATCGCCATGTTGAGGATCTGCGCGCCCGTGGTGCAGTCCGTAGACCTGGCCCAGGCCCCTGCCGCCACCACATAGACACCGTTCTGGGTCTGTGTGGTTTGGTTCTTGACCAGGATGCGGTCACCAGCAACCAGGGCCACACCATCAACCGTCTGGGTGGCAGACAGGGTGATGTTGGCCGTGGTGGTAGCTCGCGCCGGGGACTTCCAGGAGAGGCCAGCAATGGCGCTGTCGACGTAGTTCTTGGTGGCGGCGTCCTGGGGGTTGGTGGGGTCAGCCAGGTTGTTGATCTGGAACGACGCCATGTTGAGCGCCCCGGTGGTGGCAGCCAGGGTGTTCACCGATGGCAAAGCCGGGGTGCCATGGGCATGATCAGAGTGAGGAACCGTCACGGCGCTACCGGTGGCAGTCGCCAGGCCGTACGAGGTCTGAGCAACAGGGGCGGCGAACCCAGGCATGCCATGCCGGTGGTCATCACGAGATGGGAAGGCCGAAACACCTACCGCCTGGACATCACCGATGGCCTGGTTGACCGGGTTGTTAGTGGTCAAAGCCGGGGAGCCATGAGTATGGTCTGAGTGCGGCAGGGTGGCAGCGCTACCTACTGTGCTGGCTAAGCCGTAGCTGGTCTCGGCCACCACCGTGCCACCGAAGGCGGGCATGCCATGTGCGTGATCGCCGGCACTGGCCTGGGTCGCTACACCAGCAGCGGCAGCACCACCGATAGCCAGCGTGGTGACAGTGCCAGACATGGTCGCGCCCGCCGCCGAGATCCAGACGGTGCCGTTCCACCAATACAGGACGTTCTGAGTGGAGTTGTAGTAAAGCTGGCCTGTAGTCGGAGAAGCTGGGGCGCTGCCCAGGTTTTGGATCTTGGCGTTGCGAAGCTCATTCTGGCTGAGGTCGACGGCACCGTAATAGACAGGCATGGCTTGCTCCTAACTCAGATACGCGTAGCCGCCTACGGCAGCCGAGAAGGTCAGTTGCACTGTGGAACTACTGGGGTATTGCAAGTTGCCGGGGAAGATCTCATTCCCAGTGGAGTCGACCACGGTCACATTGGGATAGAAGCTGAGCGGATGAGAGATCGTCCAGGTGGTGGCCGCGCTGGCCTGGCTGTAGGTGTAACCCAGGGTCTGCGTCCCGCCAGTGCCTCCCGCCTGTCCCACGCCGGCACCGATCACCACGTTGACACTGTTGGGAGGAGTGACCCGGAAGGTCACGCTCACGGTGTTGGCGTCAACGACCGTGACCTCAGCAGCGATCAACTGGCCGTTCACGGCATCCCAGCACTGCACCAGGGGGTAAAGCGAGTTCAAGCTGTGAGCGATGGCATACGGGGAGCCTGCTGCTGTCGGGCTGGTGATCGTCGCGTGGTAAGCGATACCAGGAGGGCCGGTCGGACCCACAGGGCCAGGGATGGTAGAGGCTGCGCCAGTAGCTCCGGTCGGTCCTGTCGCGCCGACACCAGTGGGACCAGCAGGACCGGTGGGACCAGGGACGGTGGAGGTAGGCCCGGTGGGACCAGTCGAGCCAGTGGCTCCAGTGACACCGGCACCTGTGGGACCAGTCGGGCCGGTCGGACCTGTCACCGTCGAGGCAGCCCCGGTCGCGCCCGTGGGACCGGTGGGGCCAGTAGGGCCTGTCGTTCCCTGGCCCACACCAGTCGGGCCTGTTGGGCCTGTCGGTCCTGTGACCCCAGTCGGTCCTGTGGGACCACCGAGAGGGCCGGTCGGTCCTGTAGGCCCCGTCGCTCCCGTAGGGCCAGGCACCGTCGAAGCTGGACCGGTAGGTCCGTTGGGACCGGCGGGTCCAGTGGCTCCCGTAGGCCCAGTGGGGCCGGCGACTCCAGGTATGCCCTGCGCGCCCTGCAATCCAGTGGGACCGGTCGGTCCTGTTACTCCCGCCACGCCAGCAGCACCCGTGGGTCCGGTCGGACCAGTGGGACCGGGGCCTCCGGTGGTACCGTTCGCCACCACCACGGTCACGCTGTTGGGTGGGGTGACGCGGAAGGTGATCGAGATCTGATTGGTGTTGACCACCGTGATCTCGGCCTGGAGCATCTGACCGTTGACCGCGTCCCACAACTGCACGATGGGCACGGTGTTGTTGAGATTGTGGGTGATCAGATAGGGCGAGCCAGCCATGGTGGGAGCGTTAATGGTCTGGCTGTAAGTGCTACCGGGAGGGCCTGCCGGCCCGGTGGGTCCAGTGGGGCCACCCAAGGGACCGGTGGGACCAATGGGGCCGGTCGGTCCTAGAGGACCGGCAGGACCGGTGGGACCGACTGATCCCGTGTTGCCCTGGATGCCCTGGATACCCTGCGCGCCAGTCGGCCCTGTGGGACCAGTGGGTCCACCAGCCGGCCCAGTAGGACCGACAGGGCCTACATTTCCTGTCGCTCCAGTCGCCCCTGAGGGGCCTGCTGGTCCCTGTGAGCCTGGCTGACCGGCGGGGCCAGTTGGACCCGGTGGACCGGCTGTGCCACCCCCACCGGACTGCTGAGGCAGGTATGTGGGGTACGTGGGATCGCCACCCTGAAACAGGCACCAGACCACAGAGCCGACTACGGGAATGCTGGCTGCCTGGGAGATAGGAGGTGCCCAGATCCTGACCGGCTGCGACCCATAGATCTGGGGGATGTACATCTGGATCCGGCTCTTATGGAGCGGATCGTTGGTGGCGTAGACCTTGGCCGGGTAGACACCCGGCGCGGTGGTGGGAGTGGGGCTAACTGACGTTGACATTGGACGAGAACTGGGCGCGCCAGCGGTTGTTCACGAGTCGGGTAGGAGGTGCGTTGGTGATGGCGTAGGTCAGAGGATTTCGGGGCGAGAAGGCCACAGCCGTCGTCTGCACCGGGCGCATGCCACTGTCGCCCTTGGAATCACGGCCTAGGCCCACATCCATGGAGTAGCCCACCGTCGAGATCTTGTGAGTCACGTCCTGGACCCACCACACGCCATCGTTGTTGGCGTCGATCCCATTGAGGAGGATGGGCGTGCCCTGCTTCACCGTGGTCATACCGGTGAGCGTGGCGTTGGCCTGGTAGTTGAACCGGTTGTGCTGGGCCATGCCGGCCAGGAACTGGCGAGCGCTGCCCTGACTGGGGACCACCGTGTCGGAGATCTGCTGGTTGAAGAATGGGTAGACCGATGTCTGACCCAGGATGGTCATATCCTCACCGTCGTTCACCGCACCGATGATCTGACCTGTATTGAGATCGAGACCGCCGATGGTACGAACGGCACTGGTAGCGCCCGGTGTGAAGAAAGACTCCCCCGTCGTTGCCTGGAAGGATGACACCCCTTGCTCAGCCACATTGGTGGCGGTCTTACGAGTCTTGAACATCGGCATGCTGGGGCCGTAGCAGCGCACCGCGACGTCAGTCGAGATGAAGCGCAGCAGGGTCTGATTACAGGCCAGGCTGTAGCCATTCCTCGCGGCAAGCTGCGCCAGGAACGACCAGGCGGAAGCACCGGGGTTCGATAGCTGCGGCCAGATGTAGTCGTCGTTCTCAACCAGTGAGGACAGGTAGTACGTGCTGGCGATCAACTGCACCAGGCTCGACGCCTGGACCCCCTGCCAGGCTCCGGTGTAGGGGTCTTTCATCGAGTAGCTAGCCCCCAGGCAGACCACGTCCTCAAAGGTGGACTGGTCCGGGAGGGACTTGTCGTAGTGGGCCTCGACGTGGTCGATATAGCCGAAGAACCAGTCGGTGTCGGTGGGATTCCAGCCGTACTGCATGGAGACCGGGGTGCCTGGCTGTAGCTCCGGGGCTTCGGTCGCTGTGCCCCTCACCGTGATGACGGCGGTGTCGTGCATGCCCTCAGTCATCATGACCTTGACCGTGTTGACGGTCTTCTTGGCCTTGATCCCACCAGGATCGAAGGTGATGTAGGCACACGCCTGGACGGTCATGACGTCGGGATCCTGATGATCGCACCGGTTATGAGAAAGTCGGGGTATAAGATCTCCGGGTTGGCATTGGCGATTTTCCACCAATAGTCAGCCATGCCGTAGACCTTGTATGAGATCAGGTCGAAGCGGTCACCATCCACCACGGTGTAGTAAGCAAACAGCGAAGGCCCGGTGGGCACCGGGCCGAACACCGCCACGGCAGTATCGCCGGCAGCATCGATGGGCACGGTGATAACGGGCTGGCCCATGTACCGGGAGCCTTGGACGATCATGTCCCGGCTCCCTTCTTGAGGTTGAACTGTTGGGTCGCGGAAGATGTGGACTTGGTGGCCCGGACAGAGGACAAGTACTGCCCTCCAGTCTTGGCGGTCAGGGGGATGCTGTTGACAAGGTCCGGGCTGGACATGCTGGGCTGGTAGATCCGCATGACCGAGATGTCGGCATACGCCTCGATGGGAACCATGTTGTAGTTAAAGAGGGTGTAGGTGTAATCGAGGGAAGCGATGGTGCCCTGGAACTGGTACGAGTTCGCACCACCGAAGACGATCTGGAGCGGGTAGGTCATGGGCGGGTAGCCACCGGCTCCGTAGTTGCCCACACCAACCGCGTTGCCATTATCAACCACGGCATCAAAGATCCCCACCAGTCGCTCCAGAGCGCGGATGTCCCAGCGGCATCCGATGTCGGATGGCCCCTTGACCCCACCGTAGGCCACCTCGTACATACGATTGAAGTAGATGGTGAAGCTGACAGTCTGATTGGTCACCCAGTAGCCGCCGTACTGCATGTTGGTGGGGTCTTGTTGCAGCGGTGAGGTCAGGTTGGTGGTGTCGATGTTGGACCCCATCGAGATCTGTTGCGGGTTCATCATGAAGTAGAGGCGGAACTGCTTGGTGGTCAGGTCCGCGATACCACCCCGGACGAGGTTGTTGCCTGGCTGCAACACCATCTGCTGAAAGTACTTGGAGAAGGGCAGATTATCTCGTGGGTCTTTGAGGGAGGAGATGATCGACTGCTGCGCCGCAGCCTCCTGCTTCCAGGTCGCTCCCGTGGTGCTTTGACTGCTGCCTGACCCTGACCCTGACCCCGAGCCACCGCTAGCACCACCGGTATCGCCACTGCCACCAGTGCCCTCCTGGTTGGGACGCATCGCCCCCAGGAAGGGATCGGAAGGGCTGGCACCTCCAGGGGCGTACATCGGTCCCTGGAAGCAGTTCTTCCCGGTGTACGGCTCCTCGATGGTCTCGCCATTGCCGGCGTACATGACAACGTGACCAGCGGTACTGCTGGCACTCAAGCCAGGAGGACCGAAGATCAACAGGTCACCGACGAGGAGCCTTTTCTCCAGGTCAGTCTGGGAGATGCCCTTGTCTGCTCCCGTGCAGTCGACCACCCGCGTCAGGGTGGTGTTGTTGTTCCAGAACTGGCCCACGATACGCCCACCCAGAGCCACACCAGGCGCACCAGGACCGGTGTTGTAGGCGTAGACCATAAGGCCCGAGCAGTCGAGGCCCGGTCCCTGCGGTGGGGGCATGTTGCCACCCCAGGCGTAGGGAACACCGATGACAGTCTTCGCTACGGCGTATGCCTGCTGACCTATCTGGGTGTTGACCGGAGCCGGCGGTGGCTTTGGATTGGCGGGCATTACGAACTCCTCACAGCCATCAGGTTCTGAGGCTTAGAGATCGCAGCCACGAACTGCTTGGCGATGGCGTCCATGTCCTGCTGGCTGGCGTTGGCCGGTACCTGGAGGACAATGGCCCCCGGCTTGAAGTTCATCGACACGATGGGAGTGTTGCCCTGCGCCCCGCCCTTGTTGTAGGGGGATGTTGAGTAGTTGTCAGCCGCTGGCACCACGGCCTCACCACGGTGGAGCATGGCAAGCTGAGTGCGAGCTACAAGCTGAGTGCCTCGCGCATAACCGGCTCCCTTGGAGGACAGGATGTTCTGGGCGAACTTGATCCGGTTGGACATGGCCGGGATCCCAGCCCGCTCGTACTGCTGCTCAAAGACCGTGGTGGCATCAGTGACATTGCTGGTGCCCTTCAACGCCGCCAGGGAACCAGCCTCAGTGCCGTTCAACTCCTGTGACCACATGAAGTCCAACTGAGTCGCCAGGCTGTTGGGGTCACGGTTCTGTGCCTTGGCCCAGGCCACCAGGGTGTCCCACCGACCACCCACTGACCACTGAGCGATGCCGCGGCCAGGACCGCCAGCCTGGGCCGAGCCAGGGTTGATGCCCGACTCCTGGGCCAGGTTGCCCAGGATGCCGGCTGCCATGAAGTCCTTCAGGCCCTTACCCAGGAAGAAGTTGTATGCCTGCTGAGCATTTCCACTACCGGTCAAGTTGGTGGGCTTACCGGACCCGGTTCCACCCGAGCCACCCGCACCACTGCCAGACCCATCAGAGGTCTGACTGGCTGCCCCGCCACCCGTTCCCAGGAACATGCCAGACAGGTCGTTCGGCCCGATGCCAGCCGACTTGTAGTTCCAGGCCCCGCCTCCCTTGGCGTTCGATGCCGTGCCCGCGTTCGTTGTCGCTCCACCACCACCGCCCTGTGACGGCACTGCAATACCAGCGGCTAAAAGCTGCTGGATAGTTTGAGTATTACCGGCACCACCCAAGGAACTCGCGAACGCCATGGCTTGTTGCCGGGTCATGCCGCCAAGACCACCGTTGCCCTTACCACCGCCCTGAGCCGAGGCCGCTGTTTTGCCGGCACCTATCCCGCCGCCCTTGGTCAGTGTCGCCAGAGGAGATCCGGCTGGAGGCGGGCTGAGCAGCATGCCCAGAGAGGTGGTGGCGATATCGCTGGGCTTGCTCGCCAGCATGTCGAGAGCGGAGTCCTTGCCCTGACTATCGCCACCGGCCAGACGACCCTTGACACTGCCAAGAGTGCCGGCCCCGCCACCATGACCGCCCTTCCTCCCCTTCATCTTGTCGACGTCCTCTTTGGTGAGGACGAACTCGCCGCCATGGACGACGGCCAACTGGGGGCCGTTTCCTGGTACCTCACCACCCTGCTGGAAGATGCTCTTGATGATCCCGCCCACACCGGGGAGGTGACCCAGCATGCTGGTCCCCATGCTGGCTCCAGGGATCATGTTGGTGATGCCACCCAGGAGACCGTGACTGCCACCGAAGATCTTGCCGATGAGGCCACCACCCAGGGCAGACAACGGCGTCGCCGCCTTCAACAGAGCGGCTGCGGCATCGTTCAGGTTCTTGGCCGCGCCGGCTATACCAGGCTCAGCCACCGACTCCATGCGTGACTTCGCTGACTGGGCACCAAGCTGGGCGTAGGCCGCGGTACTACCGAAGCCAGCCGCCTTGGCTCCCGCCTTCGTACCGAGATCCACCTTGGTGATGTCCTTGCCCTGGGACTTCATCCCGATCCGGGCGCGGGCATACTGCATGAACCCGGAGTAGGCGTCGCTCCCTGGTGTGATGCCTAGAGCCGCCAGGTTGTTCTCTCCTGGGCCACCGGGTGACATGTACGACTCAAACTGATCGCCGCTTGGCGCGCCACCAGGGAAGCCAGCGAACATCTTCTGATAGATCATGCTGTACTGGGACGTGACATCCATGGCCTTGCCGCCAGGTCTGAAGTTCATGCCGAACATCAGGCCGGCGTTTAGCGTCCCCGGCTGCTGCATCTGATTCTGCGTGACCATGGCCTGCTGCCTGGTCATAGAAGGCATCATGGTCATGAGTTGCTGGGCACCACGGTTGAAGGCGGCAGCGTTCTGACCCGCCACACTCTGACCACCGAAGGGGTCAGCACCCATGTAGTTCGCCATGTACATGTTGGCCTGGGCGTAGTCCCCGGCGCTCTGGGCGAAGACACCCTTGGGGATGACGTACGCGCCCGTCTGACTGCCCAACGTCTGCCTCCCGAAGGACGGCCCGAGCGAGGCCCCGATGAACTGACCCTGGACTGCGTTGGCGATCAGGTTCTGGGCGGCTGAAGAGGAGAGGACGTTGGCGGCTGAGCCGATAGCACCTGAGACCATGGAGGCTGCGCCACCCAGGCCACCACCGCCACCAGTCTGACCACCATTGCCAGACGTGGTCATCTTGGCCGTCGCCTTCCAGGCCGCATCGAGGCCAGTGCCTTCAGGCAGCCTGCCCCACTGATCTTTAAGCTGGGCGTTTATCTCGCCCGCGCCACCCGTAGGCATCGACTGATTTCCCTGGGCACCCCCAGTCGGCGGTCCTGCATCACCACGCGCACCAGGAGACAGCCACAGCCCTCTACCCGAACCGGCGGCACCCGTCCCACCGCTACCACCTCCTGCGGTTGCACCGCCACCTCCACCACCGCCGCCTCCACCGCCCATGCCGCCCATCGCGCCCTGAACTTGCTGTACTTGCTTCTGGAGACCCGACAGGCTCTTGGTCAGACTGTCAACAAGCTGAGAGAGGCTGCTGATGCTCTTACTGGCCGATGAACCGAAGGAACCGAAGGCACTCTGGACCCCGGACAGGGCAGAGGTGATCTTGCCGATGGACGCGGCGAACTTCTCCGGGCCACTACTGTCAAACAGCCCTACGCCATAGCCATCAGCCACTTATTTCTCCAGGACGACCGCTATCCAGTGCTGACGCTCCGGGTAGCTCATGGCCTTGATCTCGGACAGGCTCCAGCCGGGGAACTTCTCAGCGATCCTCCGGTACTGGAGATATAGAAGGTCGAAAGAGGTGAGGTCGTTAACGAAAGAGATCCACCAGAGAGATCTGGTAGCCGGCCTCCCGCCCGCACTCGGTGCATGTGACCATCACCTCCTCCATACGGGGGCCGGGTTGCCCATCAGCCATGGCCTCAATGATCTTGCGCCGATCAGCCATGCTCATCTTCTGGGCGATGTGGCCCATGACAGGGTTACCGTCGAGCGAGCGTATGGAGCGGTCGATAGCGATGGTCGCCTCTTCCGGGCCGGTCCTGTTACCGTCGCCCACCATCTCAAGCTGCACTTCCCCGGTGATCATGTGAACCAGCGCCAGGTGGCCGTTACGGAGGGTCACCTCGATGTCCTGCACCATCGGGTTCTCCATCTTCTTGATCTCGATGGAGGAGTCCAACTCCACGATGCAGCCAAAGGTCTTGCCGCACTCACGACAGGGGAAGTCAGGCACCTCCCAGTCGTTACCGAAGGTCAGGACGCGGATCGCCAACATGAGCGCAGCCCGGTCCCCGATCAGCATCTGGCCCAGCAGCCTGGGTGTCGACTCCAGGTCACCGATGCCCAGCACACACCGTTTGAGGATGAGGTCGACCACCTTGGGGACGTTCACAGTGGGGCTACGTAGCTCCCGCGCCATGGCCTCCTCGTCGGAGCCGTTGATCTCCCGGATGCGAGCCTCTGTATGCAGCCTGCCGTCCTGATCCAGGAAGCCACCTGGCAAGGTCACCGTGTCAGCGGGCAGTGAGGGCATCATCGGCACCGGGGCCTTGGTGACGCTCTTCGCTATGGCGTTGATCTTGTCCGGGTCATCGATGACGGTGGCCGTGAACTCAGTCAATGGATCGGGCGTGCTAGTCATATCACCAACCAGGAGGCATCTGGGCTGGACCGATGAAGTTAGTCGGTTCCATAGAGCCGGCTAGTACAGCAAAACCCTCGTGTGCCAGCGTCAGGTTTTCGATAAATACTGCGTTGCCACCGGCTTCCAGATCACTGAAGCTATAGCCCATGGGCCATGCGTTAGCGACCGCAAAGCGAGCCTTGATAGCCGGGGGATTGTCGACACCAGCAGCGTACCCGGTCTTGGTGATGGGGTGCTGGAGGACGTCAATCGTAAGGCTGGAGCGGAAGTTCATGCCTGGCGCACCGGTCCCGCTACCACCACCGCCGGTCACCGTGAAGATCATTTCAAACCAGCGATAGATCTCGTCGGTGCCGCCTTTACCACCATTAAGAGGAGTAGCCATGAACCCTCTTGTGAGAGTTAACGGACCAAAGTCCGATTGTCCGGGCATCTTCCTCGTAGTTGTGTTGTTCCCACCTTCGCGGTAAGGGATGACCTCATTGTTGACTGATAGGCCCGACACAGCCATGAATCCCATGCGACCGATAGTCGTAGGAACAGCCGTGGAGTTGGGCGAGGTGATGGTGACCAAGAAGCGGAAGTTCCGCAGCGGGTCGGAGTTCAGTGGACGTGTGGTCATGGTTCCTCCTAAACGGTCGTGACGCTGACGCTCTGCCCGCCGGCCCACTGACCGATCTGGATGACAACGAACTCGGCGGGGTACTGGAGAGCCACACCCACCTCGACGTTGACGATGCCCTGCTGGATGGTCTGCGGTGTGTTGATGGTCTCGTCACAGGTGACGTAGTACGCCTCCGCGGCGCTCGTGCCCTGGAGGCCACCGCTCTGCCAGAAGGACGTCAAGAACTGGCTGAGGATCATGGTGATGGAGTTCCACAGCACCCAGTCGTTCGGTTCAAAGACCGCGAACTTGGTCATGGCCGTCAACTCGGTCTGGAGATAGAGCAGCGTGCGCTCGACGGGCACGTACCGGGTGACGAGGTAAGGCGACAGCGTCCGCGCTCCCCAGATCACCACCCCGGACCCCGGCACCGAGATGAGGCAGTTCACGTTGGCCTGGGTCAGGCTGCCCTGGTCCGCGTTGGTGAGAGTGCGCTCCAAGCCATAGGCCCCGAGCAACGTGGCCCCCAGACCAGCGGGCGCTTTCTGCACCCCCCTGTTGGCATCGGTGGCGATATACATGCCAGCGACGAAGCCGCCTGGCCCCACCATCCTGGTCACACCAGGCACAGACGAGTATGGGTCGGAGATCTGCACCTGGGGGTAGTAGATGGCACACTGCGGGCTGGCTGACAGGCCCTGGACGAAAGTCACCATGGCACTGGGACTCATGGCCGGCGGACAGTCGATGACCACGAAGCTGTCACCGCGCTGCTGGGCGTAGCCCACCACGCCCGTGATATCCGAGCCAGCCGTTAGCCCTGGCATGTTGATCACGAAGGGCTGGTCCGGGTACTGATCCAGAAGTTGGAGCGCCGTCAACTGATCCTGGAAGGTGAGAGCCGAGCCGTCACCACCGCCAGCCAGGTTCACCGGACCCAGGTTGGTCACCGGGTTGTCAATGAAGGCCGGCGGCGAGATGGTCACATGCAGAGCCGTCCCTGATGCCGTGGCGTTGTTGGACATGGTCACAGCCGTGGCGCTGGTCACCGTACTGATCAAGGTGCCGGTGGGGATGCCCGGACCCGAGAGCGTGCCACCCTTGTCCGACTGGGTGAAGGCCCCAGTGGCTGACGTGAAGTTGGGCGAACTGCTCGTGGTCACGCCGTCAGTAACACTGCGTGGGTTGGCGCTCGTGGCTGTCTTGTCGATCAGGTTGATGTAGTTCGACCCGGTGTAGGGGTTGTTGATGAGGTTGATGGCGTAGTTGTTCACGCCCATGTTGGTGGACCCAGCCACCATGGACAGATCCGGCCAGGTCTCCACCACATTGGCGGGGGCGCTGCCCTTGTACATCACCTGGATGGTGAAGCTGATGATATTGCCAAGAGCATCCTTGATCGTGCCAGGGACGATGTTGACCCAGAGGTTGTTGCCCCAGGCTCCGACGTTGTCAGCGTTGATCTGAAGGGTCGGTATCGACGTGGTGGCCTGATCATTGAACGTCGTGGTGGACAGAGTGGGGCCTGAGGCGTCGAGCCGGTAGGCCCGGATGATCATGGCGCTGGAGCCGCCGGCAGAGAAGAAGGTGTACACCGCCAGGTGCAGCAAGCTGGGCGGGTAGGCGGTCTCAAACCCTCCGTACTGGTTGGTGAACTCACGCCAGCTATTGCACCGCGTCGGCACCACGGGGCCGCGAGGGCAGGGTCCGACAAAGCAGGCCGACGCCGTACCCGGCGAGGAACTGACATACGTGGGGAAGGACGACGTACTGACGTACACCCCTGGCCTGGTCAAGGTGGGCATTGGCTATTCCTCCACTGGTTGGTACTGGCCGGGTATCTCGGAACTGAGGTAGCTGGCAGGGGTAATGGCGGCGATGTTGCGTGGACCCCACAGGTGGTCCCCGGTGTTCTTCTCCAGGAGGTTGATGATCACCTGGCGTACCCTGGTGGGGAGCAGGGTGACGATGTCCTCGATCTCAGTCGGGATGCGTAGCTGGTAAATCTGGCGGAAGATCCGCTTCTCGATTTCCATCGAGTTGGTCCGGGAGACACCCATGACGGTGATGCGGCGCACCGTGCCGCCTGGGCATTCCATCTGGGCGAACCGCGGATGCAGCTTGCTCATCGCCAGGTGGCCTGAGATCTGGGAGATGTGCTGGTTGATCCGGGCCGACGCCGTGACCGTGTAGTCGAAGTCCATCGGCAGGGGGTAGTTGATCGAAGGGTACGGCTCTTGGTCAAAGGCGATGTTTTGGAGGTACCTATACTTGATCGGCGTCCAGCCCCGGTGTTCACGCTCGTGGGCCACCCGCTCCCCCGTGAAGTTGATCACGATGTTGGGGTAGGTGATCCTGCGCTCCTCACGTGCCGGGTTGTGGAACCACACCGGCACCGCGCGGGTCTCCTGGGGAGCATTGAGGTCGCTGACATAAAGACCCTGGAGAAGGTTCTTGAGGCCCATGTCCTCTTCGGTGTAGAGGCCCAGGAAGGGAGGATTGGGTACTACGTCGTTGAGCGGGTTGATCATGGTCATCCGAGCGCCCCCCTCATGCCCAGGAACTTCTGGTACCAGGCACGGGACTCGTCCTGGAGATGCTGGAGGAACTTCTCCTCCACCTCACCGCTCTGTTGGGCCAGATCCATCGCCACATCGCTGACCTGGAAGCTCTGATGCATGTCCTGAGCCTGGGACATCAGCGGGTGATCCGCCGGCAGGCCGACATGGACGTTCTTCTCGTCCTGAAAGACGTGAAGGGCGTCGGCCACATTCCGATGACCCTTCAAGCTGGGGTCACCGTTGATCAAGCCCGCCATGCTGTCGCGGAGCGTACCGCCAGCCTGCTTGGCCGCACTCCTGACCGTGCGCTGGTTGGACATTCTCTTGTATTGGGCAGCGACTTTTCCCAGCTTGTCCACGTCTGATTTTTTGACGCAGTCATACGACGAGGAAGGCATTTTTCCTCACAAAAGCTGGGCATTTTCTAGCGGTACT
>Ga0126373_10000286_pt1 | contig 33510 bp, 23 predicted proteins | sample PanSoiMetPlot_11_FD_92545 | JGI IMG/M metagenome (GOLD analysis project Ga0126373, IMG submission 92545) | Tropical forest soil microbial communities from Panama - MetaG Plot_11 | ecosystem: Environmental > Terrestrial > Soil > Tropical forest > Bulk soil | place: Panama | collected 2016-02-17 | reverse complement strand
TTTCTTTTTGAGCTCCGCGGGAATTTCTTCGGTGATGTACTCGGCTCCCATCGTCTCGTCTTTCCAGATGATGGCCTTCATCGTCATCAGGTCGACGACGCCGACGAACTTCGCTTCTTGACCGATGGGGATCTGAATCGCGACAGGCTTGGCACTGAGGCGCTTGCGGATGGTATCAACGGCGTGCTCGAAATCGGCACCCATCTTGTCGATCTTGTTAATGAAGCAAATTCGCGGGACGCCGTACTTGTCAGCCTGTCGCCACACTTTTTCCGATTGCGGCTGCACGCCGTGAACGGCGTCAAAAACCGCGACCGCGCCGTCGAGCACGCGCAGTGAGCGCTCCACCTCAGCCGTGAAATCCACGTGGCCGGGCGTGTCAATAATGTTGATGCGGATGTCGCGCCAGGTACAGGTCGTCGCTGCGGACGTAATCGTGATGCCGCGCTCCTGCTCCTGCTCCATCCAATCCATGGTCGCAGTGCCTTCGTGCACCTCTCCGATGCGGTGCGTCCTGCCCGTATAAAACAGGATGCGCTCCGTCGTAGTGGTCTTGCCGGCATCGATGTGCGCCATGATGCCGATGTTTCTGCAACGCTCTAATGGGACTGTTCTTGGCACGACTAACTCTTTCTGGGCTCCAAAATCAGCTGTTAGCTCTCAGCCTTCAGCTTTCTGTTAAACGCAACTCTTGTCATCCTGAGGCGTGTTCTTGCGCCGCGGAACTATGCAGCTTCTCTCACCATCTGTAATGGGCGAACGCCTTGTTCGCTTCCGCCATACGGTGAACATCTTCCTTCTTCTTGATGGCAGCGCCGCGGCTGTTGGCCGCATCGAGCAACTCATTGCTCAACTTGTCGATCATTCCCTTTTCGCCGCGTTCGCGCGCATAAGTGATGATCCAGCGGATAGCCAGCGAGGTCCGGCGATCAGCATTCACCTCGACCGGTACCTGATAGTTCGCACCACCCACGCGGCGGGTCTTCACCTCCAACAGCGGTTTAGCGTTCTCGACAGCTTTCTTGAACAGCTTCAGGGCTTCATCGCCGCCCTTCGACTCCAGCTTCGTCAGGGCTTCATAGAAAATGCCCTCAGCCGTCGAGCGCTTTCCCTGCCACATCATCGAGTTGATAAACTTTGTCACCAAGTCCGACCCGTACACAGCATCGGCCGGCACCGTCCGCTTTGCGATATGTCCTTTTCGAGGCATTTAAGCTTTTAGCTCCTAGCTCTTAGCTTCTAGCTTGAGCTTTTCTGGCCACTGACAACTGGCCAACTGATCCCTACCCTTTTTTCGGTCTCTTCGCTCCGTACTTCGAGCGTCCCTGCATGCGATTGGCAACCCCCACCGCATCCAGCGTTCCACGGATCACGTGATAGCGCACGCCCGGCAGGTCCTTCACACGGCCTCCACGGATCAGCACAATCGAGTGCTCCTGCAGGTTGTGCCCGACTCCTGGAATGTACGTCGTAACTTCAATGCCGTTCGTCAGCCGGACACGCGCGACTTTCCGCAACGCCGAGTTCGGCTTCTTCGGGGTCTGCGTGTAGACGCGGGTACATACACCGCGTTTCTGCGGACATCCCTGTAGCGCAGGGCTCGCCGTCTTGTAACGAGGCCGCTTTCGCCCCTTGGCCACCAACTGATTAAAAGTAGGCACTCTTGCCACTCCTTGCCGGCGCACTCCCTCGAGGCGCACGGCTCTAAATCCACCGTTTCGGATTACGCATCCGTGGGCATGACCGGCCACAACCGGCCATTACTTCTCGTCACACATTGCGCAGCCAATCGCACGCGGGCTGACGAGAGATTCTGGATTCCCTGTAAGACTTACGCTGCCGACGGTGGCGCCCGGCCAAACTCCGGGGGCACTCCGTTTCGTCAGCCTTGCCCTGCATGTCCTTTCGCAAGGGCGAAAGGCGCCGCAGGTACGTTTCAGCGAGGAATGCTTCCGAACTTCACTTCCATTCGGAAACCCTGTTTCTCTAAAGCTCGACCGCTACTCTCTGCACACACGCCCACAAAAAAGTCGCGGCACACTGCAAGCCTGGATGAACTCGCGGAACGAATCTAATATAACAAGTCGTTCAAAACATCGTCAACTCGTTCTTTTGCATCCCATTTTCCAGGGCAGGATTCTGTTCTAGCAAGGGTCAGGATTTCCGGCGCTTGCCGATTCTGTGCCCAGCCTCTACACTACAGGTTTTCCAAATCATGAATGCAAATCCTCTGCGTCTTTCAGGCGCGAGGATAGGCTAGTTCTCATTATTGATATCGATTAACGACGAGGAGTGCATGGGTAGGTTTCCTTGGCTGGGTTCGCGCCTCGCAGTCGCTATTTTTTGTTTTTCGACCATCACGGGATGCGGCGGTGGATCTCACCCCGGACCTCCTCTGTTTCCCGGGCACATCAATTTGCTCCCCTCAATCAGTACGTCCCTTACGGTAGGCGGAACCTTAACCTTCGCCGCCATCGTACAGACGACATCCGGAACGACCCTCAACACCACAATCACCTTCGCTTCCAGCGATACTTCCATTCTCAATTTAGCCCCGAATGGCGTAGCCTGTGCGGGGCACTGGGACGTCGCCTTCACCACCTGCACTCCGGGTGCGACCGGGCCGGTAACGGTAACGGCCAGCGCTTTGGGCGGGACCAGCATTCCTACCTACGTCTTTGTTCATCCGCCTATCGACAATATCAGCGTAATCGGTATTCTCCCGAGCGGTGGATCGGTGCAGGAACCGTGCCTTTCTCAATCTCAATCGATGACCGTCGAGGCACACGCCTATAGCCAGGGAGCCGACATCACCACCGCTGTAGGACCCTTCACGTGGTCGGCGAACAATGCGGAGGTCGTGACACTTAGTCCACTGGACAACAGTTCCTACAACTTCCCCACGAATCAGGCGACGGCTACGGCGACCGCGCCCGGCATCACCTACATTTATGCATCCGCCAACGGAGTTAGCAGTAGTTCGTTCCAGCAACCCCAGTTGACCAACTCTCAGGGAACCGCTTCACCCATTCTCGATTTCTTTGCGACCTGTTCCATCGAGAATATTGCGCTTGAACTTGGCGCAGCAGGTTCTGGTCAGACCAGCTTTGCTGTGCCGAAGGGCTCTGCGAACCAGACTATTATCGCCACCGTCACCGATATCATGGGTTATAGTTCGCTCCCGAGAACCGATGGTGGGCTTGTACTCAGCAAGACTCCTCTTACATGGATGTCCTCCGAACCAGGATCCATTAGCATTCCTGGTGCTGGGTGCACACAATCATGCGCGCTGACGCTTTCCAACCCGGGTTCCGCGAGCATTACCGCATCCTGTTCACCGCCAACATGTAACGTCGGGTTCCCCACGATCCCGAACGCGTTTCTTACGAACGGTCAGCTCGATACGACAAAAATCGACAGCTGCACCACCTATTTCCAAGCCTTGTTTTCACAACTCAAGAGCTGTCAGCAGATCATTCCCACCCCGGTTTATGCATCTCCAGTTTTTATCGATCCTTCCGATCCTTCCAACCCAACCCCGCGGACGCTGTCGTTCGCGGCAGCCATCTCTGGTGTGGTCACGGGCACGACATCGACGGCCACAGTGTTTGCGTCCAGCACCGGATGTAACGATCAGCCGCCTTCGGCTTGTAATACGTTTGGCTACAACGTAACAAGTAGGTCATCGGCAGGAAACGCCACTCAGCTTCCGGTTTCGCCTAACTCATTTCTTACAGATCCAACCGGCACACGGGTCTGGATGGGCAGCAAATTTGGCGCACAGATCGTCACTCCCGCTAACTTCGGCTCCAGCACGTCTCCGTTTTCATCGCTGGGAACTGTGACGGGAAATGTTCTTGCCAGTTCGCTCAACGGTGCCTCCGCAGTGTTTTCCGACAGGATTCATCAACCGAATCAGGTTTATGTCGTCGGTTCGAATGCCTTGTCGCCGGCTATCCTCAATATTCCGAATGCAACCATGGCCGCATTCACACCAGATGGCCTGAAGACTTACATAGTCAGTGCCAGCACGACCTCAAATGGCACCGATTCCCTGTATATATACTCACCTTTTCAAGCGCTGCAGGGACCTTTTGCACTTTCTGGGTCGGCCAGGGCCATCTCTTCCTCCCCGAATGGCGCCTTCACCTACATCGCTCAGGCTTCTGTTAACGGCTCGGGTGCAAGGCTCGACGTTTTCTCCAATTGCAACAATCAGATAGCCGCATCGCTCACCCCCCTGCACGCGGATCCTATTCTGATGAAGGCTCTGCCCGCGTTGCCAATGGGCAGCACAGATTCCTCGGGCTTTCCGATTCCCCCGGCGATTCCTCTGCCCGGCGTTGCGGCCCCGGAAGATATCCACGTGCTAATTCTTGACAGCACCGGATTTGACGTCATTACAATGCAGACTAGCGCCCCACCGTTGGGAAGTCAGTGTCCCCAGGGAAGCCAATTTGTGAGTGGCGATCCCGGGAACCTTGTGCAGCGCTTCGAACTAGGTCAGGGCACCCTAAAGCCCCTGGATTTTTTCTTCTCCGCCGATAACACACAGCTCTACGTAGTCTCTTCCACTACTTCGAGCATCATCGTCTACAACATCGTCAATAACGCAGTGACTGGGGGCATCCAGCTTCAGAACAACGCTATCCCCATCACCGCAGATATGTCGCCGGACGGGGGCACCATCGTGATCGCGGGCAGTGACGGCCTGTTGCACGAAGTCAGCACCGAACTTGGTGGAAGCGACTCGATTCCGATTTCATTCTCGAATGCTCCAAACGCTCTGAACCCGTTCTGTTCGCTCGATCCTGGCGGCGTACCCTGCACACTGAATGTCGCGCAAGCCAAACAATAAGGATGTAGCGGAAAGCGCCATCTAGGGACCGCCTCGGTTTTCCGGCGAAGCTCGCTCTGCGCTAGGTCGAATGGGCGAAGCCGAACGGCCTGTGCTCGAACGTGGAAGGTGCGGCCAAGAGTCGCGCAACGCACCAAGCGGGAGGAAGCAGAGCTGAGGTGGGGAAGTTCCTTACGGACTACTGATTGCCAACTCTTTGCCGACGCTATCCAGTACCCCATTCACAAAATGAACTGACTCGGGAGAAGAGAATTTTCGCGCAATTTCCAACGCCTCATTAATCACCACCGCCTTAGGCGTCTCCGGATAAGCCAGCAACTCCGCGACCGCCGCCCGGAGCAGATTCCGATCCACGGCCGCCATACGCTCCATTCGCCAATGCTCGGCGTGTTTCTCGATCAGAATATCGATCTCACTGCCACGGTCGGTAGCCACCCGAAACAAATCATCGGCGAACCCGCGCACCTCGGCGCTGGTCTCGGTGTGCTCGGCCCAAAAGGTGCGCCGCACCTGTTCGGCTTCCTGCTTTCCCATATCTGCTTGGAAAAGCATCTGCAGCGCAATTTCCCGTGATTTCCGACGTGTTCCCATTTAGCGTTCAGCCATCAGCCATCAGCTTTCAGGCTCAAGAATTTAGGCCGTGGTTTATTCAGTTTACATGGAAGAGATTTGGGGCGGAGAGACACAACTGGCATTTCTATGGTCCAGCGAACCCGGCTATGAACGGGACTGTTTCAGTTTGCGCGAATTCCTCGGCTTGGCTTTTCTGAAAACTGAGAGCTGATGGCCGACCGCATTGGCCTGGCTGACGCCCGACGCCTGACGCCTGACGTCTGCGGTCAGCGACGCCATCTCCACCGCCGCGAGCGCCGCCTCAAATCCCTTATTGCCCATCTTCAACCCGGCCCGATCAATCGCCTGTTCGAGAGTGTCGCAAGTGAGCACGCCGAAAGCATGAGGAATCCCGGTCTCCTGCGCCGATTGCCCAATTCCTCGGGTGACTTCATTCACGATTACGTCGTAATGCGCCGTATCACCGCGCAGCAGGCAGCCGATGCAGATGAGAGCATCATAGTTCCCGGTCGAAGCCAAAGTGCGCGCCGCCGAAGGAATCTCAAAGGCTCCCGGCACGCGCACAACATCGACGTCCTGCTTGCGAGCGCCGGTTCGAATCAACCCATCGCAAGCGCTTAGCAACAGCCGCTCAGTGATAAATGAGTTGAACCGAGAAACTACCAGCGCGAACCGCTTCCCGGATGCGTCGAGCTTTCCCTCAAGCGCGGGAATCGACTCCGGCACGGACTCTATCTTCAATTTATTTTTCCCTGTGATCTCGGTGCTCCCTGTGGTGGAGTTGTTGGACTGAAATCAGCAAGATACGCCGCGATAAAAGTCGATTCTGCAATCTGCAATCAAAAATCCGCAATCCAATCACTTTCCCTTGAACATCGGGGCGCGCTTCTCCAAAAATGCCCGGGTCCCTTCGGTCTTATCCTCGGTTGCGCAAGCCACGCCAAATAACACGGCCTCGAGATACAACCCTTCGGCCAATGTCATTTCCATTCCTTTGTTCACAGCCTCCAGGGCATACTGCACGGCCAGTGGCGCATTCGCAATAACCTTCGCCGCAATCGCCTCGGCCCGCGGAATCAATTCCGCCGCAGGCACCACTTCATTCACTAGCCCAATCCGATGCGCCTCCTGTGCCGTGATCATCTCTCCGGCCAGCACCATCTGCATCGCGATCCCTTTGCCTACCAGACGGGGCAGACGCTGCGTCCCCCCATAGCCAGGGATAATTCCCAGTTTCACCTCCGGCTGCCCGAGCTTCGCGTTCTCGCTTGCGATCCGCATCGTGCAAGCCATAGCAATCTCGCATCCGCCGCCGAGTGCAAATCCGTTGATGCAGGCGATGACAGGTTTTCCCAGGTTCTCTATCAGACTGAGCACATTCTGCCCGCGATGCGTATATTCCTTGCCCGTGACAGCGTCGTGCTTGGCGAGTTCGCCGATGTCCGCCCCGGCAATGAACGCCTTCTCGCCAGACCCCGTGAAGATGACGACACGAATCGCGGCATCGTTCTTGAGGTCATGAAATACCGCGCGCAACTCCTCCATCGTGGCCATGTTCAGCGCATTGAGCACCGTCGGCCGGTTCACGGTCACATACGCAATCGCGTTCTTCTTTTCGAGAATGATGTTTTCGAAGTTCATAGGAGTTAAATAGTTCTGTTCGCGTGAATCGTCCCAAGAATGATTGCATCCGGATTGTTACGGGTGCTCTCGATCCGATCCCATTCCACTTCTCCATCCTCTCCGTCCTGGTTGACGATGTGCGATCGCTCCACAGAAACCAGATGCCAATCTAGTGATCGTGAGGACTTCTCAATCCTGACCACTGCTGCTTCTTTCGAGTCAGCCCAAGTTGTAATGTTCATGAAACCGATTTCGATGAAGAACCCTGCTCGCGTTTGTGCAACCACCTCAAGGCCTGAGCGCAGCAATCTGATTCGCAAAGCGAATCGGATTGCGGAGTCGAAGGATCCCTACCATGTCAATCGCCCTAAAACCTAGATAGGAATTCTCTCCACAGTCGTAGGGAGAAGTCCATGCAGGTCTGACGTCGCGCCCGATGGCAGGGATCCTTCGACTCGGCGAGAATTCCGCTGGCGGAATTCTCACTCCGCTCAGAATGACAACTCAAACAGCGTCGGCCCCCGCCTAAAGCTTCTGTGCCCGAGGCTTCTCTGGGTCGGAGTAATCATAAAACCCGCGCCCCGACTTTCGCCCGTACCAGCCGGCCATCACCAGCCGCTTCAGCAGCGGAGGCGACGCAAACCGCCGCTCCTTGAACTCGTCATACATCACGTGCGTGATGTAGTAAGTCGTGTCGAGTCCGACGAAGTCCAGCAGAGTAAACGGCCCCATTGGATATCCGCAGCCCAGCTTCATTGCGTTGTCGATATCCTCAATCGACCCCACGCCCTCTTCATACGCCCGGATCGCATCCAGCAAGTACGGTACCAGTAGCCGGTTTACGACGAATCCTGTTTTGTCTGAAGTCCGCACCGGTACTTTCCCCAGCTTCTTGGCAAACCCGTACGAGGTCTCGTACACGCCATCGTCGGTAGCGATCGTCCGCACTACTTCGACCAGTTTCATCAGCGGCACGGGGTTAAAAAAGTGCAACCCGATGAACCGCTCCGGTCGCTTGGTCGCCGTCATCAACTCAGTAACGGAAATCGAAGAAGTATTCGAAGCAAAGATGGCGTCTTTTTTCAGGATGCCATCGATCGCCGCATACGTGTCCTTCTTTTGCGGCACGCTCTCGATGATGGCCTCAATCACAATGTCGCAGTCGGCCACATCGGATTTATTCGTGGTCCCGTGAAGGCGAGTCAGCGCAGCATCCTTCTGCTGAGCAGTGATCCCGCCCTTCTCGACAGGTCGCTCCGCAAACTTGGCCAGAGATTTCTCGATCCCCGCGAATCCCTTGTCGAGGAATTTCTTTTCGACCTCGAGCACCGTGACGTCGAACCCAGCCATGGCCGCCACTTGCGCAATTCCAGACCCCATCAACCCACAACCCAGAACCCCAACTTTCTTGATTTCCATAAATCGCTTCCTTGATCAATTGTCGACCGACTTGTGCTCCCGAGTCGCGTGTTTGCGGCGCTCAGGATGACAGCCAGCTTTGAACCCGTAGATCCTTGGCGAGCAAGTTAGTTCATACTCTCCACCACCATCGCAATTCCCTGCCCCCCGCCAATGCAAGCCGTTGCCAACCCATATTTCTTATGTCGGCGTCGCAGCTCATATAGCAAGGTGATCACCAGCCGCGTTCCGGTCGCGCCCAGCGGATGCCCCAGTGCAATCGCCCCGCCATTCACATTCACTTTTTCGCGGCCGAGACCCAGCTCCTTCTCAACTGCAAGATACTGCGCTGCGAACGCCTCGTTGACCTCAATCAGATCGATGTAATCGAGCGACAGTCCAGCTTTCTGCAGCGCAATCTTCGATGCCGGGACTGGGCCGCGCCCCATCACCCTGGGCTCCACGCCCGCAACACCCCATCCCACAAGGCGTCCCAACGGCTTGAGCCCGCGCTTCAGTGCATTCTCAAGCGACATGACCACCACAGCTGCGCCACCATCGACGATGCCGCTGGCATTGCCAGCCGTGACGGTCCCATTTTTCCCAAACGCAGGCCGAAGCTTCGCCAATCCTTCCATTGTGGTCTGCGGTCTCCGATGATCATCTTCAGCTAGCGTCTCCCCTGTCGGCTCCCCTTTATGATTCTTGAGAGGCACAGGCACCAGTTCTTCCTGAATCCGCCCCGCCTTGTACGCATCTTCCGCGCATTTCTGCGAGCGCAGCGCAAACTCGTCCTGCATCTCGCGTGTGATCCCCTGTTGCGAACCGTAGAGCTCCGCCGTGTTCGCCATATACGATCCGCAATAGGAGTCCAGCAGAGCCACCATGAGCGAATCTTCCAGCTTTCCCCCCGGAGCCAGCGTGAACCCATCCCGTCCGCGGATTACAAAGGGCGCCTGGGACATCGCCTCCATCCCGCCAGCGAGCACAATCTTTGCCTCGTCGGTTTGAATCATCTGCGCCGCCGAGACAATCGCCTGCATGCCCGACCCGCACAACCGGTTCACCGTCAGCGCCGGAGTCTCGATCGGAATCCCCGCCCGCAGCCCGACGTGCCGCGCGCCGTAGAGCGCATCCCCTGAAGTCTGCTGCGCATTCCCGAACACGACATGATCAAACTCCTTCGCATCGATCCCCGCGCGCTCAACCGCCCCCTTACCAGCAACTGCGCCCAGTTCCTGCGCGGTAAAGTCCCGTAGCTTCCCGCAGTACCGCCCAAAAGGCGTACGCGCCCCGCTGACAATTGCAATATGCCCGGCTTTCAGCATGATGAATGAACTCGCAGAACCCCAACCGGACCCGGCCAGGGCGATTTCGCCAAACTTGTCAGTGTAGCAGTCACGAGGAGAATTCACCACGGAGTCACGGAAGAGATGAAGATAACTACAACGAAGATCGAGAGACTGGAGGTGTGATTTGAGATGAGTTGGGACTTCGGGAAGGCGAAGAGGGAAGCCGCAAGCCGGCCTTTTCTATGCCACCGCTCCCGCCGCCAGTGCCGTAGGCCCAAGCGCAACGACGTGCCCTAATCCCTGGCCCATCGCCTGTCCCAGCGCCTGCTCAGCGCGATTAATCACTTCGGTGACCACATCCACGGGATCAAACTCGGTACGAATCACGGCCTCGGCCAATCCGGCTGAGAAAAGTGCGGCTGCGCCCTGCTCGGCTCCATCCTTCGCGGGCCAACGCAGGCCGGCCACAATCTTGCGCAGCTTTTCAATTGCCATCATCGCTTCTTTTTCCGCAGTTTCGCCAAGTAGGATTGCAATGGTAGTGGTGTCATAGCGGAACGCCAGGTCATTCGAGCGGATATTCGTCGCAAACATCTGCCCCGCGCGCTCCATCAACGCCTGTACGCCGGCATCACCGTGCTCCTTGACCAGGGCGCCGGTTTTGCCAAACTGCATCAGCACCACTGTAAGAGGGGTCGAATTCTGCACGGCACGCTTGCTTTCGGCCATCAACAAATCGAGATACGAGGCGCGTTTCAGCAATCCGGATTTCTCGTCGGTAACGGACAGATTCTTCACGAGTCGCCGCAATCCAGCGTTGTTCAGCGCGATCACCATTTGTTCTGCCAACGTCTTCAGCACGACCATATCGGCCGGTTGCCATGCCCGAGGTCGATTGTGTACCAACACCAAAATCCCCGCCCATTCCTCTCCTTCAGTCAGAGGAATTCCCAGAATTGTGGCGGCTCCCAGCTCGCCCAAGGCACTCTTGGCGTGCTGCAGCAAATCTGATTTGGCCGGATCCTGAATCGCTAAAGGCTCGTTCCCTTCAAGCGCCGAGTGGAGTGATGTGACCAGCTCTCCGATACTTGCCGTACTCGTCCTCTTCGTGCCCTCAGCGCAAAACTCATCCATCGCCGTGGGCGGCAGACCAGCCTTGCCCATCACCGCAATGCAACGCGTGGCCTCCCACTGCGCTCCAATTTCCTTCACCGCGGTATTCAGGACGGCTGGCGCAGTGCTCTGGTGGTACAGTTTTCGCGTGATCTCGGCCACACGAGTAAAGGTGCGCACATCCGCCGCCGGGTCGGGCGTCGGAGTTACGGCGCTAACCACCGGCGCCGGGGCAGGGACTGGCGCTGGCGTCGCGGCAGCGGGCGGCAACGGGGCTGATCCCGCATAGCGCGGCGTCACCCCCGCCGACATGTACAGTCTCTGGAGGTCTTCATTGCGCTCTTCTTCGCGCGGGAACAGTTCCTGGATCCTCTGCAAACGCTCGACTGCCTTGTTTCGCATCCCGTACTGCACCAGGATCTCCGCCTGCAACATGAGGTCTTGCAACGTCCCAGCTCCCAGCGTTCGGTCGTCGACATGCACTGGTTCCTCAGCCGGTTTGGCCGCTGAACTGAAGCGAGCGGCAATCACTTTGTAGCGCGCCTCATCGACCTTGCCTTTGATCATGTCAAGCCGCTTCAAATGTCCGGGCTCATAGGGGTCGACTTCCGCCGACCGATCTAGGCATTCCGCCGCCTTCGCAAATTCTCCGGTGCTGCAATAGAGCTCGAATAACTTCAGCAAGGTCGAACAGTAATCACTCTCACGATTCGAAGAGTTGTAGAGCTCGCTGAGGAACTCCAGCATCTGCGACGATGGCCGCCGCGTCGAGGTAAGATCCTCCATGATCGCGGTGAACTGCCGCCGTTCGCCGCGCCGCCTTTGGAATTGCTCCAGCTTGCGCGCCAACGATACGGCATCTTCGTCCTGCTCGCCGTCCAGGAAACTTCCAATCAGCCCGATGACCTGTTGCACCCGCGCGGGATTTTGCTCAAACAGGGACCATACGAGCGGCTCCGCCTCGTTATACCGCCCGGCCGCCACGAGAGCATCAGCAAAGGTCTCACGAAAATCCTGCGGCACGGGGCCGGCGTTGATCTGCGGCTCAAGGATGAAGATAGAGGCACCCACCTGTCCCTTTGCTAGCAAGCTCTTGGCATACGCCAGCGAGATCGCTTGATCCGAAGCGTCTTCCTGGTAGGCTCGCTCATACCACGGCGCGGCATCTCCCCCTTCGGACGCCGCTGCCAACGCTACGCGCTGAAATGCCGCCGCAGCCGCCTTCCGATTCCCCAACTCCGACGCCAGTTCGGCGACCCTCAGCAGATTCGCCTGGGTCGGCTCGATAGACACAATGCGATCCAGAACCTCCGCCGCCTCCTGCTTCTTCCCGAGCTTCGTTAAATCGAGCAAGGCCGCTTCGTACGTCCCCACTGCTAACTTCTTGTTCGACCCTTCCAGCAATTGTCCGAAGCGGAACTTCTGCTGCCATGTCGGGCTACCATGCCGCACCAGCTTCTTGTAAGTCAGGCTCGCCGCGTGGCATCTCCGGCCGATACTTGACGCTCGAATAACTCGCCGAGCAGCTTTACCGCCTCTGCGTTTCGGTTCAGCGACAAGCACAAGTCCGCCGTAAGCTGCCGCACCACATCATTTTCCGGATCGTCCTTCAGGACCAACAGGTATTCTTCGAGGGCTTCGGCAGTTTTGCCTTTTTGCAGGAGTTTCTCCGCGCGCTCAATGCGCTTGCCGACTTCGGCTCGGTCCAGGCGTCGCGTAATCTCAGGCATGCGAAAATCGGGCGGAGTAAACCCTGCTTCGATTCTAGGAGTGCCCCCCACCCCCAGCAATGCGGTAACGCCAGCCCGCGATTACGAAGGTCACAGCCGAATTCGGTTCAAATCCCTAAAGTTCTGTCAATTGGAAGGACCGCTCGTGCGTGCTCCGCGGGGAGCGCGGGCAATCAGCTGATCAGTCTGCGGGACCTTATCATGGAGTGGCAGGAAGATATTGAGTACAAACCCTTGATGGCACCAGATAATCTAAGCTCTCCCAGTTAGCAGCAGGCATTTCCGGCATCACGAAAAGGAAGCTGCAGATTGTCCTGTCGCGCCTTTCAGACTGCTTTCAGAAATGGGGCTTAGAATGCGCGCTGCATGACTCCCGAAGATCGTGACCGGATGGTCGAACTCTGCAAACGCATCGCCCGGGAAACCGATCCCGAGAGACTCTCCTCATGGATTGATGAGCTGAAAGGAATTATTCAGAGCAAGATTAGGGAACTTCGCGATGCACGACGAGTTTCGTGAGACTCCTGCGAAATATTCACAATTCGGCAGCCGGAGGAATGATATCCTTGGGCAACTTAGTAGGAAGTACATTACGAAAGTGGATTCATTCGGCAGTAGAGTCTTTGCGATCACACACGAATGGCGTAGTGTTTATGTATCAAGTTATTGCTGTTTGTCCTCAGACCGCGCCCTGAGGCTCTGCTAGTCCAGCGTTCCACGTCGTCTGATAGTACAAGGGACCCTATGCGACGTGTACCTCATTCCTGGCTGGAAGCCTACCAAGCTGCGTTAATAGAACCTGATCCGAACAAATTAATCGGGCGGGTTGAATACGCACTGAACGTGCTCGAAAGACGTTATTCAGATTGGGGATCCGATCCGGGTACACCCGCTGAATTGTCGGCGATCCAAAAGTGTATCAGTGCTTTGCAGCGCCTGATGAGGCAAGAAAGACTCGGGCGAGAAGCAGCTACCCTTGTAATTACGAAAGCCACAAGTCGTCGCTCGGCATGACGAGGTCATCCCTGAATCGCGACGGGCGGATGGATCATACAAAATCGGTGAGACCGTGAGGTCCCACCGATATCGGTAAGCTGGCTTTAGTCGTCGTCTTTTTCGTACATGGATTGGACCGCAGGAGCTTTTGTTCCCTTCACACCTTCCCAAAGGATCTTGTTATAGAGTTCCGTCGGGACGCGGTCTTCAGCCGAGAAATCGAAGCCACGGGTCTTGTCTTCCCACCACTGCGCAGTGTGAGTCGGTTTCAAGTTAGGACCGGCGACGAAGTTGACTTTCTTCACGTCCAATCCCAGCGTGGTTAACTTCAGCAATGTGGATGCCGTGGCGTTAAATGTCCACTGGCCTGAAGACCGAGTGTCGAACAGATCTGCCATCGGCCGCGCGTAATAGGTGTTCAGGTTGAGGTGCTCGGTGCCGAGGATGTCCTCGATGGTGCGGAGCACATTGGGCTGGCTGTAGCGTGTGCTCACAACCTTGCGCTGCTTCACATACGGGCCTACGAAGTACGTCGTGGCACGATGCGAATCCACGTGGTCCGCTCCGTCTTGAGAATCGTCTTCGATAATGATGATCAGGGTGTTCTTTGCGTACGGGCTGTTTGCCACGGCCTGAGCGAGCAAGCCGACAGCGTAGTCATTATCGGCCTGCTGTAGTTCCGGAGTGTTTACTCCACCCAGCGCCGAACCGAAACTGCCGGTGTGATCGTGGCTGAGGCCACGGATCATCTCGAGCGTGGGCAGATTGCCATTCTGAACGAACTGCTGGAACTCGCGGTTCCATTCGTTGAAGCGCCAAAAATCAGGATAGACCTGATCGTAAGCGCGGAAATACGGATCGTAGAACCCGTTCTGATTGATCACGGCATTCGCCGCTGTGGTCTGGATGATGCCAGCAGCGAAAGGATCGGTGACGGGGTTCTGGATTGTTCCCACACTGCCCGGCGTGTTGGCCATCCAGCCGTAGTTGCGAACTGTTCCACCAGCGTTCAATACAGCATTGAAGATGTATCCCTGCTGATAGCCGGTCGGACCGTCGGTAGCCGCATGGTCGCCGTCGCCAGCCAGAATGTTGGCCGTGCCGCCACTCTTCGCGGCGGTGGCAGCGCTATAGGGTGTGGTTGCACCAGTTGGGTCAAAGAAAAGGTCGCGTTCGGCGACAGTGTTGAGATTGCTTGGGATATTTCGGTTCTGGCCTTCACCTTCATAGGAGAGGCCACGGTTCACGCGCGCATAGTTGATCTGTTGTGTGAGTGTCTCGGTATTGGTCACGCGTCCACGCATGGTCCAGGACCACCCATCCATCGATCCGTCTCCGGGATCCATGAAGTTATCGAGGGTCACGAAATTCGACGCCATGCTATGGAAGCTGGGGGTGACGAGTTTTCCGAACAGGGTCAGCGAGGGCTCCCCGTTCGATCCATTGCCGAGATCGCCCAGAATCTGGTCGAAAGTGCGGTTTTCCTTCACGACGTAGATGATGTGCTTTATTTTTTCGTGAAGGAAATTCATCACTTCCTGATCCCGTTCTCGGGGTTCGAGGGAGTATCCATTGTTGGTTGCCACCTGGGACGTCAGTTCCCAGAGAGACTCGCTGTCCGGAACTCGGCCACTAACCAGGGACGCATGTTCCAGTTGGAGCTGATACTGGTTGTTTGCCCGCAGTAACGCGGACTCGGCCGCATTGCCGCCCGGGAAGGGGCCTCCCGGCGGAACGATGTACTGGATGAACGCGAAGTTGCCGTATCCGTAGCCAGGGTTCGGCCCCGTAATGCTCTTGCCGTTGGTGATGTACATCCAGCTGCCATCGGAACTGAATGTAACGTCTGTCGGGTCATATGCCGTTGGGATCAGCCCTACCGTGGTGAAAGCATGCGACCCACTCAGTGGGATCACCGCAATCGAGTTCGAACCGGCGTTGACGGCGTAAAGCGTTCCTTGGTTGATGGCAACCGAGGTCGGCGCAGCTCCCGTGGTGTTCGCGGGAAAACCGAACCAGGAAGGGCCGCGGGTGTCGATCTTGTGTGTAATCGTGTTGCTTGCGGTATCGATCACAGCAACCTGGTCCTGATTGTCTTGCGCAACGTAAACAGTCGAACCATCTGCGCTGAGAGTCATCCCGTTCGGGTTGCCATCCAATTGGATCCGGGCGACCAAGGAACCTGCTGTCGGATTCGACACGTTAACAGCGATGACCTCACGATCGCGATCAGCGCCAACATAAGCAGTCGACCCGTTCAACACGACAGAGTAAGGAAAGGTTCCGCCCTTTGTGCCGGCAGGAGCCCCAGAAGTGGAAAAGGGCCGTAGGTCGTATTCGTAACGTACCGTTCCTGTGGCCGTATCGATTACGCTGATCGAATCGTTGTAGTTGTTGACGGCTACGAGCGTCTTGCCGTCGGCGGAAATCGAAAGGCCCGCAACATTGGGCTCTACGCTAAGACCCAGCCCTTTTTGGTTGGCAGCGTTTGAAACGCAGCCGTCGGGTGCGTGACCAAGACCGATCTTCCCGCTTAATGCGAAGCTGGCCCCGTTATTGCTGTAGACGTACACTGCGTCATCGCAGCCGCCGGCGGCGTATAGGGCTTGCTCATTGGGCGCCCAGACTAAACCCACGTGCGCATTGAGCTGCTGGATGACTTGCTTCAGGGCAGGCTTCTTCTTGTTGTTGTCGCTGATGTCGTACAGAAAAAGAAATTGTGTGGAAGCGGTTCTGTCTACGTTACCGGTCGAGTCGTAGAGTGAATTCATTCCCGCCGTCAAGACCGCCAGCGTTTTTCCATCCGGACTGACTACCGCTTTTACCGCTTCACCTGCGACGAAGTTTGGATAGTTCGTCAGGCCGGGGTTCAATACCTGCTGCACAGCGTGATCCAACGCTGTGGGAGTTATGAAGAGACCTGGGGGGGTTGCCGACTTTTCATGGTCGGCGCCGTTAGGTTGTGCGTTTGCAAGACCCGCAAGAACCAGCATGGCCCATGCGAGAACAATCAGCTTCCGCAGTTCGTCAAACCTGAACAGTCTCATCCTGCAATTCCTTTCGCTCGAAATTTTCCCCACCATGTGAGGCGAGTTTCGGGGAGCGTAACATCGCGTCGGAGAGGCTCACAACAGCGTAGCCAAAAATTCATCTGGCATTCTCTGAGCTGTAACAATCGCAAATGACAAATGATTGTGAACAACTGGGAGGAAAGATTTTGATCTTCCCCTCGCATCAATGAGTCAGAGCGACGACTTGAAGTGATAGGCGAGGAGTCGAGAGAGACATCAAATCCTGGTGAGCTGGTCAGTAACAGTGGCGTAACAACAAGCGGCTCCCATTTGCCCACACGGAGAATTCTGCGCCGCCCGCAACAACGCTCAGGGATGGACATGCCATTCGTAAGGCGTTGCCTTAGTACTCGAGCGTGGCTCCCCTAGTTGAATGTTAGCTAACTTCTACACAGTCCGGTTGATACTTGAAACTTCGCGCCGCGCAGAATATGAAAACTGCGCTCGAATCAACTGGATTGAGGCATTTATGTAAGCTCCGCCGGAAGAGGAGGAAGAAGCTCATATGAAATCCCTGAATGGCATTTTGATAGGAACTGCACTTGCCATCACACTCGCTTGTTCGAATAACACACAGGCCCCTGATGTTACGAATAATGTTCGTCATGCCTTAGATAGCGCCGGGTTGACGGATGTGCACGTAACCCAGGATCGCGCTAAGAACGTTGTAACTCTGACCGGAAGCGTACCGACGGATGACGACAAAGGACGTGCAGAATCGGTCGCCAGGTCACAAGCAGGCGCCGCAGTCGTAGCAAATGAGATCGGAGTTCGTCCGCAGAACGACGAGGGAACGGCCAAGAAGGCTGACTCCGAATTGGATGCCGGCATCGACAAGCACCTCGAAGCAATGCTTGTCGAGCACAGGATGAATCGCGCCGTCCGATACGACGTGAATAACGGAGTGGTAACGTTGAAGGGCAATGTTCCGCCCCAGGGCCAGCGTTCGAATGTGGAGAAACTCGCGCAACAGGTGCCGAACGTGAAACAGGTGGTAAATGAACTCGAGGTCAAGAACCAGAAAGCGACCTCGACCAAGTAGTTGGAGCACCAGAGTGAACCTGCCCCGGAATTAAGAAGCAGCTTTATTGAGGGCAGGGCAAGCTTGGGAGACTTTCCAGTCAGGAGAGTCTCCCCGCTGCAGGAGAAAACAGTTGTGCACCGGCTTTGCGTAGGGGGGGTCAGGGCGTGAACGAAAAATCGGATCACATGATGGTTCTGCTGCAGGAACTGGCAACTCTGAAAAGAGCGGGGCGAGGGAGATCCCGACAAGATCTCGTTCCCACGAAACGTCGAAAGGAAATCACCCAAGAGATGAAGCGGCTCGCACAGGAAAAGAAGAAGGACTCACAGTGACCGACCTGAGCCGCATGGGCTATTCCGTTCGGAAGATTCCATGCCGCGCTTAATCATCATTGCCCGTATCGTGCATGCTTTGCGAGACACTGGAAGGGAGGCCTTTTACTCTAAGTCGAGAACTGTCTCATAACTCTTACTCGCTCCGATTTCAATCCTCTTCGCATGTTCCAGCCGCTTCTTGAGCAGAGTTAGATTAGCCCACTCCAGATCCCACCCGTCCTCGATCGCCATCACCGAATATCGCCCCGGCAGTACATCCTGCAAGGTAAACGTACCGTCGCTGTCGCTCTGATCGCGCCGGAACTTCGGCAGACTAATCTCGGCGTCCTCGGGCACCAACAAGATCATTGCGCCCACAACAGGCTTCTCATGGCGCCGCACCACGCCGGTGACCTTCGATCGCGTCGACGCCATCTGAATTTCCAACTCCACCGGCTTTCCGCCTGTGATCTGCACCGTCTGTCCGGCAACCTGCGCACCCGTTGCCTTCAGGCTCGATACAATCGAGTTCAGACCATTCATCGCGTACACCGAATATGTCCCGGCTGTCAGGAAATCGGTAGCGAAGTTAATCTCTCCTTTGTCCGAGATGGTCGACTCCAGAACCTCACCGGCGCGGCTATTCCAAAGCCTTACATACCCCTGCTGCTTTGGCTTCAACCCGCCTGGCATCCGAACCACTCCATGAATCGGAGTCACAACCGACGCACTCTCCGGGTCCACGTCCGCGTCCTCTGTGAGGTTAATCAGTGTCGAACGTTCAGACTGGATGTTGGACGGTCCAACGGAGATAAGCTGCAACGCGTAGCGGCCCGGCGCTGCACCTCGAATTTCGAAGGAATCGTCGGCTGAAGACTGCCGCAGCCCCACAGCATTGATCTCGGTATTGAAAACCCTTTGTTGCAATTGCACATTCGTGGGCCTCTGCCCACCGGCATTCGCATAATCCACTTTCACACGCAACGCCGGCACCGGACTCAACGTGAAATCAGCCGTCGAGTCCTCGCCCTCATTCAACGCAATTTGCGATGCCGCTGTCACATCGGTGACGCCTGGATAAAAAGTTGTTGGATACGCAATATCAAATTCTGGTTTCTGGGAAGGAACGGAGGCCCCAGCCACGTCGGCTTGCTGCAGCAGTTCGCTGAACCACGGTGAGGCTGAAGCCGCAAGGTAGTAAACTCCCGGCTCCAAGTGAGCGAACCGGTATCGTCCCCGGTCGTCGGAGGACGTTTGCCCTTGGAGAGATGTTTCGGTCAGCCCCAAACTTGTATCCGTACGAAACAAGTAGATAGTCGCGCCCCCGATAGGCTCATGGTCATCATCTTCGATTGTGCCCGTCAAACGTGCATCAGGACGCAACCGGAAAACAATATTCCCGGTATTCAGTTCTGCTTTGACCACGATCGCACTGGAATACATTCCATGCTGTTCAAATCCTTGCCTTCTGAAACCGTTCGCCTGTCCGCTGATCGTATACTTGCCGGGATCAGCCACAGTAAAAGCAAACGCTCCATCATCTCCGGTTAGCAGTTTTTGTTGTGTCGTTTCGAACTGATCCGCATTGCCGAGCCACACTTCCGCGCCTGCGAGCGGATGCCCATTAACCGCATTCACAACTCTGCCTGAGACTCGAAATTTCGCTGAAGCCTTCTGCCCCCAAAGATTACACGCGAGAAGAACAATGAGAGCGATTCGAGCAAAGTCATCCGCGGAACACCGCCACCGGCTGTCCGGCGAAGCGAAGCTCCGCCACAGTCGTACACCAACCGCGCTATCCTCCTTGCCCACTCTGTGAAACAGATTCACTTTTCCACCGCGGTCAGTCCCAGATTCACCATCGCGGTCCCACGCGCCCGTACGCTGATCTGCTCCGCATCCGAGAGGTAAGGATTCAAAATATCCGGATTCGCATACTCGAGCCGATCTCCGTCATTCAGGGCCAAAATTGCGTAATCTCCTGGCGGCACGCCCGAAATCGTAAAGTTACCCTGCGTGGCGATCGTCGAGCGGATGAAGTTTCTCGATCCATGTGGCTGCACCAGCAACACCAGCACATGTCCAGGATCTCCCACGGGCACCGTCCCACTCACTGTCGTCGCACCGTCGCGCACTACGACCTCAATCGGCGCGGGTTGCTCTCCCTCGACAACGGTTAAGTCGTCGATGAGCAGATCGACCCCTCCACTGTGTGCCGACTTCACCCACCATTCCCCAGACGTGGTGATGAGCAATCTGTAAGTTCCAGGCGCGACATTAGGAATTCCGCCGGAGTGTGCCCTCCAAGGGTTCACGCCTGCGAAAGATTGCGAAACCGGATCCAGTTGTAACAACACTCCGGGAACACCCTCCTGCATCCCTAGCTTGCGCTCGCCACTCCCACTAGCTTGTTCTTTCACGAATTCGACGGGTATGGTCACCGGTGGCGTCAACGGAACTTGCAGATCCGCTTCATCTCTACGCACCAACACGGCCGATCCCGCGGTTGTTAATTCCATTCCCTCCCTTGCTTGCGCGCTTACGCTGTACGCCCCGGCCGGAATCTTCGCTTCGAACTTTCCATCCTCCACCCCGACGCTCTGGCTGAAGTCAGTATCCTCTCCAGCCTTTCTCTTGAACGTCAGGGTCGACACGGCGCGTGCTGCGCCGCTCAGGATCCCTGCCACGTGATAGACCGGTTCGGCCGATAGCGTGAAGTCAGCGTCGGTCTCCTCTCCGGCTGCCAGTTCGACCGCGCTCGCAGCACTCATGTCGGACACGCCCGGATAGAATACCCTGGCGAAAACCTGTTCTCGCGGATTCGCGATGCCCTTCTGACTGAGTGTCATTTCGTCGTTTCGCTCCACTGCAACGTAGTAACGCCCAGCATGCAGCCCAGGAATGCGAAATTTTCCCTCATCATTGGTTCGCCCCTGAAACGGCTGCTCGGCCCACACCATCCTGCCCTCGACGTTCTGCTTCGCGAACAGATGTACCGGCAATCCTTCGAGCGGCAAATCGTCTTTGGTGATGACCCTACCCTCGATCGCGGCCCAGGGAGTAAGTTTCAGAACAACAGCAGGGGCATCGTTGCCCACTTGTGCCGGCGTGTTGGAACCATCGTCTGCAGAGAAACCTGGCTTCATCGGCGTCAGAAAGACATTGCCTTCGGACAGCCCTTCCAACACGAAGTGTCCACCAGCATCCGTGAGTGCGACGTTGCTGTTTTGTCCCGAAACCTGCACCGCCGCGCGGCGGACAGGCTCGCCGGTTACCGAATTGATCACGGTGCCCAACAGGGTGAATGATCTTGTATCCCCTCGGCTCTCCGTCGGGTTATCCGGCGGCGATGGCACACCTGCCTCTTGTGCCGGGATCAAACTCGCCGTCAGGCACAATCCGGGCACGAAAAGAACAAACCGGAGCAACCAGCCTAAAGGGATTCTCACAGCAATATCTCGCCTGCAAATCGCAGAGGACCAATGTTGACAGACTCTAACGCCTCAACCAAGTTCCCAAGGTCATGACGCGAACGTGCTCGGCTGCCTGTTCACCCCAGATGCAGGCTCCCGAACAACAGTTACCCGCTCGCAGAAATTTCAAAACAGGCTCGGTTTTTTCTGCAGGTTCTGCGCTATGTCTTTGCGATCTCTACGATAAAGGCTACCTGCCGAAGTACGGGCCTGCCCGTCATGCTATGTTGCAGCATGCCCATGGCGTCAGCCGCGCCTGCTCAGGTCCACGAAGAAGGGCTCCGGCACCAACTCTCGGCTGCACAAATGGCCATGGTCGCCGTCGGCGGCTCTATCGGCACGGGCCTCCTTCTCGGTTCCGGAGCCGCTTTGGAAATCGCTGGCCCCGCCGCCATCCTCAGTTTCCTGGCTGCCGCGATCATCAATTGGACGGTCGCCATGGCTTTGGGCGAACTCGCCTGCGCCCATCCTGCCGCCGGAAGCTTCGGTGTCTATGGGGAACTCTACCTGAATTCCTTCGCAGGATTTATCGCCCGCGCCGGATACTGGGTCGGCCTTGCATTCGCCATCGGAACCGAAACGATCGCAGCCGCAACCTACATGTCCGTATGGTTTTCCGGCGTGCGCGCCTATATCTGGATCATCCTTTTTGGCGCGGTTCTGCTCGCGATTAATCTCCGAAGTGTTGGTTCCTACGGACGAATCGAGCTGGGGCTCTCGATGATTAAGCTGGTTACGATTATCGTTTTTATCCTAATCGGCGCCGCACTACTGGCCAGCGGCCGTGCCGTTCCCCAATACAACGCGAACGGTGGATTCTTCCCCAATGGCTTTTTCGCACCCATAGTCGCTCTTACCTACTCCATCTACAGCTTTGGTGGACTGGAGATGGTCGCTGTCACCACTGGCGAATCACGTTCCTCGAAAGATACTCCGCGCGCCGTGTGGATAACCTTTCTCACTCTCGCCTTCGTCTATGTCGGGGCCATGATCATCCTTGTCGGCGTCATGCCCTGGAATCGCGCCGGAGTCAATGAGAGCCCGTTTGTCACGACGTTTCGCACAGTCAAGATTCCGCACGCCACAGGACTGATGAACTTCGTTGTGCTCACGGCCGCGCTCTCGGGAGCCAATGCTACGCTCTACGTCGCTTCCCGGATGATCTTCTCGCTAGCCCGCACGGGATGGGCTCCAGCCAGCCTCGGCCGCCTCAATCACGAGGGCTCTCCGCAGAACGCCGTCCTTCATTCGACGATCGGAATCGTTTTCGCCCTGGCATTGGTGCTGTTCGCTCCCAAGGACGCGTTCCGCTATATGCTAGGCGCCGCATTCACAGGAATGATTCTGTCGTGGATTGTCTCTCTGCTGGCGCATATCAATTTTCGGCGTCGGTGTTCCCCGCAAGAGATCGCCAGACTTCCTCTGCATTCCCCGCTGGGAGTTTGGGGATCTGTCGTCGGGCTATTCGCCGTGACCATTGCGCTTGTACAAACCTGGCTGCACCCATTGGTGAATCTCTACAGCGGTTTGGCCTTGCTCGTCGCATTAACCATTTCGTACTTATTTCTTCGCACCAGATCCATACACCGAATTTCAGCGTAGAGTTTTGCAAAGCAGCGCCTTTCCTAGACACCATTCGTCATCCGCATAAAATTATGTAAATCAGGCAACCACCCGATACCATCATTCATCTACTTGACCACATTATTCAGGAAACAGCTGGTCTCAACAATCGATGCCTGAAGTTCGAACGGTTGTAATTTGTGGGTTCCGCCTACCTCCGCTCGCCTAGCCCGGCTTCCGCTCGTTTCTTTGATTGAATCCCTCCGAAGAGGGACTCGTGGTCGTTTGCTCCGCTCAAAGAAAGTTGGCGATGTTCCTCTGTTGGTCCGAACGATCTAGCGTCCGCATCACCTGCGGATCCCCCTGCATCCACAGTTCGCAATTCCAGGAGAGTTTTCTTTATGAAGTTGTCTCTTGTTTGCTTATCTCTTGCCGCCACCCTGATCCTGGTTGGTTCCCTACTTGCCCCCACGTCCTCTGCGCAATCTCTCATTTCGGGCAGCGTGACCGGGACGGTAACCGATCCCAGCGGCGCCGCCGTCCCCAACGCAACTGTGACCTTGAAGAGCAACGACACTGGTGCCGCCCAGAGCACAACCACGAACAGCACGCCTGGACGGCCCATTTCTCACCACAAGTCACGATCCCAGTCAGCCCTACAATCAGGCCATCCACACGGGTCTGCATCAGGCTCTCCCCGAGCTTGAGTCATTCAGCCGGGAGCCACGCGTGGGCTTCGCCTGGCAACCCTTCGGGCACGGCAACACCGTAATTCGCGGTGGATTCGGACTCTTCTCTGATGTCTTTCCTGGAACGGTGGCCACCTCGTTCGACACCAACTCGCCTCTCAAGAATACGTTCTTGACGGCCGGCCTGCTAGCGCCCGGGGTTCCCGGAAATGCGCAATCGGCGGCCGTTGCATCCAATGCCGCATTTTCTGCGGGATTCGCTTCAGGGCTCACCTTCGATCAAATCCAGGCTTCCCTTCCCCCGGGAGCCTTCAGCCCACCGGCCTTCACCAATTCGGAGAACAACATCCGCTATCCCAAGTACGAGGAACCTCGAACTGCAGCAGGCCCTCGGACAAAGGAACTCCATAAGCGTGAATTATGTTGGGAACCACGGCTACGACCTCGCAGCCGAAAACCTGGGATTGAACGGCTACTGCGACGCCGGGACGTGCGCTCCGTCCTTGGGCGCCACCAGCTTTGTCGGTCTGCCAGCAAATCGACACCCGCTTCAGCACCATCACTGAGGTCGGCAATTATGGCGTTTCGAACTACAACGGATTGACCGCGTCGTTTACGCGCCGCGTTTCAGACGCCTTCCAGTTGCAAGCTTCTTTTACCTGGAGCCATGCGCTCGACGATGTTTCCAACGGCGGCTTCCTGCCCTTTAACCTCGGCACGAACGCCAGTATTCTGAACCCGCAGAATCCCTACTGCTTCAGGTGCTCCAACGACGGCAATGCCGACTACGATGCGCGCCATCAGTTCAACGCGACTTATATCTGGCACACACCGAAGCTCCACAACCTCTTCCTCAACCTGATAGCCGACTGGACCATCTCCGGCACGTTCTTCTACCGAACTGGACTTCCCTTTACCGTTATCGACGGCGCAGATACCGGTACGCTGAACGGCTTCAACTGCGGGAATTTCCTGTTCGCTGACAGCAACGTCGGGCCAGTCTCCTGTAGCGGTTCGGCGGTGTTCAACAACTTCGTGACCACCACTCCTTGCATGAACCCGTCTCAATTCCCTGCTGCGCTTTCGCCAAGTGGCACGTTCTCTTTCGGAAATCAACGGCGCAACCAGGTGTATGGCCCGTGGTATTTCAACACCGATTTGACCCTGATGAAGAACTTTCGATTCCCCAAATGGGAAGGCGCCGAGATCCAGATCGGCGCCCAGGCGTTCAACATACTCAACCACCCCAACTTTGATCAGCCGGTGGGCGACGTCTCCAACCCGCCAGTTCGGATTTATCAACCGCACGGTCGCTACGCCCACCAGCATCTTCGGCTCGTTCCTGGGCGCAGACGCTTCCCCCCGCGCTCTCCAGATCCGAGCTCAACTCCGTTTCTAACCACGACGCCCAACCGATGCGGCCCGGTTTCCTCCCCGGGCCGCTTTTTTTTGTATCCGCCACCTTAGGCAGCGACAGCCGCCTCGGCTGTCCCGCAAGGGTGAATCCCCACCGCTCCGTATTGCCAGGCGGTGAAACTTCCCCGTCCACCGTGTATAGTATGTTCCCTCAGTCACAACTCACAGTAGGAAGGTATCCATGGGCCGATCCCTGGGAAGTTTCTGCTGTCTTGTATTTGTCGCGACTCTGCTCCACGCCCAAGATCAAATTTTCTTCAACGCGAAGGTTTTCACCGCCGACCCCCAACATCCCTACGCCGAGGCCGTCGCCATCCGCGGTGACAAAATACTCGCCGTCGGCGATCTCCCGGAAGTCATGAAAACCGCCCCATCCGCCAGTCGCACCGATCTCGAGGGCAAGAGCCTCTTTCCCGGGTTCATCGATTCCCACAGCCACACCGTCGATGGCGGCTTCAACCTTGTCAACGCCGATGCCACCGAGAAGGTCGACACCTTCGAAGAACTACAGGCCTTCGTTGCCGACGCTAAGAAGAGCGGACGCGGCATGCACGGCGAGATCCTCGAGATCCTGGGTCTGCCGCTGAAGTTCTGGTCCCATCCCGATACACTGAATCAAGACTTCAGTAGGGGCGCTTACGAAAAACAATGCCTCATCTTCCGCGGCATGGATGGCCACACCGCTTGGGCCAACCATGCCATGCTCCAGCGCGCCGGCATCACCGCTGACTATCTAAAGACCCTTGATGCAGACCATCGCAGCTACTTCGGGTACGACAAAGATATGCAGCCCAACGGATTCCTCGTCGACGCCGGCCAGCATAAAGTCGACCACCTCATGCCGCCGCCCACCGACGCAGAGATCCTCGCCGCCGGGCGCGCCGCCCTCGAATACAACTATAGCCTGGGCATCACGGCATGGCTTGAACCCAGCGCTCCTGAATCAACCCTGAAAGCCTACAAAATGCTGAACGAACGAGGCGAGTTGAATAACGAAGTCGTGGCCTTCCCGAGAGTGCTCGCTAAGGATCCTCCCGCCGAACTCGCTTTCGTACACAAACAACAGCAAACTTACGGAAACATTCCGCATTTACATATCACTGGGATCAAGATCTTCGCCGACGGCGTCGCCGAATTCCCCTCCCAAACCGCGCACCTCACCAAGCCGTACAAAAATTCCGGACGCAACGGCGAACTCCTGTACGATCAGAAAGCATTTAATCAACTCTGCATCGCCGCCGACAAAGAAGGCCTCATCATCCACGTCCATGCCATCGGAGATGGTGCCGTGAAGTCCGCGCTCGACGGCATCGCCGCCGCCCGAGCCGCCAACGGAGATTCTCATCTCCCCCACACGCTCACCCACGAGCAATTCATCCGCCCCGAAGATTTTCCCCGCTTCCGCGAACTAGGCGTCATCAGTGCCTTTCAGCTCTTCTGGGCCGAAGGCTCCAACGACACAATCGAAATCCTCAAACCCTATGTCGATCCCGAAATTTACAAATGGCAATACCCCGCACGCTCGGTTTTGGATAACGGCGGAGTCATTTCTGGCGCAAGTGATTGGCCAGTCTCCACTGCGAACATCTTCCGAGCCATATACAAAGCGGAAACAAGGAAAGGAAATGAAGGCATCCTCGACGCCGCCCAGTCGATGCCCCGCGAGGCGATGTTCTACGCCTACACGCGCAATTCCGCCAAGGCCTTGAATCTTGAATCGATAGGAGTAATCGCGCCCGGCGAGCGCGCCGATTTGGTGCTCTTAGACCGCGATGTTCTGACAATCAGCCCCGACGACATGGAAGCGACAAAGGTTCTCTGGACAATGGTCGCTGGCAAAATCGTCTACAAGGCAAAGTAGCAGCGATTCTAGCGTAGGGAGGGACGCATTCGTCCGTCCCGCAAAGAAGAAACCGAGTGACTCTGGCTGCCCTTTGCTGCAAGGGAGGATTTTCAGGTCAGCCCAGAGACCCAGTAAATCAAACCGGATACCGCAACCGCCGGTAACATTACTCGCGATGGGTTCAAAATCCCCCGATTGGAGTAACATTGTCCAAATCACAAGCTACGCTGTGCCCATGCCAGTGCGCGGAACCGAAGAGGAACTTCTCAAGGCCTTTCTGCAACATATCCCCGACGGCGTCTACTTCAAAGACCGCCACAGCCGTTTTGTCCGCATCAGCCGATCCTTGGCGGCCCGCTTCGGTCTGACCGACCCCACCCAAGCCATCAACAAAACCGACTTCGACATGTTCCGTGAAGAACATGCCCGCCAGGCCTTCGAAGACGAACAGGAGATCGTACGCAGCGGTCAGCCCATCGTAGAAAAAGAAGAACGGGAGACATGGCCCGACGGTCGCGAAACCTGGGTGCTCTCCACAAAGCTGCCTCTACGCGACAGTGACGGAAACATCATCGGTACCATGGGGATCTCCCGGGATATCACCGAGCGCAAGCGCGTCGAACAGGAACTTCAGCAGTATCGCGCTCAACTGGAAGACCTGGTGGGGCTTCGCACCGCTGAATTACAGCGCAGCAACGAACTGTTGGAGCGCGATATCGCAGCCCGGAAAGTCACCGAACAGGAACTGGCACTCAAGGCGCAGGAACTTGCTGCCTCCAATGCTGTCCTGCAAAACCTTTCCCAAATCGACGACCTCACCGGACTCTTTAACCGCAAAGGCTTCCTTGCCCTCGCGGAACATCGGATGAAGCTCGCCTTGCGAAACGCGGGGGATTTCTCCGTTGCATTCGTCGACCTTGATGGTCTGAAACAAATCAATGACACGCTCGGGCATGAGACCGGGAACCGTGCCCTCATGGAACTTGCCAATGTCTTGAAAGAGAGCTTTCGCCAATCCGATATACTCGGACGTCTGGGCGGCGACGAATTCGCGGTCTTCATCGGCGACGCCAACGAAAGCGAGACCCAGCGCATCCGGCTGAGAATCCAGAAAAACCTGGATGCGTGTAATGCGCTCCCCAACCGTACCTATCCTCTATCGTTCAGCATTGGAATTGTCTCGAGCTCGTCGGCTACCAGCCCGCATATCGAAGCCCTGCTGGAAAAAGCCGACGCTCTCATGTATCAGCAAAAACGAGCCAAGACGCCCTCCCACCGTGGCGCCGCCGGGGCTCAAGTCTAATCGGAGCACCCCTTGAAGAATGCGGAGCCTTCCGCGTCGACGCTGATCCCGCCGACATACTCCTTCATATCGAAGACTGGGGAATCGCCGGATCCGAACCTAAAGCCCGGTAGCGGCCCGGCGGTTCATTGACTTGCGGCTGACCCGACTGACGCTTCAAAGCAGAAGAGACTGCGCGAATGTTGGAGGAAAGTACCGCTGCGTGACGTGCGTGACGCTTCGCTAAATGACGCCACTATTTGCCTTTTATCCGCCCGATAAACAGCTGCAGAAAACGCTCCGCATCGGATGCGGTACATACTTTTGCGTTTGCTTTCAAATCGATCACACCTTCAATTTCGTAATGGTCCCCGTGCAGCACGTTATTTTCATTCGAGCCCATTCGGTTGGCCACCGTTTCTCCACGCGTGAACTCCCCCTTTGTTTCAACGTCGACATGCATCTCTTTGAGCGTCACTAGGCTCGGATCGATAACCGTCGCCACCGCGAGCGGATCGTACATCGCCGCACCGGGATAGCCGCTTTTCTCAGAGCGGGTCAGATACCAGTCCGCCAGTTTGAAAATGAAATCGCTCTCCGGCCCGTGCATTGCGTGCAGCTGCGCCAAATGCCTTCGCGTGATCAGGGTACGCTCGCCCACATCCGAGCCGATCATGGTGACGATCCATCCCGCGTTGAAGACGATCGACGCAGCTTCGGGGTCGCCATAGATGTTCGCCTCCGCTGCTCCATCCACATTGCCGCCGCTAATGGATCCACCCATGATCACGATGTCCTTCACAAGCGGAACGATCGACGGATCCTTCGAGACTGCCAGCGCAATGTTCGTGAGCGGACCAACCGGGATCAAGGTGATCTCATGCGGATATTTATGTACCAATTCGATGATGAGATTAGGCCCGAAACGTGACTCCGACTTGCATTTCGGCGCAGGCAGTTCCACTCCCGCCAGCCCATTCTTGCCATGCCAGAACTGAGCTGTGATCAGCTTCTGATTGAGCGGGTGCTGTGCTCCGGCAGCGACCGCGACATCACATCGCCCGGCAAGGGAAACGATTTTTAAGGCGTTTTCCAGTCCTTGCCAGCCTTCAACATTTCCTGGAACCACAGTAAGAGCTTCGACCTTCAACTCAGGGGAATTGAGAGCAAGCAGAACCGCCATTGCATCGTCGATGCCCGGATCGGTGTCAATAATCACTCGCCGGGGCGATTCTGCAAACCCAACAGCGACAAACACCAGCAGCGCGAGAATTATGCAGAGTGAAACGTAGTGCTTCACGGGATAAGGTCCTTGATGTGAAATGTGAAACCACGAATCTTACAGCAGCATGCCCGCAATGGATGCCGACATCAGATTCGCCATCGTGCCGGCGAGCATAGCGCGGAAGCCAAGGCGTGCCAATTCACCCCGCTTGTTCGGGGCGAGGGCTCCGATGCCACCAATCTGGATTCCGATCGAACTCAGATTGGCGAACCCGCACAGCGCGAATGTGGCGATGGTGAAAGAGCGCGCATCGAGCGTCGCTTTCTGCGGACCCAGCATTGTAAAAGCCACGAGTTCGTTCAGTACCATTCGCGTTCCGAGCAGATTCCCTACCGCGCGACAATCACGCCACGGAATCCCGATCAACCATGCCACCGGGGATAAGATGACTCCAAAAACGCTTTCCAGACTCACCGGGAACCACGCAAAGTGGCGATGAATTCCGCCGAGAATGCCATCCAACAGAGCAACCAGAGCGAGGAACGCGATCAGCATGGCGCCAATGTTCAATGCCATGTGCAGGCCATCTCCCGTGCCACGCGCAATCGCCCCGAGCAGGTTCTCGTGACGCTCTTTTTCCGTCTCGTCCTCACTCATCACAACGCGTCCTGCGGTCTTTGGTTCTTCGGTTTCCGGCACCAGCATCTTCGAGATCAGGATCGTGCCCGGAGCGGTCATAATGACGGCGCTCAGCACGTGCCGGGGCTCTGCGCCATACGCAAAATACGCCGCCATGATGGAGCCTGAAACGTGCGCCATCCCGCTCGTCATCACCGTCATGAGTTCCGAACGAGTGAGTTCAGGCAGAAACGGGCGGATGGTGACGGGAGCTTCGGTCTGTCCCATAAAAATGCTGGCCGCCACATTCATCGATTCGGCACCACTTGCACCCATAATTCGCGTCATGGCCCAGGCCGCGATCCGGATGATGAACTGCATAATCCCGTAGTGATAAAGGATCGCGAAGAGTGCACAGATGAAGATCACTGTGGGGAGCACCTGAAAAGCGAAGATGAATCCGATGCTCGATCCACGCTGCCCCAGTGGGCCAAAGACAAACTCTGAGCCGACATAGGAGTAGCTGAGGACTCGATTGGCAGCATCGCCTGCGGCCTGAAATAGTCGGCGGCCTAAGTCGACGCGCAATACAAAAATCGCAAATGTGATCTGCAGACCGAGACCCCATGCCACCGTCTTCAAACGGATCGCACGGCGGTTCGTGGAGAAGATGTATGCAACGGCGAGTAAGGTTATAAGCCCCAGAACACCGGTGAATTTCTGCATTAGCGTTGGTCTCCGGACTTCTGGATGACTCTGTGAATCAGGGGCCTCTTCGGAGGTACCACGTCGCCGACCTGAATACTGCTGGAAATCAGCCTTGCAGCTTCTTGCGCTCGGGGCGGGGAATTGTAGTGAATGGTTGCAAGCGGTTCCTGCGCACTCACTGGATCTCCGACTTTCTTGTGCAGAACGATTCCCACTGCGGGATCGACTGAATCCTCTTTGCGCTCGCGCCCCCCGCCGAGAATGACACAGGCAGTTCCGATCTGTTCACATTGCATGGAAGCAACGAAACCAGCAGTCGGACTGAAAACATCAGCTCTACTTTTCGCCTGAGACAGACGGCTGGCATCATCAATCACCCCCGAATCCCCTCCCTGCAGTTCAATCATCTGCTTGAATTTCTCAAGCGCCTTGCCCGACGAAATCAGTTGTGTACTGAGCTGTGTCCCTTCCGCGACGCTGTTGGAAACACCTCCTAATTGCAGCATCCAGCCCGCCAGGTGAAGGCACAATTCACGCAAATCCTCCGGCCCGTGACCCCGCAGGATTTCTACAACTTCCATCACTTCCAGTGCATTACCAATCATTTTTCCGAGGGGCTGATCCATGTCGGTGATCAGAGCCACGACTTGCTTACCCATGCGCTCGCCTGTTTCCACCATAAGTTCGGCAAGAAAAGCTGCATCCTTTTCTTTTTTCATGAAGGCGCCGGATCCGGTCTTTACATCGAGCAAGAGCGCATCGATGCCCTCGGCCAACTTCTTGCTCATGATCGAGGCGCAGATCAGGTAGGGACTCTCGACTGTGCCGGTAACGTCGCGAAGAGCATAGAGTTTTCGGTCAGCCGGCGCAATTTCGGGCGTTTGGCCGACCATCGCGCACCCGCAGGTCTCAAGCACGCGCCGGAACTCAGCCACAGGCAGGTTTACGTTGAAACCGGGAATCGCTTCGAGCTTGTCGAGTGTACCGCCGGTGTGGCCTAGCCCTCGCCCACTGATCATCGGCACTGCAATGCCAGCCGCGGCAACCAGGGGAGCAAGGACGAGGGAAGTCTTGTCTCCGACCCCGCCAGTAGAATGCTTATCGACTTTCTTCCGCGGCATCGACGACAAATCGAGGACTTCGCCCGAATGCAGCATCGCCTCCGTCAATGCCGCAGTCTCGCCTCGTGTCATGCCTCGCAGCACAACCGCCATCAGCCAGGCAGAAACCTGATAATCAGGAACATCGCCGACCGTATATGCATGTACCAGACCCTCAATCTCGTCATGGTTGAGTTCGAGGCCATCTCTCTTATGTCGGATGACATCAATAGCGCGGAATTTCGCTGGGGCGGATCCTAGACCGGTCACTCGAAGCGGAATCCTTCCGGAAGAAGTTCTTTAATGCGTGCTTGCTTGGAACCGTCAGGGCCCTGAAAGAACACCGTCGCGTCCGGGCCGAACTCGTAAATCACTTGCCGGCAGGCACCACACGGAGAACACGCCACGCCGCGATCGTTCGTCAGGGCAACCGCTTGGATCTCAATCTTGGGACCAAGTTCGGCCACGGCGGTGAAAATCGCCGTGCGCTCGGCGCAGTTGGTCATGCCGTAGGAAGCATTCTCGACATTGCAACCGGAGAAGATTTTTCCATTCGTCAGCAGGATCGCTGCCCCAACCCGAAATTTGGAATAGGGAGCATGTGCGTTCTTCATGACTCGCGTTGCCGCCCGCACTAGTTTCGCGCGGACAGCCGCAGACGACTTAATCTGAGGCATATCGATAATTTCCTTGTAGTTGTCAATCTCCGGCCATTGCCCAAATCGTGCGACATTTTAAACCCTCGGCTGCCTTTCTACCCCAGTCTTTCCTCCGGCACGAGGCGACTCCTCCAACTCGCGCGGAAAACTGCTGGTGCCGTACAATTGCATTCTGGCTTGATGCTCGCCGGGGTTCGTGCAGGACATCTTCTTCGAATGTTGAGCGATCCAACCCAAATCACGCGACATCCTGACTCGCAAGCGACTCAGGATCGCGATGGGTCTCGCGCAATCGCCTCCCTGCACGGACGACCGCTTCTCCAAAATTCCGGCATTTCACTGGATCTGAACTGGGTGCGGGAGGCCCGCGTAAACACCAGCGCCGTGGAACGCCGGATCCAATCGCAGGTGGCGCGGCGAACGGTAAAGAAAGATTGGCAGGCGGCCTGGCTTCTGCGAGCCATCACATGCATGGACCTGACCACGCTTTCCGGAGACGACACGGAAGAGCGGGTGCGCCGCTTGTGCGCGAAGGCGAGACAGCCGATTCAACAGGAACTCGTGGCAAGACTCGGGATCGAGGAGCTCGGAATCAAGGTGGCCGCGGTTTGCGTGTATCACACTTTTGTGGAAACGGCTCTCCGCGCGCTTGTGGGCAGTGGGATTCAGGTGGCGGCCGTTTCAACGGGATTTCCGGCAGGGCTATCTCCTCTTATTGAACGGGTTGCTGAAATCCGCAGATCACTAGAAGCCGGAGCCAACGAAATTGACGTAGTCATCACTCGCGCCCACGTTTTCGGAGCCGAATGGCAGGCACTCTATGACGAGATCTCTGCCTTCAAACAAGCTTGCGGCCAGTCCCACATGAAAGTCATTCTCGGCACAGGCGACTTGCAGACTCTGCGTAATGTCGCGCGGGCCAGCCTGGTTGCCATGATGGCC
>Ga0126373_10000285_pt1 | contig 33564 bp, 26 predicted proteins | sample PanSoiMetPlot_11_FD_92545 | JGI IMG/M metagenome (GOLD analysis project Ga0126373, IMG submission 92545) | Tropical forest soil microbial communities from Panama - MetaG Plot_11 | ecosystem: Environmental > Terrestrial > Soil > Tropical forest > Bulk soil | place: Panama | collected 2016-02-17 | reverse complement strand
GACCTGCCTTGGTCACTATCTCCACGGTGCGAACAGGGGGCCCGATCGCCGGGTCGTCGGCGAACGCCACCCGGACCTGGCCGGGATTGATCGCTGAATCGAACTTGATCGTGATCCACTGTCGGATCGGACTGATCTTGCTGCCGGATTCCCAGAAGGTTCCGAGGTTGCCGTCAACGGCCGCGAACGGAAGCAAGCCCGTTCCGCTCTGGTACGTCAGTGCGCTGATATCCGCATCGGACGTGGAGGCCCACACGCTCGCGATCCCGGTATAGCTAGCCACCGCCTCGTACGGCAGCCAGCCAGGTTCGGTAAAGTCAGCGACCGCCTCGAACGTCTTCGGCGACTGCCCGGCCGTGAGGGTCGGCGAATAGTCATCGCGAATCTCGCCGAAGTTGCGGATGCGTCGGCGGAGCGAGTCCGTCACCACGGCGGCACTCGCGTGCACCTGCGGCGCGTCGCCATCGAGCAGCACGGGCCGGCCCGCGAGCACGCCCTGGTCGGCGAGCGGCAGCAAGGCGTCAGGACCGCCGAAGACTCGCAGCGTCCCCGCCCTTGGCTGGACGACCGCGACTGGCTGAGCACCATCAACCTGGTAGATCTCGACGGGCGGGTACCGCGTGTCGAAGCTGCTCGCAGCGTCGTCGGCTGTCCGCCGCCCAGGCGCGCGAGGCGAGCCGAACTGCGCAACCTTGACAATGCCAGGCGACTGCGCGATCGCGTCGTGAATCCGGGCCGGCCAGGCCTGCCGCAAGTCGGCCCGGAGCAGGTCGTTGCGCACCACCACGTAGCGAACGCCCATCCGGCCGAGCAGTTCCGTGAGCCCGGCTGAGCCAGCTCCGGCGGACATGCGCTGGTCGATCGTCTCCAGCAGCCTGGTGTTGCCGACCGAGCCGATCACGCCCAGCTGGCTGCTGGCCCAGTCGCCCACGAACAGCGGCTGCAGGATGTCGTCGAGCGGACTCCCCCAGGTGTACTGGCCGAACCGGGCGCCGGGTTCCTCCAGCACGGCGGAGGAGCCGGCGTGCTGGTTGAGCCAGCCCGCCGCGCTGGCCCAGTACGAAGGCACGCTCGTGAAGGAGCCGGGCACCGACAGCCCGCTGACGAAGACCGGGATCAGCAGCAGGCCGACCGCGCCCGCGCTGGTGGCTGTCACGGCCACCCGAGGCCGGACCCGGCCAGCCCGGGCTGCCCAGGAGCCCCAGACACCCCGGCCGCCCCAGGCAAATCCGCTGACCCGGGCCTCGGCAAGCAGGCTCGCCAGGCCGAGCGCAATGGGCAGCCGGATTAGCGGGTCGAACTTGTCGAGGTTCCGCAGCGGCGCGAGCGGGCCGTTGATGATGCTGGCGAGGTCCTTGACCAGCGGATTGCCGAACGCGCTGACAGAGCCGGCCACGACGACAAGCACGCCGGCGAGCAGCAACCAGAGCAGGAACCGGCGATGCGGCATTCTCCGGCTGACCAGCCCGGTCAGCCCTAGTCCCGCCAGCAGCCCGGTGAGGATCGTCGGCAGCGCCCCGGTCGAGATCTGAAAGCCCGCAGGCAGCCACGGCTGGTGATCCGACATCAGGTTGGCGAGCCAGTCCTCGGTCCCCCGCAGGGTGTTGAACAGCCCGGTCACGGAGGTCGTTGCGCTCGCGCTCTCGGTGTAAGGGAGGAATGAGCTGCCGTACCTGCCGAGCAGCAGAAGCGGGTAGAGCCACCACGCAGTGGCCAGCAGTACGGCCGGCAGCCACCACGCCATGATCCGCCACCGCCGGGCGGACCGCCCCGCGGTGAGCAGATAGATAAGGGCGGGAACGAGCACGGCTCCGGTCGCGGCCGCATTGACACCACTGCACAGGGCCACCGCGACGGCCGACTGCGCTGCTAGTCGCGCCAACTGGCCCGGCGTCGCGTCCGGACCGGCCTGCACGGCGAGCACGAGCGGGACGAGGATCCACGGCAGCATCGCGCCCGGCAGAACCTGGGCCGAGTCGTACCCCAGCACGCTCAGCGCTATCGGTGACAGCGCGTACGCCATCGCCGCTACCAGCTGCGAATACCGCGATCCGATGCCGAGCACCCGGCACAACCGGATGACGCCCAGGAAGGCCGCGAGCAGGATGAAGCTGACCCACAGCCGTTGCGTGATCCAGCCGGGCAACCCCGCGAGCTTCCCGAGCAGGAAGAACGGCCCGATCGGGAAGAAGTACCCGACCGCCTGGTTCTGCAGCTGACCGAACTGCGCCGGATCCCAGAGGTGGAGTGCCCGCTGGAGGAAGCCAGCAGGATTGATGGCAAGGTCGATCTTCGTGTCGGCGAGGATGTGCCCCGGGTGCGCGAAGAAGGCGAGCGCGACCAGCACCGCGCAGCACGCGATCAGCCAGAGGCGGCGGTCGGTGACCGGCCTGCTGATCCCTCGCCGGGCTGGCAGACCAGGCGGACGCGTGGACGCCGCCCGCTGCCGCGGTGCGTCAAGCATCGGAAGCTGGTCCGGCGCGGACGTTGCGGTGTACCGCTGCGACGATCAGCTCTGCCATCCGGGTGACGCTGTCCTCCCAGTCGAACTGGCCGGCCCAGCGACGGCACGCTGCTGCGATCTCGCCACGCCGGGCCGGATCGGACAGCTCCTTGACGGCGCGCTCGGCGACATCCTCGATGCGCTGGTCGCACCGAACCAGCCAGCCGGTCTCGCCATCGCGAATGGCGTCGCGCAGCCCATCCACGTCATAGGCCACCGTCGGCACGCCAAGCGCCGCCGCCTCCAGCACGCACAGGCCCCAGCCCTCCCCCTGCGAGGTGTTGAGATGCAAGACGGAGCCGGCTACCGCCGCCCGCTTGTCCTCCTCGGGCAGGAAGCCGCGCAGCCGGACCTGATCAGCCAGGCCACGGGCATTGACCTCCGCTGCCAGCGGGGTCGCCGCAGGACCGCGCCCGATCACCTCGATAACGGCCTTATCGCTGAGGCGCTCGGCGATCTCGAGCACGCGCTCGACGCGCTTGTGCGCGACGAGCCGCCCGACCCAGGTCAGCACCGGCGCGCCGCAGGGCGACGCCACAACAGCGGGCTGGTCGAAGCTGACCGGGGTCAGGCCGTTCGGGACGACGTGAATGGGCCCGGTCCAGGCAAGTCGGTCCCGCATGGCCCGCACGGTCGATTGCGACACCGCCACGCAAGCGTGCCGCTGGTAGGCCAGCCTGGCCAGCGGTCCCTCGAGGAACCGGCCGATCGCGGCCACGAGCGGCGAGAAGTGGACGCCGAACTGCGCGTCGTGTACGTGGTGCATGACGCATAGGACGGCAACGCGCCGCGTGAGCACCCACGGCGTGAAGAACGGGATCCCGTTCTGGCAGTCGATGACCACGTCGAATGACCAGCGTCGGGCGGCAAGCCAGCCGAGTGCACGTGGGTAGACCGACAGCCGCGAGCCGACGCGAACTATCTCCACTCCATCCCGGCGTTCCCGCCGGGACTGGCCGGGCGCACGAGCCGTCAGGTACCAGACCCGGGCACCCCTGGCTACCAGGCCGACGGCCATCTGCCAGGCGTACTGCTCGGCACCGCCGGCGCTCGGATGCCACGGATCCCGCCAGTTCACGACGGCCACCCGCAGGCCGGCCACATCAGCTGGCCGCGGCATATCGATCACTGCACCTCAGTCCTGCCCAGAGCCACCGTGGCGGCCGGGTTGTCGGTGCGCCAGTCAGCCGGGCCGGGATCCGGCACCGCGGGCTCGGACCTGAGCGCCAGCCAGGCCAGTGCGAGCTCGCCAAAGGACGATGCAGAATCCCGCCACACAGAGAAGGTGGATCCGCTCACGTCCCTCCACCGGACCGGGATCTCCACTGGTGTCGCGCCCAGTTGCTCGCACCGGGCGATCAGCTCGACATCGAAGGCAAATCCGGTAACCCGAAGGCGCGCTGCGGCCGCTCGCGCGATCTCGCCATGGAAGAACTTAAAGCCGCACTGGGTATCGGCGACATCCGGGACGACGACCCTGGTCGCCGCCCGGAACACGGCCGCACCCGCCCGGCGGATGACGGTGTGCCGGTCTTCGACATCGGACGCGGGGTGGGACCGGGAGCCGAGGACGACCAGGTTGCCGGCCCGCAGCAGCCTGGTGGCCAAGGCGATCGCGGCCGGATCGGTGGCCATGTCGGCGTCGCATAATCCCACGTAGGGCGCAGTCGTGGCGAGCAGCCCGGCCCGAACAGCCACACCCTTACCAGGCCGGTCGCACCGCAGCAGCCGGACCGGCACTTCGCCAGCCGGCCATTCCCGCACGATGTCGCCGGTGCGGTCGTCGCTGGCGCTGTCCACGACGACGACGGCGATGCCGCTCGGCAGTGCCGCTAGCGCTGCGGTGAGCTCAGCCAGCCCAGCAGAAAGGCGGCGCTCCTCGTTGCGCGCCGGGATGACGATCTCCAGCCATGGCCGCACCGGCCAACCGTCCTCAGCTCAGGTCCCCCGGTCCGGTACGGCGCGAGCTTCTCCGCCCGGTTCAGCGCTGCCCGTAGTTGAACAGCGTCGCGTTGACCGGCTTGCCGTTAGTAGCGCCCGACAGGACCGCGCCTGTACCGTAACCCGCACCGACTGCAAGGATCGCGCCGATCAGCGCGGCTATGAGCAGGCCTCGCATCGCCATCCCTTCCCGTCGGCCGACGATCGCTCTCGCCAGGCTAGGCGGACAGCATAGCGACCGGTCACTTGTTCCGTCACGGCACCCGGTAGACAGCGATCCCCGGCGCGGAGTAGGCGACTGTGCAGCCCGGCAGCAACGTCGCCTCGGCCTGCGGGGTTACAGCGCTGGAATCGTCGATCACATAGCGCACGCCGGCCGCCTCGAGACGGGCGGTCAGCGGCCGGTCGGAGGACATCCATGCGGTGAGCGCGGTGGCGCTCGGGTCCTCAGGGGGAAGCGTCACGGAGCCGACTTGCACGCCGTCGTTCCAGACCACGGTTCTGGTCAGCAGCCTCGGCCAGGGATCGAGCACTGCTTCGCCGTGATTCCAGCCTGGCCTGCGGTACGCCGCCCATGGCAGCAGGAGCACGCTGCCCGGCGCGGGGTCCGCGTTCACCACGCGCTGGGCCGCCAGCCAGCTGGCCGGGTACTGGACCGGCCGGAGCCGGTCCGAGGCTCCCCAGGCGAGGCCGGGCAGGAACGCGACAGGAGCGACGACGAGTGCGGTCGCCACGACCGCCGTTCCATCGCGCAGCACGGCCGCGGGCCGCGCCGCTCGCAGCACCCAGCTCACGACCAGGCCGAGGCCGGCCGCCTCGGCCAGCGCTAGCGGCGCCACGAACTGCTGGCCATCGCGCAGCACCGCGAAACCGCCCCATGCGCCGATCAGGAACCGAAGGAGGTGCTGGCCGGGGCCGTACACCCCGACCAGCGCGATGACCAGCCCGGCCACGGCGGCCGGGCCGGCGCCGGGCCAGCGACCACGACCCAGCAGCTGGAATCCTGCGAGCGCCACCACGACCAGGAGCAGCCAGAACACCGCGACCGCGCCGCCGTAGCCGGCGGGCACCGTCTGCGCATTCCACTGGCCGCCGAGCAGAAGAACGCTGCCAACGGCGCCGAATGGCGTGTCGGCCCGCGCCGCGAACAGCGCCACTCCCAGCGGGCTGGCCCGCATGGGGCGTGTCAGCGAGGGGACGAGCCACGGCAGGCTCAGCAGGAGGAGCACGCCGAGGGCAGTCGCTATGCCGGTGAGACGGCGGCGCCAGCTGCCCCGCTGGAGCGCTGCGGCACAGACAGCCACGATCGCGGAGATTCCCATCGCCGCAAAGCCGCCCACCGCGGCAGGCAGCAGCGCGAGGCCGAGGCGCCCGGCCCACCGCCACCAACTCTCTCCGGCAATCGGCCGACAAGCCGCGGCGAGGACCCACGGCAGCCCGGCATACCCGAGCAGCAGCGCCCACTGCCCGATCAGCAGGCGCTCGGCCACGAAGGGATTCCACGTGTAGAGCACTCCGGCAGCGAGCCTGGCCGGCCACGGCTCGTCTGCCAGCAGCCGCGCGGCACCCGCGCAGGCCAGCACGAAGATGCCCAGCAGCAGGCACTTCTGCACCACTTCGGCAGGCAGCACCTGCGCGAACGCGGTCACGACGGCATCGCTGGGCACCGCCCTCGGCAGCGTGCCAGTCAGGCCGAACATGGTGGCGGAGAATCGCGGTGCCGGGACGAATACCATGTCGTACGCCAGCAGATAGCCGGGCTGTAGGCCGGGGCCGAGCGCCAGCAGGCCCAGTCCGAGTCCGGTCAAAGGCCCAGCTATGCGCACGCCATACTGTAGCGTCGCGCGCGAATTTCTACCTGGAGGCCGTTTGGGCCGGGCCGCTCGGCTGTTCCGCCTGTTCCTGGCCGAGCAGTCGGACCCTGACCTGTTCTACCGCGAGTTGGCCGCCGACTCGGTGACCCAGCTCGCGCGGTACGCCGACCTGTCCGGCCGGACGGTGCTCGACGTGGGGGGCGGGCCTGGGCACTTCACCGCCGCCTTCCGCGCTCGCGGCGCCCGCTGCCTGCTGGTCGAGCCCGACCCTGGCGAGATGCAGGCCGGGGGCGGGTCGCTGGGTGGCGCAGTCCGCGGCGACGGGATGGCTCTGCCGGTCGCGGACCACGCCGTCGACGTCTGCTTCTCCTCCAACGTGCTGGAGCACGTTGCCGAACCGGCCGCCATGCTGACCGAGATGATCCGCGTCACCCGTCCGGGCGGGGTCATCTACCTCGCCTTCACGAACTGGTTCTCGCCGTGGGGAGGCCACGAGATGGCGCCGTGGCACTTCCTGGGCGCGGGGTACGCCGAGCGCCGGTACATCAGCAGGACGGGCAGGCTGCCCAAGAATAAGCCGGGAACGGGGTTGTTCCCCGTGCATGTCGGCCCGACGCTGCGCGGTGTGCGGGCGCGCCCGGACGTCGTCGTGCTGGCCGCACAGCCGCGCTACTACCCGCGCTGGTGCCGGTTCGTACTGCTGGTTCCCGGCCTGCGCGAGGTGGTGACGTGGAACCTGATGCTGGTGCTGCGGAAAGTCACGACTCACTCCGACCGGGTCACCCGTACGCCGGACAGCACCAGTTCGTAGGCATCCAGATCCACCTCACCGTCGGGCGACACCGACGAGGCGAGCGCCAGCGCGTGACGGAGCATGTCCGGCCAGGACCAGCCGAGCGCCGTGCCCGGCACGAACCCCGCCACCAGGCCGTCCCTGGACAGCACCGCACGCTCCGCAGGCTCGGCGTGGTCAGCCTGCCACTGGCCCTCTGGGGTCAGCGCCTGCAGGCCTAGTTCGGTGACACAGACAACCGCGCTCGCTCCGCCCGTTTCTGTATCCACGTCGTCACCGGGCTCGGGAATGACCAGCGCCGGACCGCGCGCGGCTCCGTACCGCAGCTCCGTCCCGCCGGCGTCGAGCACGACCGGTACGCCTGCATCGACGGCGTAGCTGGTCAGCGATCCGTAGATGTCGGGCGGCAGGCCAGCAGGCAGCCCTCCGCACAGCACGACGGCCGTCGCCCCGTCCAGCAGACGGCGGTAATCGGCGGCCAGCCGGCCGAGCTCCTCGGTGGTGATGTACGGGGCCGGCTCGCGAAAGGTCGTCGTGGCGGCGTCTGCGGTATCGGCGACCCTCGTGATCCGGCGGGTCTCGGCGCCGATGCGAGTGAACCGGGTGGCGACCCCGGCCCTGGCCAGTTCCGCCCTGAGCAGCTCACCCGCCGAGCCGCCAGCGAGCCCGGACGCCGTCACATCGTGCCCGAACGTGTGCAGCAGCCGCGCCACGGCCAGCCCGCGGCCACCCGCGCGATGCCGGACTGAGGACACCAGGTTGTCGGCCCCGAGCCGCACCTTCTCGCCGGCGTAGTCCACGTGCAGTGCCGGGTTAAGGGCGACGCAGAGGATCATCAGCCGAGCTCCCCGGCCACCTTCGCGGCCAGCAGCGCGCCCAGTTCCCAGCACGCCTGCAGGTCGGCCTTGGCTGGCGGGCCGATCACCGTCACGGCCGGCCGGACGGCCTGCCAGCCAAGGCCGGCCGTTATCGACTCAACCGCCCGGACCGCGCCCGACGTGTCGCTGGCGCCGTGCACGTACAGGCCGTACGGGCGCCGCCTGGTCGCCTCCAGGCACGGATAGTAGATGCCGTCGAAGAAGTGCTTCAGCGCGCCCGACATGTAGCCGATGTTCGCGGGGGTGCCGAGAAGGTAGCCGTCCGCACCGAGCACGTCCGCCTCCGCCGCGGTCAGTGCAGGGCGGACGAGCACGTCGACGCCCTCGACCTCGTCGGTCCGCGCCCCGTCGGCGACCGCCTCGAACATCGCCTGGAGGGCCGGTGACGGAGTGTGATGGATGATCAGCAGAGTGGGCATCACAGCGAGCCTAGACGAGCCAATGGCTCGCGGACTGTATCGGCAGGCTGCGCGACCGTATAACGTACCGGGATGCGCCGGGCGGTAGCGATCGCAGTGCTCCTCGACGTGTGTTCCGTGCTCGTGTTCGTGATCATCGGCCGGCACACACATCACAACGGGGACACTCCGGCTGGCATCTGGGATACCGCGTGGCCATTCCTGTCCGGACTCGCGATCGGGATGATAGCGGTCCGGTTCTGGCGGAAGCCAACGGCGATTCGCCCCGCCGGCCTCGGCGCCTGGATTGGCGCCGCAGGCGCGGGCATGGCCATCAGGGTCGCAGCCGGGCAGGGCACGGCACCGGCATTTATTGGGGTAACGTTCGCCTTCCTAGCGCTGTTCTTGCTGGGCTGGCGGGCGCTAGTGTTTTATAACAGAAGTATCACGGCCCCCTAATGAGTATGCCGGGGTTGAAGCTGTCGCTAGTGACAACACATACTCAAGGAAGGCCTGCGGCCGGCCGGGGGCTGGCGGCTACCTCGGAACGGAGGCCTAGAGTGAAGCGGCAGTTCCGCCGGACTGCGGCCGCGTTCGTCACAGCGGGGGCTGCCCTGGCACTGCTCGCCGGATGCGGGGCGCCCACCTATCTGTATGCGGCGGACAATGCCGATCACGCCTATTTCAAGGTGCCGTCGAGCTGGCAGCAGGTCAGCCCTGACAAGGTCGCCGCTGTCCAGACCGCCCTCCTCAATAACTCGGCCGCCGGATCTGCGGGCGGATCTTTCATCTGGTCACGCGCGTACTCGGATGCGTCAAAGCCCGCCCTCACCAGCCTGCTTGTCGGCTCGCATACGCCCGCCGTTTACGCGAGCGTGCAGAGCCTTAAGGATGCGCTGCGGTCGGCGCTGTCCTTCGACGAGATGCGCGACCTGCTATTCCCGGTCACGTCTCAGGCTAGGCAGAACGCCGCGGCCAACGGCGAGAACATCGCTGGATTCGCCCTGGTCTCGAGCACGGTGATCTCGTTGCCCGGCGGCATTCACGGCATCAACGAGCTGTATGAGTTCAATGTGGGCGGACTTCCGGATGCCTTCGACCAGACCGTGCTGACGAATAGCGACACCACCAAGCTGTACCTGCTGCTGGTGCAGTGCTACCAGGACTGCTTTGCCTCGCACTCGGCGCAGATCAAGGCAGTCGTCCAATCGTTCACCGTGCGAGGTTCCTGATGTCGTGGCTAGCTAAGAGTTCTGAGCGACAGCGGGCACGCCGTCGGCGCTGGAGGGCAAAGCTGCGCGACCCCAACCGGCAGACGCGCATGCCGCTGGTGTTGTGGGACAGGCTCAAGTTCACCTTGCTCTTCGTCATGGTCTGGTTCGTGGCCGTCTGGTACCAGATGGCGAACGACCCGGTGCTCGGATTCCAGGACGCGGCGAGGCAGCAGCTTCAGGTCAGGTCCGGAATCGGCCGGTGGCTCATCTTGCTGCTCTGTCTCGAGCTGATCCGCCAGCTGTACTACCTCGTGACCGAGCGATCCCGCCCGGCGTACCGCGCGTCGAGCTCGTTCTTCAGCCAGAGCGACAAGCTCAGCCACCAGATGACCGACTACACGAGATTCCGGCTGCGCCGCGTCATCAAGTGGCTCATCTGGATCGCAGTGATCGCCGTGATCTTGGGCATCGGGTATCACACGACCCCGGCCCTGGGCTTGTTCAAGGTACCGGCCTTTTTGTTGCTGCTGCTTCCGGTGGCCCTGACCGTCTCGACTTCAATACTCTTCGTGATCGTCCAGTTCGGGGCGATCTTCTGGCTCCTGACCAGGGGCGGGGTGGACGTGTACTACCCCGGCGACATCAAGACGCGATTCGCCGACGTCTGGGGTCAGGACCACGTGGTGGACCGGATTCAGGAGAACATGCTCTTCCTCGAAGATCCGGAATCTATCGAGGACCACGGCGGCTACGTGCCCGGCGGAATCCTGCTATGGGGACCGCCAGGCACAGGCAAGACGTTGATTGCCGAGGCCATGGCGGGCGAGACCGGCTTGCCGTACGTCTTCGTCGACCCGGGTGCCTTCATCAACATGTTCTTCGGCATCGGCGTGCTCAAGGTCAAGCTACTGTTCCGCAAGCTCCGCAAGATGGCGATCCGGTACGGCGGCGTGGTCGTCTTTTTCGACGAGGCAGACTCACTCGGCAGCCGCGGCGTCAGCGTGGGCGGTCAGCCAGGCGTGTCCGGCCAGGCATCGGATCGTCCTGCCGGTGGTCAGGCTTACGCCCCGGCGAGCCCGGACGCCGGCTGCCACGGCTTCAGCTACGTGTCGCAGCCCACCCGGGCCATGCTGCTTGCTGACGCGGCTGGCCGGCTCGAAGCCGCCGAGCCAGCCCCGCGAGGGCCGGGCCGGTGGCGGCAGATCCTGCCGGCCGGCGGCATGATGGGCGGGGGCGGCATGGGCACCCTGCAGGCGCTGCTCACCGAGATGTCCGGCCTGAAGAAGCCCCGCGGTTTTGTCAGCCGGCTGGTCCGGCGCGCGCTCGGCATGCAGCTGAAGCCGCCGCCCAAATACCGCATCCTCATCATGATGGCCACCAACCTGGTCGCCGCGCTCGACCAGGCGCTGCTGCGGCCGGGCCGCATCGACCGGATCTACCACGTCGGCTACCCGTCCAAGCAGGGCCGCAAGCGCACCTACGAGGGCTACTTCGCCAAGGTGAGCCACGAAGTGACCCTGGAGCAGATTGACCAGCTCGCGAACATGACCCCGTACGCGACCGGTGCCACCATGAAGGACCTGGTGAACGAGGCGCTGATCGTCGCATTGCGGGACGACCGGTCGACGATCACCTGGCAAGACGTGCTCAGCGCCAAGCTCTCCAAGAGCGTCGGGCCATCGGAGGGCGTGGACTACATCGAGAGGGAGCGTCACGCGGTCGCGGTGCACGAGGCGTGCCACGCGGTCGTCAGCTACCTCGCCCAGAAGCGCAACGACATCGAGACGGCGACCATCCAGAAGGGCATGGACCACCTGGGTTTCGTCCAGCCGATCCCGATCGAGGAACAGTTCACCCGCTGGCGCAGCGAGTACGAGGCGGACATCATGGTGAGCCTCGCCTCGCTTGTCGGGGAGAAGATGTTCTTCGGCGACGACTCGAGTTCGGGAGTGTCCGGCGATCTGCACACGGCGACGGCGATCTCCTTGAACATGGAGGGCCGCTGGGGCATGGGCAGCCAGCTCGGCTCCTTCTCCGCGACGCTGGCTGGTCAGGGCGCGCACCCGATCCTCGACGGCACCGACCGGAAGGTACTGGAAACCGAGCTCGGCAAGCGCGCCGAGGCCCGGCTGTCCATGCTGGCTGATCGGACCGGCGCAATGCTGACCGAGCACCGCATCAGCGTGCTCGCGGTCGGGCACGCGCTGGAGACGCACCGCACGATCGGCGGACAGGACATCACGGCCATCATGAACCGGGAGCAGGGGCCGGTGGTCGATGGCCGTCCGTACGCCGATCCTGAATTCATTACCGAGCTGGAGGCCTATCACCTCAGCGCGTCGTCCATTCACGGGAGCGAGCGAAGCCTGCCGCTGCCGGTGCCGCACCGGCACTTGACGCCGGAACTGACGGCGATCCCGAACGCCTCCGAGCACCGCGCCGAGCAGGCCGACGAGGTCTGACCACCCCTGACTGAACATTCAGTCCAGCGGTGGTAGTCTCGGGCTGATGGCAGCCCCGGACACGAACGGGCAGGACGGAGCGCTCGGCGCCGCGGATCTGCGTCGGGCGCAGATGCTGGATGCCGCGCTCGCGATCATCTCCGAGCGCGGCTATGCAGAGACCCGGATCGCCGACGTGGCGGACCGGGCAGGCGTGAGCCCGGCGCTCGTCATTTATTACTACAAGACCAAAGACCAGCTGCTGACCGAGGCCATCCGGTCCTATGAGGACGCATGGTATGCGGCCAGCCAGTCCCGGATCGCGAACCTGCCGACCGCGATGGCGCGGCTGGAGGAGTTCGTCGCGATGACCTGCCTGGCCGAGGCTGGCCAGAAACTGAACGGCTCGCGGCAGCTCTGGCTTGAGTTCTGGACCCGCGCAGCCAGGAACGAAGCAGTCGCCCGGGTGCGGGAGGCGTCGGACCGGCGGTGGCGCGACGCGATCGCCTCGCTGGTCAGGGTCGGCCAGCGAGCCGGCGAGTTCGGCGACGTCGACGTCGACGTCGGCAGCTTTGCGATCCACCTGTCCGCGCTGCTGGACGGGCTGACAGTCCAGCTCGCGCTGGGCGACCCCGGCATCGACGGACAGCGTGCCTTCGAGCTGACGATGCGGTTCATCGCGGGCCAGCTCGGCTTCAGCTGGAATCCGGGCCGTACCGTAGACGCATGATCGACCGGATGGAAGCGCTGACGGGCTGGGGCCGAATCTCGCCCACGCGGGCGCGGGTAGCCGAGCCGGCCGACACCGACCAGGTCGCTGCGCTGCTGAAGGCGGCCCCAGAACGGGGTGTCATTGCCCGCGGCCTTGGCCGCAGTTACAACAACGCAGCGCAGAACGATGGCGGCCTTGTCATCATGACAACGCGGCTGAACCGGATCGCAGGTATCGACGCGGCGGCCGGCGAGGTTGTCAGCGAAGCGGGCGTCAGTCTCGAGCAGCTGATGGTCGCCGCGTTGCCGTATGGCTGGTTCGTGCCCGTGTCCCCGGGCACCCGTCACGTGACGGTCGGCGGCGCCATCGCCGCGGACGTGCACGGCAAGAATCATCACCGGGCCGGCAGCTTCGCCCGGCACGTGCGGTGGTTCGACCTCGTGCTGCCGACAGGCGAGCAGGTGCACGTCACCCCCGATGCAGACCCGAAGCTCTTCTGGGCGACCGCCGGCGGCATGGGCCTGACCGGGATCATCCTGCGGGCCGGGATCCAGCTCACCCGGGTCGAGACGTCCAGGGTGAAGGTCGACACGGTTAGCGCCGCCGACCTCGACGCGGCCATGTCGTACCTGACCGAGGCGGATGGCCGGTACGGCTACACCGTTGCCTGGCTGGACTGCCTGGCCCGTGGAAGACGCCTCGGCCGCGCCGTCATCACCAGCGGTGACTTCGCCTCCCTGGCGGATCTCCCGGCTGCTCAGCAGCGGGACCCGCTGGAATTCCGGCCTGTCGCCCTCCTGCGGGCCCCGCGCGCGTGCCCGCCCGGCCTGATGAACAGGTACACGATCGCGCTCTTCAACGAGGCCTGGTACCGCAAGGCGCCGCGCCGCCGTGATGCCGAGATCCAGACGATCAGCGCGTTCTTCCATCCGCTGGACGGCATCCGCAACTGGAACACCGTCTACGGGCCGCGCGGGTTCCGGCAGTACCAGTTCGTCGTCCCGTTCGGCGCCGAGCAGACACTCCGCAGCAGCCTGGAGAAGATCAGCCAGGCGGGCGCGCCGTCGTTCGTCACCGTGCTCAAGCGCTTCGGCCCGGCTGATGACGGCTACCTGTCGTTTCCGACCGCGGGGTGGACGCTCGCGCTGGACTTTCCTGCGGGCACGCCCGGTCTCGACAGCTTGCTGGACGGGCTCGACGAGGACGTCATCGCGGCGGGGGGCCGGGTCTACCTGGCCAAGGACTCGCGCGTCAGCCCGGACGCGCTGGAGGCGATGTACCCACGGCTAGCCGAGTTCCGTGCGCTGCGCACCGACATCGACCCCGCCGGGCTGCTGGTCTCTGACCTCTCGCGGCGCCTCAGTCTCTGAACAGTGTGAGGCGGCGGCCACCCATCGGCGGCCGCCGCCTCACGCTCTCTGTGCGAGACGGGCTATCGGTCGTTACCGACTCCGCCGTAGCCCGCGACGCGGGCGCTTGCCGTTGGCCCTCCGCCTGGCTCGCACGACCAGCATCGTGAGCATTGTTGCGCAGACCGCCGCCATCGCCATGACGGGCTTCATGAACCGCATGTGCGCCTTCACCTTCCCCCGATGGTGCTACAGCGCCAACACAAGCGCTGTAGATCAGTGCGATGCGACGGGTACCCGGCTGTGCTGCGCCGCAAACGCCGACGCGCTTATGTCGCTGGTCGAATGGCTTGTATCTGCGTGGTCTGCGCCACCAATTCGTCGGCCGCGCCGCGCATAGTCGTCTGCACCGTGACCGCGGTCCGGCCACGGTGCAGCGGAACGGCGACGGCTCGAACCGAGCCAGCCGGCACCGGCCGGAAGAACTGAGTGGTCGAGGTCATCGTCGCTGTCGACGCGCCGTGCGGCAGGCCAAGGTAAGCCACAAGCGCGCCGGCCGAGTCGGCCAGAGTCATGAGCGCGCCGCCGTGCAGGATGCCACCGCCGGTGCACAGCCGGGCCGCCCAGGGCAGCACCGCGGCGACCCGCTCGGCAGATGCCTCCTCCAGTTCGATCCCGAGGTCTGCCGCGAAAGGCATGAGCTCGACGAGCGCCGTCAAGTCGGCCGACATGCCCTCAGTCTGACAGCAGCAAGCCGTCAGCTGGCCGCGAGGCTTGCCTCGATGGCCGCGACAAGTTCCGGAGCGTCTGGTGCCGTGCGCGGCCGGAACCGCCCGAGCACCGTGCCGTCCGGACCGAGCAGGAACTTCTCGAAGTTCCACTGGACGTCGCCGGACTCGCCGTTCGCGTCGGCAACCGACGTGAGCGCGCGATAGATGGGATGCCGGCCGTCGCCATTAACTTCGATCTTCTCGAAGAGCGGGAACGAGACGCCGTAGCTAGTCGAGCAGAATTCGGCGATCTCGTCCGGGCTACCCGGCTCCTGGCCCCCGAACTGATTGCACGGAAAGCCGACGACCGAGAAGCCGCGGTCGGCGAAGCGCTCGTGCAGTGCTTCCAGCCCGGCATACTGCGGCGTCAGGCCACACTTGGAAGCAACGTTGACGACGAGCAGGGTCTTGCCGGCCAGGTCATCGTCGGCCAGCGAGGAGGCCTGGCCGGACAGCTTGTTCACGGGGATGTCGCGCAGGGTCACGTCGGATTCCTCACACTGGGGAAGAATGGCTCCGGGCAGAGTAACGCTGCCGATCACGCGGATATGCCGGCCTTCCAGACACTCGCGGCTATCACGACCTCGCCAGCCTAATCAGACTGATACTTGTACAACGGCACCAGAACCGTGCCAGCATCTATCACATCCGGGGGCGCCTGATTCCTGAACAATGGAGAGAGGCCCCATGGGGGATCTCAAAACAGTAAAAAAGCCCTCATATATCGAACCGGGTATCTATGTCCCGTGGGCCAGGATCCTGTTGGCAGCGGCGCACGGAGCGGAAGGATGACCGAGCTCCTGCGGCCACGTTCCTGGCCCCTGCTGTCCGGCACCGTGCCCCGGCTCGCGCAGGGCTTCTCGCGGCGACCAGAGACCGGTCACGGTTTATGGGAAGGGCTGCGCCCCGGGGTCACCGTCATCCTGGGCCCTGACGGTGATCGCGCCGTGCGCACCGGCTCACCAAGCGGAACCGGGAAGACCCAGCTCGCTATCGCGTGCGCCCGCAGGATGTGGGCCGCTGCCGAGGTCGACCTGCTGGTGTGGCTCGACGCTTACAGCCGTGATCGCATCGTTGCGGGCTATGCCAGGGCGCTCGCCGACCTCCGGATAGCCGCCGCACCGGACAGGCCGGAAGCCGCGGCCTCCCGTTTCCTGTCCTGGCTCGGCGACACCGGCAAGCGCTGGCTCGTGGTACTCGACGGCGTCACCGAAGCTGCAGACATCGATGGCCTGTGGCCGCAGGGCCCGACTGGTCAGGCCCTCGTGACGACAGGTCTGGCCGGGCTCAGCCCAGCGGCCGCCATGCCCGCCAGTGCCGCCAGGAACGGATCGCCGGCGCGACCGCAGCAAGTGTCGATCCGGCTGGCTGCGTTCAGCCAGCGCGAGGCCCTGCAGTATCTGACCGATCGGCTCAACGATGATCCGTATCACTCGGCGGGCGCGCTTGATCTCGCCGCCACGCTCGGATGCATGCCGGTCGGCCTGGATCTAGCCGTTGCCTACCTGCTGGAGACCGGCCAGGAGTGCCGCCAATACCGGCAGGCCTATGACCAGTACCGGCAGGACTGGAATGGCGGCGGCCTCGGTGACACACTCGCACCCGCCTGGATGCTCGCCATCGACCGAGCCCGGCAGTTTGCGCCAGCTGAACTAGCGTGGCCAGCACTCGCACTCGCCGCGGTGCTCGGTCCGGCCGTTATCCCCGGCGCAATCCTCACCAGTGGTGCCGCGTGCGCCTATGTCACCGGCGAGCAAGCCGCCACTGATGGCGGGCGAGCCACCGTCGGCGCTGCGTTCGCGAACCTGGAGCGTGTCGGTCTCGTCACCATTGACCCAGAGGACGACGTCCGCACGGTGCGCATGTCCGCCGCGCTGCAATCCTCGGTCCGCCGGGTTCTCGGCCCAGCGGGCGTGCGGCGCGCGGTGCAGGCTGGGGCTGACGCGATCTATGAGTCGTGGCCGGACGAAGCCCCGAGAGCCGAGATGGAGCAAGCTCTCCGGGACTGTGCGCTCAGTCTCCGGCGATGTGACGAGCCCGCCCTGTGGCATCCGGGCTGCCATCCGCTGCTGCTCCGGGTCGGCCAGAGCCTCGACGACGCAGGCATGGCAGACACCGCGCTGGGATACTGGCGCGACCTGGCGCGGCATTGCGCGGAGTACTACGGCGCCCGCTCTCAGCTCAGCTTCGAGCTTCGGGAGCGGCTGGCGACCGCCGCCATGACCGCCGGTCATACCGATGAGGCCGTCGGCCTGCGGGGGGAACTTGCCGCCGATCTTGACGAGGTCGCGGGCCCGACTCATCCGCAGGCGATCATCTCGCGAGCCACCCTGGCTCGCACGTTCCGGACCGCTGGCCGCATCAACGAGGCAATCTCGCTGGGCTCACGCGTCGCGGCGGACAGCGAGAGGATCTTTGGCCCAGTCCACACGCAGACCAGGCAGATCCTGCGTGAGCTGGGGGACGCGTACTGCGACGGCCGCCAATACCGCGAGGCGATCGACCTGCTCAAGCGCTGCCTGGTCGAGGCTACGGAGACGATCGGCATCATGCATCCCGATACGATGTCCGCGCGAGGGCAGCTGGCCGGGGCATATCGCCGCGCTGGGCGAGGTAATGAGGCGATCGGGCTCTACCAGGATGCGCTTGCCCAGGTGCAGAAGGCCGTAGGCACGACGCGCCCCGATGCAGTGACCGCGCGTGAGGGCCTGGCGCTCGCACTGTACCGGGCCGGGCGCACTGACGACGCGATCGCTAGCTATGAACGTGCCCTCGCCGAATGGCGGCGTGTGTCCGACGTCGGCCCAGCGAGTACGCTCGCAGCGCGGACCAGCCTGGCGGCGATCTATTGCCTCAATGGCCGGGCCAGGCAAGCGATCCCGATGTATGAGAGCGTGCTGGCGGACTGCATCCGGATTTGCGGGCCGGTCCATCCGGACACCTTCCGGGCCCGGCGGAATGTGGCCGCTGCCTGCCACTACGCCAGGCGTCATGCGGAGGCGGTCGACCTCGGCGAGGCCTTGCTGGAGGACTGCGAGCTGGCACTAGGCCAGGGCCATCGGGAGACGCTGACTGTGCGCGCAAATCTTGCGCACGGATACCACGCAACCGGGCGGCTGAAGCGCGCAAGTGCACATTTCGATCTCGCGCTGCGCGATTGTGAGCAGGTCCTTGGCCCAGACGATGAGCTCACCAAGAACATCCGCGACTTGCGGCAACGATACCTGGGCGGTCGTCAGGGATCTGCTCCGATCGTCACCCCGCCCGGTGAGTCAGCTGGACTGTCGGCCTTCCACACCGGGTCCCCGAAGTAACCGCGGGCGACCTGGGTGACGAACATGTACACCGCGTCCTCATCGGCGGACAGCGGGCCGGGCCGCGCGTGCGGCGATGTCAGTCCCCGCTGCACGGATTCGCACGCAGCCCAGTCTTGCCTGTTGGTGATGTCCCAGAACTCGACCGCGTAGCCCGGGTCAAAGCCGGGCTGCGCCAGCGCCTCCGGAGCGAAGGCCCAGCTGCACTCGATCAGCGTGCGATCGGCAGCGACGGGTGTCAGCACGTGCGTCATCACATAGTCCGGGTGCAGGCTGAGCAGCACGTTCGGGAAGATGCTCAGGTAGTTGACCGTGCGCAGCCGAGCAGTGTCCAGGCCACGCAGCGACAAGCCATGGCTGGCGCCGTTGAGGGACATCGTCTCCATGCCGTCCCTTAGCCGCATCCAGCCACCCAGCCACGGCCCCGCAGTCTGATAGTTCTCGCCGCTGCCTGGCGGGCTGACACGACACAGCTCAGGATGAATGACCGGGCAGTGATAGCACTCGTGGTAGTTCTCGGTCAGCACCTTCCAGTTGGCCGCTGCGTCGTAGGAGTGGCGGCCGGCGACGACGAGGCGTTCCGGCTCGTACGGCGCGACGAGTTCGTCGAGATCGCCGAGGGCTTGTCCCATCGGCTCGGCCGTCCCGGAAGCGTCGACAAACAGCAGCCCGTGCCAGTTGCTGACCGGCAGTTCGACCAGTCCCCACCCGCTCGCATCGAAGCCCGGCGTGCCACCGAAGCCCTTCGCACTCCGCAGGTCCCCGGACAGGGCGAACGTCCAGGAGTGATAGGGGCAGACGATCGCCGGCCGGTGCGCCGACTCGCCCAACGGCAGCAGCTCGTGACCGCGGTGCCGGCAGAAGTTCGCGAATGCGTGGACCTCACCCTCGTCGTCGCGGCTGAGCAGAACGCTGGCAGCTCCGAGCGGAACGGCTCGCTGATCCCCGGCACCTGGCAGGTCTGCGGCGAGACCCGCACAGGTCCAGCCTCCGCCGAAGAAGTGCCGCCGCTCCCAGTCGAACACGCCGGGATCGGTGTACGCGGCAGGCGGCAGCATGCGACTGTCACCGAACGGCCGGAGCGCATCGGCGACGCCTGCCGGGTCAAGCGGGGCCCGCGAGCCCGATGACTGACTGATCATACAGTCAAGACTAGGAGCAATCCGGCGTGGCAGCTAGCCGGATGAGTCCGGTTGATAGTACATTCAGCCCATCTGCGGTCACTATCCACCAATTCTTCAGGTCACGGCAGGCTGGCTGGGCGAGCGGCCGTGCATCCAGAGCGGAGCGGTCCCATGAGCCAGCCTTTTGACCCTGCCTGGGCGGCGCAGGGTGTCGGGGCGGAAACCCAAGGCGGCGGATGGAGCGGACCTCCCGGTGGCCGCGGTCCAGGCGACGGGTATGGCGGGCCCGGCGGCAGCGGACCATCGCTGTTCGGCGGACCAGCGCCGGTCCTCATCAGCTTCGCCCCGCCGGCTCGGCAGAGTCGGCTCGCCATCGCATTCCGGCTGCTGCTGGCCATCCCGCACCTGATCATCCTGTGGGCGCTCGGCGTAGCAGCCGAGGTAGTAGTGATCATCGGCTGGTTCGCCGCGCTCTTCACCGGCAGCCTGCCGGACTGGGCGCACACCTTCCTCACCGGGGTCTTGCGCTGGCAGGTCCGTGTGTACGCCTACATGTTCTTCCTGACCGGGACGTACCCGCCGTTCTCACTGGAGGACGAGAGGTTCCCTGTGCGCCTCGTGAGCGCCCGAGTCAGACTGAACCGGCTCGCGGTGTTCTTCCGGCTGATCTTGGTGATCCCGGCCGCGATCGTGGCTGGCATCGCAATGTACGGCCTCGCTGTCGTGTCGTTCTTCTGCTGGCTTATCGCCCTGGTCGGTGGCCGGCTGCCGACGCCGCTGCACCAGGCCCTCGCGGCGATCGTGCGCTTGCAGGCCCGCTACTACGGCTACGTCGGCATGGTCACAGGGGATTACCCATGGTGGGGGCTGTTCGGCGACCCCGTTTCAGTGCAGGCGGCGGCAGCCCTGCCAGCGAGCGACGCCGGCTACACGCCGGCCGCTGCTGCGGACCCGTGGAAGCTGCCACTATCCGGGGCCGCCAAGGGGATCGTGTGGGGAGTCCTCGCCCTCGGCCTCGCGGCAGCGGCCGGCGCCGGGGTCGCGGAAGCAACCGGCGGCCTGGGGTCGCTGCCCAATTCGTCGGCCTTCTCGAATGCGCGGAGCCTCGTTGTGATCGAGGTGGCTTATGGCCAGCTGAGCAGCAGTTCGACAACCTTCGAGTCGGCGGTGCGGGCGTGCGGTCAGCTGTCGTGCGTGACCGCAGAGGACCATAAAGAGGCCACGGCGCTGCGGGCCTTCGCTAGTTCGGTGAGCTCAGCCCACATCGCGGGATCCGCTGCCGCCGACGCGAGCACCCTCACCAACGACGCGACCGGCGCTGCCCAGTCCCTCGACAAGCTGGCCGCATCCACCAGCGTCGCTCAGTACCAGAGCCAGGTCTCCGGGTCCCCACTGCAGCAGCAGCTGAATAGTCTCGACAGCGACTACACGCGGCTGGTCACTGATCTCCGGGCTTAAAAGAGGGCTGGCAGCACCTCCAACAGCGCTCAGGACTCGGCCGTCTGAACAAGCACTGAACACTCTTGGAGGTGGCGGGAATCGAACCCGCGTCCTTCAGTACATCACCAGGGCTTCTCCGGGTGCAGCCTGCTGTGCTTTTCTCAGCCCCGGCAGTCACGCAGGCGAGCTGCCGACGGGCTCAGTCGCTGTTAGATGTCCCGACTAGTCCCGCGACCGGGCTAGCAGGTTATCCTCCTCGCTGATGCCAGACACCGGGCCGGAGGCACTCCCGGGCTGACAGCGCCACGTGCTGTAGCTCTGCGGTTAGTTAGGCCGCGAGAGCCAGATCAGCAGGCGCGATTGCCTTGTTGTTGGCAGTTATCTTTTTGCGGTCACAGTATTAACGGGGTTATGTCCGCCGTCCCCGACCCGCTTCCCCTGGATCAACCACCGAAGTCGAAGCCAGTCACCCCCTCTTGAGTTGTAAGCGTTCAGGCTACCTGATGCATTCCGCCCGGTCTAACACGCAAGAACGCCCGACGGGTGGACCGCAGAGCGCGGTCCCCGTCGGGCATCCACTGGATGGTGACGAGGTGCCCCCGTGGACGCTGGCGGTGGCCGAATCGCGTCCACGGGGGCGATGACCGGCAGGGTCGGGGCCGGTCCAAAGCCGGGCCTCCCCCGAGATGAGGCCCGGTTCTCATCACGACGACTGGGCCGCAACCCCCCAAGCGGCACCCCAGTCACTAGGAAAGACGCCGTTCCGTAGCAATGGGGTTGCCCCGAGTTACTCAAAACCCTTTAATGAACACGTCATGACTCCGTGCGCCGGCGAGCGCCGCGATCAGATTCCGGCGCGCAGGTTGTGCAGGAAGCTCGCGGTCAGCGGCACGGCCGACGCGGAGGCCGCAGACCTGGCGCTGCTGAGCTGGATGACTGCGAAGGCGATGTCGCCCTGGTAGCCGACGAACCAGTTGCTGCGCAACTGCCCCCACCCGAACGCCGCGCTTCCGGTCTGACCAGCGACGTTGCCCCCCACGTTCGCGACCTGGTTCCGCGGCGTGTGCATCGCCGATTGCATGAGGCTGCGCAGCGACGCCAGGACCTGGTTACTGACCGCAGTGCGCGGCGTGGAATTCGGATCGGTCATGCCCCATACCAGGGATGGCGCGTGCCAGCGGCCTGAGTCGACGACCGACGCGGCGAGTGCCATGCCCAGCGGGCTGACCCGAACGCCCCCGGTTCCGATCATGTCCGCGGCCAGCGCGCCCTCCCCCGTGGGCTGCCCGGTCTGACCCGCGAAGTAGCTGCCGACCGGCAGCTCCCAGCCGCCGATGCCGAACGAATTGCTCGCCTTCGCCAGGTCGTCGGCGCTCAGCGACAGCGAAAGACCGCCCGCGAAGGCCGTCGCGCACGCGTGGGAGAAATCCGCCTGGAACGACGGGGTGCTGCCCAGGTTCGGTTCCGGCGGAACATTGGTGAATACCGTTCCGTCCACCGAATTGCTGGGAGGGCACGGAACGGGGTCGCTCGGGGTCAGACGGCCGCTCGACAGCAACGCAGCCGACGAGATGATCGTGAACGCCTGACCCGGCTGGTACTGGCCTGCCAGCGCATTCAGCGTCGGCATGCCGCTTCGGGCGTGGCTCGCGACGGCCAGGATCTTGCCTGTCGATGCCTGTACGGCCACAAGGGCCGCCGAGCCCGGCGCCCGGCCGAGTGCCCTGTCCGCGGCGAGCTGCACGCGCGAGTCCAGCGTGGTGCGGACCGGCGTACCGCGGGTACCGGGCCAGGTCTTCAGCTCGACTGCTGCGGTACCGGCCTGCTGCAGGACCACGTCGGTGCGCGGGGTGCCAATAAGCTGCCGCTGGAACATCGACTCGAGGCCGGTGAGGCCCACGGTGGTTCCAGGCCGGTACTCCACACCGTCGGTGCGCAGGATGCTGGCCGACTCGGTGCCGACAGTGCCGACAACGTCCGGCGCGATGCTCTCGAACAGCGCCTCGGTGACCTGCCTGACGTGCAAGCCCGGAATGGCGGCCAGGGTCTTGGCCAGGCTGGCGTATTCAGCCTGGGTATAGCTAATGAGCTCGAGGAAGTTTGATTGCGGGTTCTCCTCGATCTGGCCCGCGATCTGGTCAGCTGGGATCTTGGTGACCGCGGACAGGGCGGTCGCCGTGCGGACCGGGTCCGTCAGGCTGCCGGGGTACACCCCGACCTGATAGACCTTCGAGGGCACGATGAGGGAGTGCCCTGCGGAGTCCGTTATATCGGACCGGGGATAGAACTGGCTGACCACGGCCAGTTGCTCTTTGTCGGTCATGCCCGGCACAATCACCGACGGACTCCACGCGATCCGCCAGCCGTGGCTGCCGTCAGTCAGCTGGAAGCCGCCCGTGTATGTCCACAGCAGACCGCTCCCCGACAGGTCGATCGCGGCCTCGAAGTTCGCCCGTGCTGTCCGGCCGTGCTGCCTGACTCCGCGGATCGACATGTTGACGTTGCTGGCATCCAGCCGCTGATAGGCGCTCGCCAGCGCGGCCGCGACAACCTGCGGATTCCCGGTGGTGAGCCGTGCGGCAGCCAGGTAGTGCCGCGACTGCCAGGCGAGCAGGAACTGTTGCACGGTCGGTTCCGCCGACGAAATGCCCGGCCGGGCCATCCCGAGGCCGACCAGAGCCGCGGCAATGGCAAAGGCGGACGCGCGCACGAGCGTAGAACGCGAGCGCAGTGCCACCCCGAAAGCTCCCGCCCTGCCAGATCTGGCCTGGTTGCTGGTCCCCCTGTTCTTCCCGTTCCCCGTACCAGCGGGCGTCAGACGTCGTGGATACGGCCTTGTCCGGGGCGCGCGATGGGCCCCGGACCGCTTGCTGCGGCTGCCGGACCGGGTAGCGCCAGTCACGGTTATCTCCGCCGCCGGAGTTCGCGCTCGATCTCCCGAGCAGCGTCGCGCTTGGCAAGATCCTGCCGCTTGTCGTAGGCGCGCTTGCCCCGTGCCAGCGCTAGCTCGATCTTGACCTTCCCGCCCGAGAAGTACAGCGACAGCGGGACCAGGGTCAGCCCCTGCTCGTGAATCGAGCTGGCCAGCTTGTCAATCTCCCTGCGGTGCATCAGCAGCTTGCGGGTGCGCCGCGGCTCGTGGTTCGTCCAGGTGCCCTGCGTGTACTCGGGGATGTGCACGCCGTGCAGCCATGCCTCATTGTTAGTGATTTGTCCGTAACCCTCGGTCAGCGTTGCCCGCCCGGCTCGAAGTGACTTCACCTCGGTGCCGGTGAGCACGAGGCCGGCCTCCACCGTGTCTTCGATGGTGTAGTCGTGCCGGGCTCGCCGGTTACTGGCAATGATCTTCTTGCCTTGGTCCGCAGCCACCGGGAGACGATTCTAACTTCACACCCGGAGGTAACGCCGGAGCGTGAGGAACGAGGTGCTGCCGCAGATCAGCAGGCCGGTGATCATAGCCACGATGATCACCTCAACCAGGTCGGTGGTGCTGAGGGTGACCCCGTACGGGAAGATGCTCTGCAGCGTGCTCATCAGGACCGACTTCACCCCGATCAGTAGGCCGGTGGCGACGAGCCAGCCAATCATCCCGGCGATCATTCCCTCGACGAGGAACGGCAGCTGCACATAGAAGTTCGACGCGCCCACCAGCCGCATGATGGACGTCTCGCGGCGGCGGTTGAAGGCCGACAGCCGGATCGTGTTCGCGACCAGCAAGATAGCGGCGATCAGCAGGAAGATGGCGACCGCGACCACCGCATTCCGGGCGCCGTCCAGCAGCCGGTAGAACTGGTTGAGAATCGAAGCGTCGTTGACCACCTGGGACACACCCGTTACCCCGTTCATGACCTCGGTCACCTGGGGCGCATCCACTTCCGTGTTCTTCAGCCTGATCTGGAACGACGGCGGGATCGAGTCCTGCTGCGTGTACTTGACGATCGGCGTGTTGCTCGCGAACTCCTGCCGGAATTGCTTATAGGCCTGCTTCGCGCTGACGAACTGAATGCTGAGAATGTCGTGCGTCGCGAGCAGCTCATTCCTGATCGAGTTGATCTGGTCCTGAGTCACCTGGCCGCTCTTCTGGCAGTTAGCCGACACGTCGGTGGCAGTGCACAGGTACACCGACAGCTGGACCCGGCTCTGCCAGAAGGACCTGGTGTTATCGACCTGCTTGACGAACAACAGCCCGGTGCCGAGCAGCGACAGGCTGATCGCGACCACGACGACGAGGGCGACGGTCATCGTCAGATTCCGGCGCAGACCGATCCATACCTCGCTGAAAACGAAATTGAATCGCATACTTGCTGAACGTCCTTAGCGTTTTGTCAGTCGCAGGGCGTCAGTACGCCTGGCCGTAAACCCCGCGCGACTGATCGCGAACGACCTTGCCGTACTCGAGTTCGATGACGCGCTTGCGCATTGAATCGACGATCGCCGCGTCGTGCGTGGCCATGACGACCGTTGTCCCCGTCCGGTTGATGCGGTCCAGCACCTTCATGATGCCGATGGACGTCGCCGGATCGATGTTTCCGGTCGGCTCGTCCGCCAGCAGGATCATCGGACGGTTCACGAACGCCCTAGCCATGGCGACACGCTGCTGCTCACCGCCGGAGAGCTCGTCTGGCATCCGGTCCCGCTTGCCCTCCAGCCCGACCAGGTCGATGACCTCGGGGACGACCTTGCGGATGAACCGGCGTGGCTTGCCGATCACCTCAAGGGCGAACGCGATGTTCTGGTAGACATTCTTGTTTGGCAGCAGCCGGAAGTCCTGGAAGACGCAGCCGATGCGACGGCGCAGGTGCGGAACCTTCCAGTTGGTGAGGCGAGCCAGGTCCTTGCCCGCCACGTGGATGCGACCCGTGGTCGGGCGCTCCTCTTTCAGGATCAGCCGCAGGAACGTTGACTTACCGGAGCCAGACGGCCCCACTAGGAAGACGAACTCGCCCTTCTCGACATCCAGGTTCACGTTCTCCAGCGCCGGGCGGCCCTGATTCGCGTACGTCTTGGTGACGTTGTCGAAGTGGATCACTGGTCCATCGCAGGTGTAGACGAGAGCTGTCGTGGCTTCCGGGCTATGCAGGCTCCCGGTTTGGCCACGGGACAGTCTAGGGGGGAAACTGGTTAGGAACGTCCAACATCGTGGAAGTGGCCCGTCGACCGCTTTAGCCCTGTAGGAGCCGGATGAGCTGTGAGCACCTGATTTGCGCCCAGTGTGCCGGGCCGGTTTCGGAGGGTCGCTGCCCGACCTGCCGCGAGGCCAGGGCGCACGTCCACCACCATGGCCACACCGTGAGCATGCAGCTCATTGCCGCTGTCCTGCTCATCCTGGCCCTGCTGGCGGTGGCGGCGATGCACCTGGGGCACTAGCTCCACGGTGCTTGGTGCCGACCCCTGGGGTCGGCAGACCACGTCTGCCCTAGAGGCCCTGGCTGCGCAGCCAGCGGATCTCGGCCTCGATAAAGTCGTCGATCTCGCCGTCCATGATCGCGGCGGTGTTGCCCGTCTCGTACTGCGTCCGCAGGTCCTTGACGTTCTGGTATGGATGCAGAACGTAATTCCGGATCTGCGTACCCCAGCTACGGCCGCCGTCTCCGCGCAGCTCGTTCAGCTTGGCTGCCTGCTCCTCACGCTTGCGCTCGAGCAGCTTGGACTGCAGCACCGCCATGGCTGTCGCCTTGTTCTGAAGTTGGCTCCGCTCGTTCTGACAGGAGACGACGATCCCTGTCGGCAGGTGGGTGATCCGGACAGCGGAGTCGGTGGTGTTGACGCCCTGGCCGCCGGGCCCGCTGGACCGGAACACATCGATCCGCATCTCGTCCTCGGGGATGTCGATGTGATCGACCTGCTGCACCACAGGCAGCACGTCCACCATCGCGAACGAGGTCTGACGGCGGCCCTGGTTGTCGTACTTAGAGATCCGCACCATCCGATGCGTTCCGTGCTCGCCGCGTAGCGTCCCGTAGGCATACGGCGCCTTGATCGCGAACGTGGTCGACTTGATGCCGGCCTCTTCCGCATAGGAGGTGTCGTAGACCTCCGTCGCGAACCCGTGCCGCTCGGCCCAGCGCAGGTAGATGCGGCGCAGGCCCTCGGTCCAGTCAGCCGCGTCCGCGCCACCGGCGCCTGCGTTGATGCTGATCAGCGCTTCCCTGGCGTCGTACTCGCCGCTCAGCAGCGTCCTGATCTCGAGCTGATCGATCTCCTTGCGGAGCGCCGCTAGCTCCCGCTCGGCTTCGGCCTTCGTCGGCTCGTCGTGCTCGCTCTCGGCGAGCTCGAACATGACGGCCGTGTCGTCGAGCCGGCGGCGCAGCGCCTCAAGCCGGGCGAGCTCGGCGTCCAAGTAGGAGAGTCGTCTGGTGACCTCTTGCGCCTGTTCCTGGTCGTCCCACAGGCCCGGCTCTGCCGATCGCTCGCGCAGGCTTTCGGCCTCCTTGCGCATGGCGTCGGGGTCCAGGACCGCCTCCACGCTGGCGAGCTTTGAGATCAGCTCAGCAATGTCGCTCGTGGGGTCGGTTGCCATGCCTGCAGCCTACGCGACGGGCGCTACCAGGCAGTTTTGCCCCGCTGACTGAGTACTCAGACAGTGCTGTCCCGGGGGGCCGACCCCCCGAGTCCCCCCGCAGCCACTAGCCGGGCAGCGTCGCCGTCGTCACCAGTGACCGCACGGCGCGGACCGCAACCGAGAGCGTCGCGACCGTGAAATCGTTGCTCTCCCAGATCTCGGTGAGCGTCTGGTCCGCGCGCCGGACCGCAGGGGCGTTCCTGGCGACCCACGCGGCCAGCCGCTGCTCCGGGCTGCCCGGCCCGGTGACGGCTAGCACATCCCTCGTCAGCGCGGCATGGGCGGCGTAGAGGTCGTCCCTGATAGCCGCCCTGGCCATGGTGTTCCACCGATCCTCTCGCGGCAGCTCGGTGATGAGGTCCCGCAGCCGGGCGATCTGCAGCCGGTCGGCCAGGTCGAAATGCACCTCGGCGGTCTCGTCCACCGGCCTACCCGTGCCGTGGGCGATGTCGATGATGTCGAAGGCCGAGTAGGCCGGCACCATAGCGGCGATCCGGTCGGCCAAGTCGGCCGGCACGCCGCGGGCCAGGTACACCTCCCGGCGCTCGTCAAAGCCAGTCAGGTCGCGGCCGGCCAGCAGCTTCGGCAGCCCGGCCGCGACCGTCAGGACGCCCGCTGCGAAGAAGTCGATGGTGTCCTGCACGTCGAAGGGCGGGCGACGGAACGCGAGCAGCCAGCGGGCCGCCCGCTCGGTCAGCTTCCGGCCCTCGAGCATCGCGAGCACCTGCGTGCCGGTGTCGACCAGGCCATCGAGCGACTCCACCTGCGCCCAGAAGCCGGGCATGTCGAAAACGGCGCGCGCTACGAGCCAGGCCGCCGTGATGTCAGGCACCGACGCGCCGGTCTCCTCGGCCAACCGGAAGGCGAACGTAATTCCCGAGCGGTCCACCATGTCGCCCGCCACGACGGTGGTGATGATCTCCCGGCGCAGCGGGTGCTCCGCCATCCGGGCCGCGTATGTCGCGCGCAGCGCGGACGGGAAGTAATCGGCGAGCACGCGGTGCAGGTAGGCCTGGTCAGGCAGCGCGGAGGCCAGCACCTCTTCCGACGTGGCGATCTTGGTCTGGGCCAGGAGCACGGCAAACTCCGGCAGGACCAGGCCGCCGCGCGCCCTGCGCCGCTCAGCGATCTCCCGCTCTGTTGGCAGCACGTCGAGCTTCCGCTGCAGGCGGCCGTCCCGTTCTAGCTTGTGGATGTACCGCGCGTGCACATGGAGCATCTGCGGCGCCTGCGCGACGGCCGCCGCCAGCACGCGGACCTGGTGGTAGTTGTGCTCGAGCACATGGCTGGCGACCTCGCCGGTCATGGCCTGCAGCAGCTCGATCCGGCCAGCCGCAGTCAGGCCGCCCGCCCGGACCTCCCGGTCCAGCAGGATCTTGATGTTCACCTCGTGGTCAGAGGTGTCGACGCCGGCCGAGTTGTCGATGAAGTCTGTGCACACCAGCCCGCCGGCCAGCGCGAATTCCACCCGGCCCTGCTGGGTGAGGCCGAGGTTGCCGCCCTCGACGACGACGCGCGCCCGCAGCGCGATGGCGTCGATCCGCACGCCATCGTTGGTCCGGTCGCCGACGTCGGCGTTGGACTGGTACGACGCCTTGACGTAAGTCCCGATCCCGCCGTTCCACAGCAGATCGACCGGTGCGGCCAGGATGGCCGAGATCACCGCATCGGGTGACAGCGCCGCGTCGGCGTCATCCAGCCCCAGCAGGGACCTGGCCTGCGGCGACAGCGGGATGGACTTCGCTGAGCGCGGCCACACGCCGCCGCCTGCCGAGATCAGAGCGGGGTTGTAGTCGGCCCACGACGAGCGCGGCAGGCCAAAAAGCCGGTGTCGCTCCGCCAGGCTGGCCTTGGGATCGGGAGCGGGGTCGAGGAACACGTGCCGATGGTCGAACGCCGCCACCAGGGCGATGTGCGGCGACAGCAGCATCCCGTTGCCGAAGACATCGCCGGACATGTCGCCGATGCCCGCGACGGTGAAATCGTCTTTGTCGACGTCCACGCCGAGAGTGCGGAAGTGGTAGCGGGCCGATTCCCAGGCGCCGCGCGCGGTGATGCCCATCTTCTTGTGGTCGTAGCCTTCCGACCCGCCCGATGCGAACGCATCGCCGAGCCAGAACCCGCGCGCGACCGCAATCTCGTTTGCGGTGTCGGAGAACGTCGCGGTGCCCTTGTCGGCGGCGACCACCAGGTACGGGTCGTCGGCGTCGTGGCGCGCCACCTGCGGTGGCGGCACCACCTGGCCCTGGACCAGGTTGTCGGTGACGTCGAGCATCGCGGTGATGAACAGCCGGTAGCAGGCCAGCACCTCCGCCGCGTAGGCCTCCCGGTCCGTCGGGTCGGGCAGCTGCTTGCAGACAAAGCCGCCCTTCGCCCCGGACGGGACGATGACCGAGTTCTTCACCTCCTGCGCTTTGGCGAGGCCGAGGATCTCCGTCCTGAAGTCCTCCGGCCGGTCCGACCAGCGCAGCCCGCCCCGCGCCACCGGGGCGAAACGCAGGTGCACGGCTTCGAACCGGGGCGAGTAGACAAACATCTCGAACTGCGGCCAGGGCGCAGGCAGGCCCGGCACTTCCCGCGCGTTCATCTTCACGACGAGATAGGGAACGGGGCCGAAGGCGCTGCTGTAGTAGTTCGTGCGCAGTGTGGCGGTGATCAGGCCCAGATAGGAGCGGAGGATGCGGTCATCGTCCAGGCTCGCCACCGCATCCAGGGCGCCCCGGATCTCCTCGGCGATTGCCTCGCTGCGCTCCTGTTCACCGGCCTGTTTGGCCGGGTCGAAGCGGGACTCAAACAGCCGGACGAGCAGACGGGCGATGGACGCGTTCGACCGGAGCGCGCGAGCGATATAGGCCTGGCTGAAACTGATCTTGGCCTGCCGCAGGTACCGGGCATAGCCACGCAGCATGACGACCTGCTGCCAGGTCAGCTGCGCGTCCAGGACCAGCGCGTTGAACCAGTCGTCGGAGATCCGGCCATCCCACAGCGCGGCCAGGGCACTTTCGACCTGCTCCCGCACCCGCTGGTCGGCCATCAGGTCGCCGCCGGCGGTGTCGGCCTCGCGCCCGGCCGTCCGGCGCAGACCGAAGTCGTAGATCCAGAAGGGGTCCGTACCGGGGAACTCGTAGGGATGCTCGTCGACCACGTCGACGCCCATGTGCTGCAGCCGGGGCAGCACGTCGGTCAGCGTGATCGGGCCGCCTGCGGAATAGATCGTCAGCCGCCACACCCGTCTACCGCCGTCCGGCAGCTCGGTGGCCTCGATCGGCACACCACCGGTGTAGGTCTCCGACTCCCACAGCTCGAAGTCGACGTCGCGGCCAGTCTCCCGCAGCCGCAGGATCCTGGCGAAGTCCGTGATCGCCGCCGAGGCTGGTACATCGGTCTGATAGGCGCTGGGGATCGAGCCGCCGAGCTGATTCACCAGTTCGCGGCCGCGCTGCGGGCCCAGCGCGCGGGCCGCCTCCGCCGCCAGGTCGTCATCCCAGGACCGGACAGCGGCGGCGACCTCGCGCTCGAGCCTCGCCGGGTCGGCATCCAGAAGACGGCGGCCGTTCTCGCCTCTGAGCACCACGTGCAGTTTCGCCATGGCGGACTCGCCCACCTGCGCGCTGTAGTCGACCTGTGATGCCCCGAAGGCTCGCTGCAGGATCTCCTGCACGGCTAGACGCACCGGCGTGGTGTACCGGTCCCTGGGCAGATACACCAGACAGGACTCGTAGCGCCCGTAGACATCCCGGCGCAAGAACAGCCTGGTCTGCCGGCGCTCGCGGGCCAGGTGCACGCCGGCCGCGATCGCGGCGAGGTCGGCGGCCGGGGTCATGAAGAGCTCTTCCCGCGGATAGAAGTCGAGCACCTCGGCGACGTCCTTGCCGTCATGGCTGTCGGGGCTCAGACCGGAGATCGCCAGCACATCAGCCAGCTTGCGGCGCAGCACCGGGACGTCCTTGACCCGCTCCGCGGTCGCCGCGTGCGTGTAGAGGCCGAGGAAGCGGTACTCCCCATTGACCTCGCCCTCCGGCGACAGCCTCTTCACCGCCACGTAGTCCAGGTAGCTCGCGCGGTGCACCGTTGACCGCGAGTTCGCCTTCGTCAGGATCAGCCGGCGCGGGTCCAGAGCGCGGGCCTTGACCTCCTCGGGCAGTCTCGCGAACGAGCCGGGACCCTTGCGGTCGTGCCGCAGGATGCCAAGGCCGGTGCCCGGCACCCCGTGCAGCGAAAGGCCGACAGGCTCTTTGACCAGGTCGTACTCGCGGTAGCCAAGGAAGGTGAAGTGACCGGCGGTCAGCCAGCGCAGCAGGTGCGCTATCTCGGCGAGGGACTCGGCCTCCGGCGCGTCAGGTGGGGTGCTGAGCACATCGTCCGCCAGCCACAGCGCCCGTGCGCGCATCCGCGGATAGTCCTCCACCGCGACCCGGACGTCGCCGAGCACCCGCTCGATGTCGGCGGCCAGCACGCGGGCCTCGCCGTCAGCCAGCGGCGGGATCTCGATATGGATCCACGACTCCGCCAGCTCGTCGTGCCCGGAGTCCGGCGCACCGGAGGCCGGCCCGACGACCTCGCGCAGCGCGCCGGCTACGTCTCGCCTGACCCGCAGCTGCGGGTGCACGATCAGCCGTGCCGACAGGCCGTGGTTCGCCAGCTCGAGGGTGACGGAGTCGACGAGGAACGGCATGTCGTCGGTGACGATGTCGACAACGTCGGCGGGCGGACCGAGCACGGCGGTTCCGCCGGACCTGACCTCCACCAGCGCCCGGCCCTGGGGCCGGTGCGCGGCCAGAGCGATATGCCGATCCATCACCGCGGCGAGCCGCTCCGGACCTGCCGCTGCCAGGTCGTCGTCTGCCACGTGCCGGTAATAGGCCTTCAGACAGGCGCCCACTTCGCCGCTGCCCGGCAATGCCCCGGCGCACGCGGCCGCCGCAACCAGGAGGTCATCCTCGGTCTGCTGTGACATCTTCGACTCCCGACCCGCGGCGACGCTGCCGCTCAGAGACAGTCTCGTAGTTCCCAGAGCAGTGGGTAATACCGAAGCGACACCCGGCTGTGCAGATAGGGCGCACCCGTTGAACCGCCGGTGCCTGATTTCGTGCCGATCTGCCGCTCCACCATCTGCACGTGCCGCGCCCGCCAGAGCGCGGCCAGCTCGTCGTGGGTGAGCAGGTCCTCCGCCAGTTCCCACAGCTCGTCGTGGTGCGCCCGGTCTCTGGCCACCGTCACGAGAGCGGCCAGGATCTGCTTGTCGGTGCCCACCGGCAGGCCCTGCCAGGCCAGGAGGTCCACGTAGGCGTCCCACAGGGTCGGCTCGGCGAGCCGCGCGGCGAGCCGAGTTCGCTCGTCGTCAGTCAGCGATCGGAACCGGCGGATGAAGCCAGGATCCTTGGCGCCGGACAGGAACTCCAGCTCGCGGAACTGGACCGACTGGAACCCGCTAGCCGGCGCGAGCGCGGCCCGGAACTCGCCAAAGTCCTGCGGCGTCATTGTTTCCAGCACAGCCACCTGGCTGATGAGCAGCTGCTCGATGACGTGCACGCGGCGCATCAGCTGCCGGGCCAGCGGGGTCGTTCGTGCCAGGAGTGCATCGCGGACGGCGGTCAGCTCGTGCAGCAGCTCCTTGAACCACAGTTCATAGGTCTGGTGCACGACGATAAACAGCATCTCGTCGTGCACCGGCGGGCTCGACGTGAGCACCTGCTGCCCGAGCAGCTCCGGTAGCCGCAGGTAGCGGCCGTAGGTCAGCAGGCCGCCTTCCTCGCCGAAGCTGCGCCCTGCGGTCATTGGCCGGCCTCGCGGGCGAAGTACCCGAGCACTTCGGGGTTGGCGAGCGCGTCGGGGTCGGCCGCGGCGGCGACCGGCGTGCCCTGCAGGATCCTGCGGACCGGAACTTCCAGCTTCTTGCCGGACAGCGTCCGCGGGATGCCAGGAACCTGGTGGATCTCGTCGGGGACGTGCCGCGGGGACAGTTCAGCGCGCAGCAGGGAGCGCAGCCGGCCGACGAGGGTGTCGTCGAGCATGTGCCCGTCAGCGGGGACGACGAAGAGGATCAGCCGCCCGGCCTCGCCGAGCTGACCGGTGTCGACCACCAGGCTGTCGGCCACTTCCGGCAGTGCCTCCACCACCCGGTAGAACTCGCTCGTGCCCATCCGGACCCCGCCGCGATTGAGGGTGGCGTCGGACCGGCCGTAGATGACGCAGCCGCCGTCGGGCCGGATCATGATCCAGTCGCCGTGCCGCCATACGCCCGGGTACGTGGCGAAGTAGGCGTCCCGGTACCGCTTGCCGTCCGGGTCATTCCAGAATCCGACCGGCAT
>Ga0126373_10000284_pt1 | contig 33570 bp, 26 predicted proteins | sample PanSoiMetPlot_11_FD_92545 | JGI IMG/M metagenome (GOLD analysis project Ga0126373, IMG submission 92545) | Tropical forest soil microbial communities from Panama - MetaG Plot_11 | ecosystem: Environmental > Terrestrial > Soil > Tropical forest > Bulk soil | place: Panama | collected 2016-02-17 | reverse complement strand
TGCTAGCTAGATTCACTCCACGGCTATAAGGGAGACCCATGAAACGGCTTTACGGCGCTGTCCTTGGAGTCTGCCTGACTTTCGCCACGATGACGGTCTTTGGCCAACCCCGCGAGTGTCATCCGCGTCTTGTCCGGGCAATTGAAGCTTTGCGGGAAGCGAAGGCTTACATGGAAGAAGCGCCGCATGATTTCGGCGGCCACAAGCGCGAAGCGATCCAAGCCTGCGAGGAAGCCCCATCCACCAATTGGAACTGGCCCGGGGCTATCGTCCGCACGAGCGATAACGCCCTGGCCGCCACATTGCCCGAAGCCCGGCGTCTGACCGGAGAGGCGTGCCACAACAGAAGGCTGGCTGCGTCTCTTTCCATCGAGGAGGTCACCACCTCCTGTGGGCGCTAAAATTTAAGGAAAACAACGCCCGTTCGGAGGCTCCGGCGATGCGTGCCCGGCGAGGTGGAAGTGATGCAGGCGTTACGCAGCGATTAGCCCTCTGATTTCAACTCGTTGGAACGCTTCTGAGGCCCGCTGTACCGGTACGCGTTATCCGTCCCGCGGTTGCGAAAGCGCGCTTCCATGCGGTATGGTGATCCATGGTATACAGTTGCTGCTGTCATACCGTCTGAAGCAATAGTTTCCCCACCGGGGATTTCTTCCAAATACCAGGAGGATTCGATCGAATGCTAACCGTACGCGTGCCCTCATTTCGGCGCGTAGCTCTGGCAATACTGCCGCTGTTGCTGGCGGCTGTGATTTTGGTGAGCGGAACGGCGACGCTGTCGGCGCAGCCAACCCAATCGGCCGCCGGCGGCGAAGCGCATTTGATCCTGCCCGACCTCGGCCAAGCCACGTTCCTGGGAGGCACGAACGGCCGCACGCTCCTGATGGGCGGCCTCGTGGTCTGCGTTCTCGGGTTGCTGTTCGGGTTCCTCACCTACACCCAGTTGCGCAGGCTCCCGGTGCACCGCTCCATGCTCGAAATCTCCGAGCTGATCTACGAGACTTGCAAAACCTATCTCGTCACGCAAGGCAAGTTTCTTCTGATCTTGGAAGTTTTCATCGGCGCAGTGATTCTTGTGTATTTCGGCGTTTTGCAGCACATGGAAGCTTTGCAGGTGATCATCATTCTGCTGTTCAGCGTGATCGGTATCGCGGGTAGCTACGGCGTGGCATGGTTCGGCATTCGTGTGAACACCTTCGCCAACTCGCGCACAGCCTTTGCCAGTCTCACCGGAAAAGCCTGGCCATGCAATTCGATTCCGCTTAAAGCCGGCATGAGCATCGGCATGATGCTGATCAGTATCGAGCTCGTGATCATGCTGTTCATCCTTTTGTTCGTTCCCGGAAACTACGCCGGGCCGTGCTTCATCGGATTCGCGATTGGCGAATCGCTGGGCGCAGCCGCCCTTCGCGTGGCGGGCGGCATCTTCACCAAAATCGCCGACATCGGCGCGGACTTGATGAAAATCGTCTTCCGCATCAAGGAAGACGACGCACGCAACCCTGGCGTCATCGCCGATTGCACGGGCGACAACGCGGGCGACTCGGTCGGCCCCAGCGCGGACGGGTTCGAGACTTACGGCGTCACGGGCGTCGCGCTGATTACGTTTATTCTCCTCGCGGTTAGCAATCCAATGGTCCAGGTGCAGCTCCTGGTCTGGATCTTCGTGATGCGCGTGGTGATGGTCATCTCCTCTGGCCTTTCCTACTTCATCAACAACGCCTGGGCGTACGGTCGCTACAAGGATGTGGCACGAATGAACTTCGAAGCGCCGCTCACTTCGCTGGTCTGGCTGACGTCGGTGATCTCTATCGGTCTTACCTACTTGGTTTCGAGCCAGATAATTCCGAATCTCAACGGCGATACGACACTATGGTGGAAGCTATCCTCGGTGATCACCTGCGGCACACTCGCGGGCGCCATCATTCCCGAACTGGTGAAAGTCTTCACGTCGATGCATTCGGCGCACGTTGAGGAAGTGGTCACGTCATCGCGCGAAGGCGGCGCGTCGCTGAACATCCTGTCTGGTTTGGTCGCCGGAAACTTCAGCGCCTACTGGCTCGGAATGGTGATGCTGGCTTTGATGGCGATTGCGTACTGGATCTCGACTCAGGGCCTCGCCACCCTGATGCTCGCTCCCGCCGTGTTTGCCTTTGGTCTGGTGGCGTTCGGCTTCCTCGGCATGGGGCCTGTCACCATCGCAGTCGACTCCTACGGCCCAGTAACCGATAACGCGCAGTCCGTGTTCGAGCTCTCCACCATCGAACAGATCCCCAACATCGAGTCCGAAATCAAGAAAGATTTCGGTTTCACGCCTGACTTCTCCAAGGGCAAGGACAATCTCGAAGAAAACGACGGCGCCGGCAATACGTTCAAAGCGACTGCCAAGCCCGTGCTGATCGGAACCGCCGTGGTCGGCGCAACCACCATGATTTTCTCCATTATCGTGGCGTTGACCAACGGTCTTAAGCCTGAATTGCTGGCCAATCTCTCGATCCTTCACGCTCCGTTCCTGCTGGGCCTTATCACCGGCGGCGCGATGATCTATTGGTTCACCGGCGCGTCCACGCAAGCCGTCACAACCGGCGCCTACCGCGCAGTCGAGTTCATCAAAGCCAACATCAAGCTCGAGGGCGCGACCAAGGCTTCAGTGAGCGACAGCAAGAAAGTGGTCGAAATCTGCACCCAATACGCGCAGCGCGGCATGTTCAACATCTTCCTGACGGTGTTCTTCGCCACGCTCGCCTTCGCCTTCGTCGAGCCGTACTACTTCATCGGCTATCTGATCTCGATCGCGCTGTTCGGCTTGTATCAGGCCATCTTCATGGCGAATGCCGGCGGCGCATGGGATAACGCCAAGAAGATCGTCGAGACGGAGTTGAAGCAAAAAGGCACCGATCTGCACGCTGCCACTGTTGTTGGTGACACCGTAGGCGATCCGTTCAAGGACACGTCGTCCGTTGCGCTGAACCCGATCATCAAATTCACAACATTGTTTGGGCTGCTGGCAGTTGAGTTGGCCGTTTCTCTGACTAACGACCAAGGACCAATGATCAGCAATGTCCTAGCGGCGGTGTTCCTGCTGATCTCCGTGTTCTTCGTCTGGCGATCCTTCTACGGGATGCGCATCGAGAAGCAGTAGGCTTTCGATCGCTCGAAACAATCTCGGATCGAACTGTTTCGTTACCCGATCGCGCTAACCTCGACGCCCGATGTAAGTCGATTGCTCGATTTGCGCAAAGAGTATTACTAAGTTCTTGCTGCCGTAGTGATATCACACGCCGTCACGAAATTTTAATGCAACCGTGCGTGACGGCACTTACTGCGCACGCGTCCAACGGGCAGGAGAAGTTGATAATGAGACCAAAATTACTACCGAATGTTATCGCTTCGAGCCTACTCTGTTTCGGTTTAACGGCGGCCGCGTTCGCGCAAGGACATCCCCCGCCGCGGGGATCTTATGACAGCCGCTATGGCGCCTTCAGCCAAACCGATTTTCAAGATAACCAGGTCCTCTTCTCACACGTACGGTCGGATCTCGATCGGGCCGAGAACAATCTTCCCCCGTTCGCCGACAGCCGTAATCGGTTCGACCGCGTTCGCGGAGAACTGAGCGAATTGCAACGGCAGTGGGACGAGAACACCTATGAACCGGGCCAGGTGGATACGGTCATTCAAACTCTGGATCGCGCGATCAGAACCGGAGACCTTCTTCCCCGTGATCGCGACCGGTTAGTCAGCGACCTGGACAACCTGCGCCAGTTCCGCGATAACCACGATTGAAGCAGCGCTTAGCTCTTCTTCAAAAGCACTGCGATGAACTCGGGCTCCGAGGCGGCCAGGACATTCTTCGGAACATAGCAGTAGCCCTGGTCGCCCCAGTCCGTTCCCCACGAGTTCTTCAAGATAAAAAAATTCCCTGTATAGCCGGTAATCAGCATCGCGTGCCGTCCGTGCCTGCCCCAGGGAGCCTCCGCCGCATTGAAAACTCCATCGCGGCCGACATCGGAAAATGCCGTGCCCGTGTTCATCGAAACGTGCACCGGACACCCGGCGCTGAGCACCTTTCGAACGTTGTCGATCGCGATTGGCAGTGGCGCCGCCTCCAGCCGATAGTTCCCGGCGTCGGTTTCGAGTTTGCCCTCGTCGGCGACCGGCTCTTGCCGATCATCCGGCCAGAGTTCCTGCCGGCATGTCCCGCTCTGCACCATCACACGGCCCGGATCCGGCCCGCTAATCGTCCCGTCGCCGCCTGAATACGCGTAGCGATAGTCCTGCGCGTCGCCTTGCATCTGCTGGAACTCAAGCATGGTGAAATTCGGCGACAGGCGCGCCGGCTCTTGCTGCAAAATGTTACGCGACATTTCCACCGCGTGCGTCCAGGCGAATGCGGAACATCGGCCGGTCTGCCCCTGATCGCCCACCGGAGTGGAATATTTGCGCAAATCCACGGCCGGCTGCTCGGTGACATTGGCGAAGGCCGGGGGCAGCGGCTCGACCGGCGCAACTTCGCCTTTGGGTGAAACTGCTACGTCGACGTTCGTCATATCGATTCCGCTGTAGCGCGCCATCAGTAGCTCGAGCGCGGCTTGCGTCAGGAAACCGAAAGCGAATAGCTGGCCATCCCGCTCGAACAAGTGCACGCTCTCCCCGGCCCCCGGCGCGATGTTATCGAACGCGCGGGTGAAGCGCTCGTCCTGATAGGGCTGGAACCCTTCGTCGGTTTTCTGCTGGATCAGCGTATCGCCGAAAAACTCGTGATCGCCAAATAGGTTTTGCGCCGACTCGCGGTAATCGTCCGGAGTCCAGTCGCCCGGGTCGTCCTCGAAGTCACTCTCGTCGGCGTTGGGAAAGTCGTCAGTGCTTTGGAAGACGTCTTCATCGACCACGGGCAGATCCTCTTCGGACGCGAACATATCGTCGACGTTTTCGTCGTCATCCCCGCCATCATCTCCGCCGTCGCCGCCCTCTCCACCGCCGGCCGAAGCGCTGTCATCGGACTGCTCGTCCTCTTCGCCTTCATCTCCGTCCTGACCCTCCCCTTCGTCCTCGCCAGCTCCCTCTCCGTCGTCGTATTCATCACCGTCATCACTGTCCTGATCGTCGCCCTCCTGATCATCGGATCCATCGTCCTGATCATCGTCGCCGTCGTCTCCGAAATCGCCGCCATCATCGCCGCCTCCGAAGTCCCCGCCGTCGCCAAAATCGCCGAAATCGTCACCCATCCAATAGATGCGGTCGTCCGCCATGCCCAGGCTCCTTTAGGAATTGAGATGAATCCACAGTGTAAAACGGAGGCGGCCTAGGATCGGTTCCCGCGTTTGCGGGCGCGATCACCGCGTGAGGAGCTTTTGGACCTTCGCGATCGCCGGCGGGTCAAATCCGAGTTTGTTCAACTCGTCCAGATCGTCCAGTACAGAAATCTCGAAGCGGTCGTCGTACATCTGCTCGCCGAGGTGCGCAAGATACACCGAACTGGCGTGATCGAACTGGCCGGAGAGCAGGAAGGCATGGGCCAGATTGGCTTGGATCCAAGCTTGATTCCTGTTTTCGGCCGGCACTGATTCGAGAGCGCGAATCGATTCTTGAGGATTGTTGTTCAGCAGCTCGGCCCAGCCCAGCACGTTGTAAGCGATCGCGGCGCGCTCGATTGCCTCCGGCGTCTTTTTCGCGTCGAGCGATGCTTGCGCGTTGCTCGCCTCCGCCTTCGCCCGTTCCAGCAGTTTCGCGAAGGCATCCTGGGCGCCCTTTCGATCGCCTAAGCCGAGCTTGCCGAACGCAAGGTTCTCGTAATCGACCAGCAACGCCGAATCGGCAACCCCCTCTCGCACGGAGCCATGCTGCACGTCATAGGCGACGCACTTCTCGCTCGTTCGCGTGGCGCGCGCATAGTTGTCGCGCGCCTGCTCGTTTTGGCCAAAACCAGTTTCAACGTCTGCCAGGCGAATGTGCGCGCCTGCTATTTTCCTTTGCACCGCGGGATCACCCCTCGCGATCTTCGACAACCACTCGATGGCGTTTTGATAATCGGCCGGAGCCGCCGATTTCGTCCCGTGGCGCGCTTCGAAAGCAGCCAGCTCGTGGTACGCAAAACCTAGTTTCTCAACAGTGTCTTTCGACGGATGTTCGGTATCGTGACGCCGCAGGAGCGCGATGTACTTGTTGTAGGCGCCCAGGGCCGCCTCGTTTTGCCCCAAAAGCTTCCGCGTCCGGGCAACCGCGAGCGCGGCGTCCTCCTGTTTCCCAATGTTGGCAGGGCTCGGATCGTTTTGAGCCAAAGGTTGCGCTTTGTTCAGAGCGTCCACGTAATAGGCCAGCGCGTTCTGCCAGGTGGCATGCCTCACCGCGAGTACATCGCCCAACTGCATCTCTACGTCGCGCAGATCCGCGATCGCTTGGTCCTTCTCGGCCTCTGTCCTCTTGAGCGACGGATCCTCGTTCCACTTGACTAATGTCTTGGCGATTGCGAGCGAATGCTCTTCCAGAACTCTTCGCGCCGCGTCGTAGTCGCGATTGTCCAACGCGGTCCGCGCGGCCCGATTCCGAGTCTCCAGCGTCTCGTGAACCGTCTGAAAGTCGCGCTCGCCCGCACCTGGCTTCGCCGGAAGATCCAAACCCTTCCGATTCGCGGTAGCGGTTCGTTGGTAGGATTGAACCGCCCTCTCCCAGTGATCCATGGCAGCTTCGGCGCCACCGGCGATCGCGTAGGTGACGGAGATATTCTTCTTGGTGAAATCGTCCCCAGGCTTCACTTTGACGGAAATCTCCCGAGCGAGATCCTCCGCTTTTTTCACGTAGTTCTCTGCCGGAGTGGATTCCCCGAGCTTTCCAAAACCCTCACCGGCAGTTGCGTAGAAGCGAGCCGCCACCGACTGCAGGCGGATGTCCGTGCTGTCCTTAAGATCCTCCGCGCGATCGACACACTCTTGAATTTTCCGGTGGGCGGCCGCACTGTCACTCGCGTTCACGGCTGCGGCTATACTTGCGCTCAAGCCGATCACCTTCAGATCGTTCGCGGACGGATTGTGCGGATGAGCCTCGAGCATCCCGTCGACGAACGAGTCGCCCGCGGCCGCGATTGCCGCGTAACTTGAGCTTAACTCCGGATGTCTCGCCGTGAGCTGGTACAACTGATCCGCGGCATTCGAGAGCGCATTCATCCCCGCGATGGCCGTCGATTCGTACTTCGAGTTCTTCTCGGCCGTCGTCTGACTGCTGATCCACGCCGTGATCGCGAGAGCTCCGAACGCTCCTACAAGCCCGCTAGCCCCCATCAGCACTTGCATGCGTCCGCGCCGTTCGGCTTGCTGCTGCCTCTTGGTTTCGTCGTTCGGCTGGTTCTCCTCGACAAACTTGCGATCGAACACGCGCTGATAGATGGGATTCTTAACGCGCGCGTAGCCGTGCTCGGAGCGCACCACCCCGGCTAGCCGCAGTTCGTTCAGCGTCGCGTTCGCAGGATCGTCCTTCTCCAACCGCCCTGTCCAGACATTGAGGTAAGTGGTCAGCAGATCCATGGGTTTCACGTGGCCGCGCAGCATGCGCTCGCGAATATAGAGCAGATTGTCGTCGGATTCACGAGCTTTCGCTGGAAGAAACGTTTTCTCTGCGACGCGGTCCACGCCGCCGGGGCTACGCAGGCGAGGATCTTCCGCCACTGCCTGGCATAGTCGTTGCGTGAGACACGGTTGTCCGCCAGTCCAGTACAGGATTCTCTTCAGCAGCTCCGGCGCATACTTTCCCGCGCGGCTGAGCCCGGGCAGGAGCACTTGCGCCTCCTGTTCCGTGAAGTCGACCAGCTCGACGCCATGGCCGATAAGAAACGGCGAGTTGATCGGATCCTTTACAAGTTCGGCAGGAGCGGCAATGCCCGACAGGCAGAAGCCCAAACGATTCAGCGCCGGGACCCGCGCCCGTTCCTGGTACAGCCCGCGAATCGCTGCAAAGAATTCCTCCGCTGGAAACGGCAGGCGACGCGTGGCTTCAACTCCATCGATGAAGAGGAACACGGGCGTCTGAGTTCGCGCGAGAACCACTTCGCGAAGCGCGCCGATGCAGCGTGACATCGGACCCTGCGACGGATGCGCGTACCAGTAAGCTTCAATCTCGTCTTCGAGCTCGATCTGTGCGCCCACGCATTCCAGAATCCCGAGATACCATTGGTCGGCCGTGAGATTGACGCCGAGCGCTGCCAGGTCCACGTATACAGCCGTGGCATTTTCTTCCCGCAGCCGCGCGACCGCCCGGATGATCAGCGATGATTTGCCCGATTGACGCGGAGCGAGCAGATAACAAAACTCCCCGCGGGTAAGCGCGGCGTGCAGATCCAGGTCGGCATCGCGCATTACGTAGCAAGGCGCCTCCTGCGGCACAGCCCCCGAAGATACGTAGAAACTCGATCGGGCCGCCTTGGAGATCATGGCCGATGCTCCGGGCTAGGAACGCTGGGGTGCGCCGCGACCGCTTCTAACGCTCGGGGCAATTCATGCGCCCGATGACGGTCCGTATTGGGGGGGCTGATAAAGCCGTCGCACATCAGCGTACTGAAAACAACGAGATTGGCGTTGGGGCTACCAAATGATCTTAGCGCATCCTAAAACGGGCTGACTTGCGAGCTTCTCAGAAGCGAAGCGTGCGCGCGCCAGCATGATATCCTGACCGTTTACGCGCAAAAACTGGTCCAAGTAGTCCCAGGGAGGCCCGATGAACCCCAAGGAAGTGCTGGAGTTTGCGGAAAAGAAGAAGGCGCAGCAAGTTGATCTGCGCTTCACCGATCTGCCCGGTCTGCAGCAGCACGTTTCTTACCCCATCAATCAGCTCACCGAAGACTCCTTTGAAGAGGGCTTCGGCATCGACGGATCGAGCATCCGCGGATGGGCGGCCATCAACGAGAGCGACATGCTCCTGATTCCGGACCCGTCCACTGCCTTTATGGACCCGTTCGGTGAGATACGCACGCTGGTGATGACCAGCGACGTCATCGATCCCATCACGCGGCAACATTACGAGCGCGATCCGCGCTGGATCGCGCGCAAAGCGGAGATGAATTTGAAGAACAGCGGAATCGGCGACACAGCCTACTTCGGCGCCGAGGCCGAGTTCTTCATTTTCGACATCGTCCGCTTCGATCAAGAGCAGCACTCCGGCTTCTATTTCATCGATGCCGAGGAAGGCCGCTGGAATTCTGGCCGCGAATACGACAACCTCGGCTACCGGCCGCGCTACAAGGAAGGCTATTTCCCCGTTCCGCCGACGGATCATTACCAGGACCTGCGCGCCGAGATGGTCGAAACCATGATCCGATGCGGCATCCCGATCGAGTGCCATCACCACGAAGTGGCGACGGGCGGCCAGTGTGAAATCGATCAGCGCTTCAACACGCTGGTGAAGTCGGCCGACAACATGATGCTCTACAAATACGTGATCCGCAATGTCGCGTATCAGTACGGCAAGAGCGTGACGTTCATGCCCAAACCGCTCTATGGCGACAACGGCAGCGGCATGCACACGCACCAGAGTTTGTGGAAGGATGGCAAGCCGCTGTTCGCAGGTGACTGCTACGCCGGTTTGAGCCAGCTCGGGCTGTGGTACATCGGTGGATTGCTGAAGCACGCCCGCGCGCTCTCGGCGATCATTGCCCCCACCACGAATAGCTATAAACGCCTCGTTCCCGGCTACGAAGCGCCTGTGAATCTGGCCTATTCGCGCCGCAATCGGTCGGCTGCCGTTCGAATTCCGATGTATTCGGCCAGCCCCAAAGCCAAGCGCGCCGAATTCCGGCCGCCCGACCCGTCGTCGAATCCCTACATGGCATTCGCCGCGATGCTGATGGCCGGCCTGGACGGCGTGATGAACAAGATCGATCCCGGCGAGCCGCTGGACAAAGACATCTACGATCTCTCGGTCGAAGAGATGAAGAACATACCATCCATGCCCGCATCGCTCGAAGAAGCCCTGGCGTGCCTGGAAGAAGATCACGGCTTCCTGGTCAAGGGCGACGTGTTCACTGAGGAGCTGATCGAAACATTCATCCACTACAAACACCGCGCCGAAGCCGATGCGATACGTCTCCGCCCGCATCCTTACGAATTCGCGCTCTACTATGACATCTAGAGTTTTCTCGGAGCCTTCGCCGGAGTAAGGATGCAGCAAAACGGCGGCGCGGCCTCCCGAGTCGCGTTTCGCTATCCGAATTTTCGTTATTACATGCTGGCGCGGTTTCTGACCGTGATCTCCACGGAGATGCAAGCGCTCGCGGTGGGCTGGCAGATTTATTCGCTGACGCATCGCCCGCTCGATCTCGGCCTAGTGGGCCTGGCCCAATTCGCTCCCGGCGTTCTGCTTTTCCTGGTCGCCGGCCACACCGCCGATCGCATCCCGCGCCAGCGCATCATCGCGGCTTGCTACGCGGCGTTTTCCGTCTGCTCTTTGCTGCTGCTCATGCTGGCTGCTCGAGGACTCGCTACGGTATGGCCCATTTACGCGGTGTTGCTCGCCAACGGGGTAGTGCGTGCTTTCAACGGTCCAGCCGGTCAGGCTTTCCTGCCACTGCTGGTCGCGACGGAGGACTTTCCAAACGCGATCACCTGGGGCTCGTCGATCTTCGAGGCAGCCACGATCCTCGGCCCAATGGTAGGCGGCGTCATCTACGGAGCGTTCGCAAGTGGGATTCCAGTCTTTTCGTGCTCCGCTGCCGGATACTTAGTCGCACTGCTGATGGTGCTGCGGATTCAGCTTCAACCCAGCGCTCGGCCTCGCGCGGCCGCCTCATCCCAGATGGTTCTCGAGGGCATTCGCTACATCTGGCGCAACAAGCTGATCCTCGGCAGCATCTCACTCGATCTCTTTGCCGTCCTGCTCGGCGGCGCAGTGGCACTGCTCCCCGTCTACGCGCGCGATATCTTGAACATCGGGACTTTCGGTTTGGGTCTTCTACGCAGCGCGCCAGCCGTCGGCGCAATAGGAATGGCGCTGGCACTGGCGCACCGGCCGATTCGGCGCCGCGCAGGACCCGCGCTGTTCACCTGCGTTTTTGGGTTCGGCGTGTTCACCGTGGTTTTTGGGCTCTCGAGCAATGTCGCGGTCTCGCTCGCGGCGCTCGCGTTGCTCGGTGCGTGCGACATGGTGAGCGTCATCGTGCGACATACGCTTGTTCAGCTCACTACTCCTGACGAAATGCGCGGTCGTGTCAGCGCAGTGAATGTATTATTCATCGGTGCCTCCAACGAAGTCGGCCAATTTGAGTCGGGCGTCACCGCGCAATGGTTCGGCACCGTGCCGGCAGTTGTGCTGGGAGGGTTGGGAACAATCGTGGTGGTCGCGTTATGGGCCTGGATGTTTCCATCGCTGCGCCATGCCGATCAGCTTGCTCCTGAGCCTGTGTTGCGTAGATAGAGAGTTATCATTAGGCGTTCAAACATGCGAAACGACCTCGTGGTTCTCTTCGAGCATCCGGAATGGCAGAAGCCGCTGTTTGCCGCGCTGGAGCGGCGCGGCGTCCGGTTCGCATCCTACGATTTGAAGCAGGCCGCGTTCGATCCCGACGCTGTTCCCGACGCGCCGGTGTACTTCAATCAAGCGAGCCCCAGCGCTTATATTCGAGGCAACACGCGCGCGGTTTCTTTGGCGCTGGCTCTGATGCGATCGCTCGAATATCGAGGCGCGCGGGTGCTGAACGGATCGCGTGCGTTCGCGCTGGAGCTTAGCAAGTCGGCCCAGGCCGCGCTCATGGAGGGCCTCGGTGTCCGGCACCCCCGCACATTGGCGTTTAACGACGTGGAAGCCGCGATCGAGTCGTGGGGCGATCGGTGGCCGGCGCTGCTCAAGCCGGACCAGGGCGGCAGTGGCGCGCGCATGTTCCTTCTCAATTCGCCCCAAGAGCTGGTCCGCCTGCTGCGCGAGCGGCCGGACCTATGGCTGCCCGACAACTTGCTCCTACTTCAAGAGCTTTTTGATGTCGACCCGTCGCGCGGAATCGTTCGCATGGAATTTCTGGGCGGCGAGTTATTATATGCGATGCACGTGATCTCGCACGGCGCATTCAACCTGTGTCCGTCGGAGGCCTGCAATCCTGAGGGCGGCGGCGGTGAATGCCATGTCGAGGTGAAACCTCGGAAGCCCGTCGAGTTTCACCCGTACAAAGAAGTCCCGGCCAGCGCGGTTCAAACCGGTAAACGCCTTATGACTGCCGGCGGTCTCGATGTCGGCGGAATCGAATACTTGGAATCGGCGGACGGCGAGTTGGTGTTCTACGACATCAACGCGAATTCGAACCTGCGTGCGCCCATCGGTCAGGCGTTTGGATTCGACCCGTTCGAGCGCGTAGTGGATTTTCTGGCCGACAGGATTGCCGCCCCCTAGTGTTATGTTCTAACTAAGGATTTGCCACGCCGCGGCAACTCGGAACTAACGACCCAGGCGTCGGCACGAGTGCCCACGCGGCACGGACGAGCGCACGCGCCACGGCTTCAAATGTTGCTGTGCTTGCGCTCGTACGGGGTTTTCAGCAATTTCGCGGCTTCTTCCTGCGCGCCGCTGGTGTTGTCGCGCGTGCGGATGGCTTGGTTGTACTCGTTCACGGCCCGATCGCGCTGGCCAGAGACATCGAAGACGTTCCCGAGTTTGATGTGGCACCAGACCTCAGTCCACTTGGGTGTCAAGTCCCCATTGAGCGCCTGGCGATACTCGTTGGCCGCGGACTGAAAATTGTTCTGGAGGAAAAAGATCTCGCCCACGCGATAGTGCGCGAGTGAGCTATTGCGATTAACTTCGATCGCCTTCTGATATTCCTTCAACGCATCGCCCAGCTCGCCGATGGCTACGAACTGCTCGCCGCGTTTGATGGCGACTTCCGAGCGCATGGTAGAACTCCAGCGCAGTACACTGCCCGCCGGATCGATGGTCACAGACTTGGGTTTGCCGAAGGTGTCGATCGAGAACTCGGACGAGGTGCCGACTACATCCACGCGCTTGGTTTCCGGATTACCTTCCGTCTCGATTTTGATATCCACCGGCATGTGGAAGGTATCGAGGTCCTGCGAGATCTTGCCCATTACGCGAAAGCCCTGCGTGCCGCGGCGGAAAATCGTGTATTCCGTCTTGAACTCTGGCGCGCCGTTCGATTCGATCCACTGCACGAAGAAATACTGGAGGCTCTGGCCGTAAATTTGCTCGGCGGCCTTGCGGAAATCTGCGGTGCTCACCGATTGCCAGCCGTGATCGGCGGGAAAGCTGCTCATGAGCTTTGCAAAGCCGTCGGCGCCCAGAATGTTTCGCAACATATTGAGAATTGCCGCACCCTTGCCGGCCGTGGTGGCCCACCATTCCGGGGAATAGTCTTCAAGACGGCTGGTTTGGATCAACGGCGGATTGTCCACCGTGAGCGCTTCGACATAGTTATCGTGGATGTCTTGCTCAAACGCCCCCGGGCCGTTGGTGTGTTCCTCCCAGAGCAGCTCGGCGAAGCGTGCGTTGCCGTTTTCGAGCCACATGTGGTCGCGACTGATCGGCGAAAGAAGGGTTTCCCACCACTGGCGCGAGATCTGATTCGCCAGCAGACGCGAAGCGACTGAGCTTCCGATCCCACGCGGCGAAAGAAAAATCACACCGGGCGCCGAGTAGCCGTTGGGCGTTCCATCTTCGGTCTCGATCAGCGTCAGATTGGCCTGCGGTGGCAGGCCGTAGAGACCGGTGAAGTAACTCATGATCTTTCCGGTCTCGTCGCCGTAAGCATTGGCCATGTTCTGGCGCTTGCGGAAATAGATCGAAGTGTTGACGCCCTGCGAATCGACGCGCACCGGATCGCCCTGAACGATCGCGATGCTGCCGGGGAACGAAGGCTTGCCGTACTGAAACGAAAACGCCGTTTTGTCAGCGCCAACCTTCTCGTTGTGCTCAATGCCGCCGGATATTACCTTGAAGCCTGAGGGCACCGTGATGCGCAGGTCGGCCGCGTAGCGATCGGCCGTGTAGTCGTTGACAGGGAACCAGCGCGCGGGATACATCAGGTACGCGAAATCGTTTTGGATGGAGGCGAACCGGATACCCGAGACAGGCGATTCTTCCTGCCCGGTGAGGCGGCCGTCATAGCTGAAGGTGAGACTCGAAGGCGTGCCCTTGGCGAGCGGCGCGGGCAGGTTGACGCGAACGGCGTTTTCTTCCGATGAGCGCGAGGTTTGAATCTGGCGGCCGGACTCGTCCACCACGCGCGAAATGCCCAAGGCGTTGTTCAGTTCGAAAGACAGTGAAAAGACGTCGCTGTCAAGCGCAACGAAACGAACCTTGACAGTGGCGGTGAGCGCTTGGGTGCGCGGATTCACCTCCGCATCGATGGAGTAATTCTGGACATCGATCCGCCCGCGCTTGGCTCCGCGATCCTGCGCTACCGCAAGAGACGCGACTGCCAAAGCGGCGACAAGTGTCTTACGAAACATGTGCCATTTCCTTCTTAAACGACGCCCGGCTTGCTGCGGCGCCGGTCAACAACTCTTCGACCAAACCAGCGGCTCGCTCGAGAGGATTCTCGCGGCCGGATAACATTTCGGCGACCTGACCGAGCTCGGTCCGCATGTTCTCACGGGCGGAATCGTCGCTAAGCAAACGCACGGCTTCCAGGGAGAGACGATCCGGCGTCAGGTCGTCCTGGATCAATTCCGGCACTATGCGCCGGCGTGCCACGAGATTCACCATGGAGAAAAAAGGGACGTTCACCCACCGTCTGCCCATCCACCAAGTTAATCGGTTTACACGATAGAACGCGATCAGCGGAGTTCCTAGAAGCGCAGCTTCAATGGTCACGGTCCCGCTGGCCGCCAGGGCTAAGTCTGCACAAGCCAGTACATCCCAGGACTGGCCCTCTTGGAGTTGGATGGATGATCGGGAAATTCGTTCCCGAAAATTTGATTCCGGGAGCAGAGTACCGGGAGGAACGGCCAGGATGAACTGCGGCGCCGGGCCCGTGTGACGCTGGCGGATTTTTTCGACAGTTTCGAAGAGAATAGGAAGGTGGCGAGCGGCCTCACCCTCGCGGCTGCCGGGCAAAAGGGCGATCAACGGGGTCCCAGCAGGCAGTCCGTAGCGGCGGCGGAGATCCTCGCACGGTGCAGACGGCTTCACGAGGCGGGTCAGCGGGTGGCCAATGTAGGTGGCTTCGATCCCGGCGGCGCGGAAGAATTCGGGCTCGAACGGGAAGATACACAGCAGGCGATCGATGGTGCGGCGCATGAGCGGCACCCGGCCCTTGCGCCAAGCCCAGACTTGCGGGGCGACCAGATAGATGACCGGGATTCCCAACTTCTTGAGCTGGCGCGCAAGGCGCAGATGAAAGTCGGGGCTGTCGGTGAGGATCGCGGCTTCAGGCCGTTCGGCGCGGGCGGCGGCCACCAGTTTCCGGTATTCGCAGTAAATCCGCGGAATGTGCGCGACCACTTCGGCCAGACCAACCACTGCGAGGCTGCGCGAGTCCACGGTGGCGCGGACACCGGCTCGTTGCATCCGGGGACCGGCGCATCCGAAGAATTCCAGGTCTGGGTTGCGGCGGCGTAGCGCTTCGGCCAGGCCGGAGGCGTACAAATCGCCCGAGGCTTCTCCTGCGGAAATAAGGACTCTGCGCGCCACTCTTGCTAATAGTTTATCGCGGCGTCGGGGATTATCTGGGCGAATTGGGCCTCGTTATGCCGGGTTCCTTAGACTGACCGTTTTCGACAGTTGGGTTCGTTTTGCGATTTTCGTGTTTGCGGTTGCGAGCGCTGAGGGGAATTGCCGTACGACAACTCATGAAGAAGAGCCTACTTCATGGCGGTTCCTGACTCGGCTCGCATCTGCGGAACTGCCTGATGGAGCACGACAAAAAATCGCCGTCTGCGTGTGAAGGCGGTCGCCTGGACGGGAGACAGAAGCCCTGCCGTTTTTTCCGGCGCGTTTAGATGCCCTTTACTTATTGCTAATATGTAAAGCGTGGCCGAGGCGCGGTTATCATCCAAAAACCAGATTGTCGTACCCCGAGAAGCCCGTAAGGCGCTCGGGCTGGAAGCGGGCGATAAGCTCCTGGTGGTGGTGCGGGGGCGCCGCGTCATCGTTCTTCAAAAACCGAGTTCGCATCATGAGTCGATCCGGGGATTGGCCGGCGGGGGCAGGTACTCGAGCGGCTACGTGGAGAAAGAGCGGAGGAGTTGGGACTAAAGCAGCTCCGCGCATTTCTCAAAAGCCATCGTAAAGTCGCCCTGGACACCACTGTTTTCATCTACCAACTCGAGGCCCATCCGCGTTACCTGGAATTGACAGATGCTATCTTTGCCTGGGTTGAAGAGCTGGGCCACGCGGCGGTCACGCCAACGATCACGATGTTGGAATTGCTGGTGTGGCCGTATCGCGATTCGAGCGAGAGGCGAGAAGATGAATTTTACGCGCTTCTGACTACATATCCCAATCTCGTATGGCTCGCTCTGGACCTTGAATTAGCGGACCTAGCGGCGCGGATTCGAGCCGCGCACCGGCTTCGCACGCCCGATGCGGTGCAAGCAGCTTGCGCGATTCGAGCGGAGGCGACGGGGCTGATTACGAACGATCCCGTGTTTGAGCGCGTTGAAGGATTTGAGACGTTAGTGCTCGATCGGCTCTTGGATGGCGCGGGCTGAACGAGCGTTCGCCGGCACGGGGCGAATGGAATCTCGCGCAAAGCGCTGCGCTGTTCTCCCGTGCCGGCTGGTGTGTTCGGAATCATACGGGTTGATCGGCATTCACACTTCGACTAATATCAAAGTATGAATGTCGAGCAGGAATCGGCGGCGGCACACATCGCGTCGGCCATTGGCGAGCCCGCGCGGGCGCGGATGCTATACAGCCTGATGGACAATCACGCGCGCACCAGCACCGAACTTGCGATGATTGCCGAGGTGAGTCCCGCGACCGCCAGCGCCCACTTGAGCCGGCTGAAGGATGAGCGCCTGGTGAAGGTGCTTGTGCAGGGAAAGCATCGCTACTACAGTTTGGCGGGCTCCGATGTCGCCGATGTCCTCGAAGGACTCAGTGTCCTGGCGGGAGGTGCGCGACGCAAGTTCGTACCGAATGCACCCGCGCGATTACGCAGCGCGCGTACATGCTATGACCACATCGCTGGCGTGTTGGGAGTCGGATTGCACGATCGAATGATCGCGTTGGGTTGGCTGGCTGAGGGCGAGGACGATTCATACAACGTTACCGATCAGGGCACAAGGGCGTTTTCCGAGCTCGGCTTGGATGTGAACGCGGCGCGCGGCTTGAGGCGAAGGTTTGCATTCGGGTGTCTGGATTGGAGCGAGCGGCGCGCACACTTGGGAGGGGCATTGGGAGCCGCGGTGCTGGCGACGGCACTGAAGCAGAAATGGGTTCGGAGGGACCTGGATAGCCGCGCTCTTGAGGTCACAGAGAAGGGGCGCGTTACACTCGAAAAGGAGTTTGGCATCAGGGAGGGCATGTTAGACTTAAAGTGAAATCAATCCTTCCTCGATGTCCGCTCAACCCGATCTTTCCAAACTGAGCGTAGGCCAGTTCGCGGAACGGTTCCGCAGCGAGATGATACCGCTGAGCAACACGTTCTCCTATTTCTGCGCGTCGGTTCCCCTATCCGAAGAAGACCTGAAAGAATATCTTGAAGAGCCGATTGCCGCGCTGCCTCCGGGGATAGCAGCCTTACTTCCGAAGGTTTCCATCATGTTGGTTCCCTATCTCGAGCGGGGCGAAAATAAGGAGAAGGGCGCGGTTCGCAACGATTTCGTATGCACGGAGAAGCCGCCGGAGAGCAAGCTGTCCTGGGCGACGCAAGTTCGATTCGATTCCGAAGAAGTGCTGGTGTTCGCGTTGAAAGATCAGGACGTCTCCGAATATCACTATCGCTTCTATCACATTCTTGCGACTCTGGTCGCCGATTCGTGGTCCGACGAGGCTCAGACCCAGTATTTCGCGTTGCTGCGGGAGGAATTACGCGGGCGAGTCCACGGCGAGGTAGACGAAGAGAGCTGGCAGGCCAAACAGGCGCTGCTCAGGCGCGATGGCAATCTGCGGAAAGAATCGAAGGCATTCAGGGACTATGCTCGGCAATCGTTCATCGATACGCTGACCCTATATCTGCACGGCATCTGCTGTGACATCGATGTCGACACGGGGCCGCGGCAGTTGCCCAGCCGCTATTTGCGCCGCAGGCTAAATACGCTGTTCGGACTCTATCCGCCGCCTCAGGGCTACGCTGTTTTTCCGGAGCATCAGAAGCAGGAATAGCCCGAACGAGCTACCGACGATCGCTCGGCGCCGGGCGTTTACTAAACATTACAACCTTAACGTAACTGCTCTGCGCGGACACGCGTAAAATTGCCTAGTGGCCGAGTGGGTTCTCGATCCTGATACCGCGTTGATGATGCGCGTTTCGGCCGGCGACGAGCCGAGCTTCGAAGTGCTGCTGGAACGCAACCGCACCACCGTGATTCATCATCTGTACCGGCTGGTGCACAATCGAGCGGTCGCCGAGGAACTGGCGCAGGATGTTTTTCTGCGCGTGTACCGGTCGCGCGAACGGTATCGGCCCGGAGCGAAGTTCGCCACGTGGTTGTTTCGCATCACGACCAACGTTGCCCTGAACTGGCGTCGTGACACGAGACGCGAGCAATCGGATTTGCGATTGGACGAGAAGCTGCCGAACGCGCGGAAGATCGATCCCGCGGACCGGACGCTCCTGGCCGATCAGGTCCTGTTGCTGGATCAGCGCGCGAGAGAGATCCGAGGCGCGGTGGAATCGCTGCCGCCGAAGCAATTGGCGGCGGTACTGCTGCACAAGTACGAAGGACAAGATTACGCGGCCATCGCGGAAATCCTGGAATGCTCGATTCCGGCGTTGAAGTCGCTGCTGTTTCGCGCGTACGAAACGCTCCGGCGGCGATTGGCGCACCTCGACCCCGAGCAGGAAACCGTCTGACACGAGACCGCTGACCGCCGGATTGGCTTACCTTAGAGTTCATGATGGGGAAGCGCCGCTGGCCGAGCGGTACAGGGATGTTGATCCTCATCGCGGTTGCATCGATTCTGCTTCATACCCTGACGAACTCGCAATATGGGTTTCATCGCGACGAATTGGCGACGGTTGACAATGGGCAGCATCTCGACCGGGGGGTTCGTCGCATACCCGCCGCTGAGGCCGTTCGTCGCGCGCTTGGCATTCACGTTGTTCGGCCCGTCGCTGGTAGCGCTGCGATTCCTCGCTTCGCTGGCGATCGGCGTGGCGATCGTGCTGGCGGGTTGGATGGCGGCGGAGTTGGGCGGCAAGCGCGATGCACAAATTCTCGCCGGCCTCGCAGTCGCAATTGGGCCGGTGACGGTGTCGGCGGGCGGGCTGTTTCAATACGTCTCATTCGATTTTCTGTGGTGGCTGGCGGTCGCCTATTTCACCGTTCGGCTAGTGAGCACGGACGACCCTCGCTGTTGGTTCGGGATCGGCGCGGCGATCGGTCTGGGGATGCTCACGAAGTACACGATCGGAGTGCTGGTACTGGGCCTGGTCTTAGGAGTCGTGCTGACTCCTGCGCGGCGCTATTTCAAGAGCGGCTGGCTATGGGCCGGGGTGGCGCTTGCGGTTATGATCTTTGTGCCGAACGCGGTCTGGCAGGTGCGCCCAATTTCATCTCACTCGATTTCTTGAGCAGCATTCACGCCAGAGACGTGCGGATCGGGCGGACCAAGAATTTTCTGATCGATCAACTGCCGGTGGCGGCGAATCCGTTCATGATTCCAATTTAGATCGCGGGACTGTGGCATTATTTTTCGCACCCGGGGCGCAAATTTCGCATCGCTGCTTAGATGTTCATAACCGCGTTCCTGTTGTTCTGGGCGCTACAAGGACGTGGCTATTACATGGCTCCCGCATATCCGATGTTGCTGGCGGCGGGCGCGGTGGTCTCGGAGCGCCGTTTGGATGCCGCGGCTTCCGAGCGCGCGAGAGTTTTTCGTCTGGCGCGCTTCTACGCACTTGTAGCCGCAGGGGCGGTGCTCGCAATTGCAGTGGTGGTGCCGATCGCGCCGGTAGGTTCGCGTTGGTGGAATGCCGGGAACAAAGTGCAGGACGACTGGCGCGAAGAGATCGGCTGGCAGGAATTGGTTGCGGAGGTGGCGCGTGTGCGAGACTCGCTGTCGGCCGACGAACGCGGCGCGGTCACGATCATGGCAGGCAATTACGGCGAGGCGTGCGCGATCGATCTTTACGGCGCGGCGTATGGTCTTCCGAAAGTGATTTCTGGGACCAATTCCTACTGGCTGCGTGGCTATGGGCCGGCCGAACCGCGTACCTTGATTATCATCGGATTATCGCGCCGCTATCTTGAAAGGCACTTTGAATCGGTGGAATTGGCTGGTCACGTTAAGAACAGTTACGGCATAGCGAATGAGGAGACGACATCTCATCCCGACATTTTCGTCTGCCGGCGACTGAAAAAGAGTCGTGGTCGGAATTCTGGAGGCATTTCCGCAATTACGGTTAGATTAGCTCGAAGGGGTTGCGTTTCGCTTGACAGGCTCAGAGAAAGGGTAGAATCTTGGACGAGAGGGGTCTAAGCGATGTCTAACCGCGGGTGGGTCCTTTCGTCGGTTTTCGTCTTCCTCCTGATCCCGGCTTACGCGCAGCCAGTTGTGTCCGCGCGCGCCGGATTAATTCAATATGCAGATGGCGTAGTCTTCCTGGACAGCGATGTGCTGCACACGTCGCCAGGACGATTCGAACAAATGAAAGAGGGCGCCGAACTCAGAACTTTGACCGGGCGCGTCGAGCTGATCCTCACACCGGGAGTCTTCCTGCGCATGGGCGAGAACAGCGCGATCCGGATGGTGTCGAATCAATTGGCCGACACGCGGGTCCGGTTCGTGACTGGCGGCACGATTGTGGACGCGTCGAGCCTGGCGCCGAAGACATCGGTGACGATTCTCAAAGGCGACTACGAGGTGCGGATACTAGAAGAAGGCCGATACCGTTTCAACTCGGATCCCGCGGATTTGCGTGTGGAGACGGGCAAAGCGGTGGTTTTGTATCAGGGCAAGTCTCTCGAAGTGAACGCCAAGCAGGTAGCTGCGCTTTCCGGACAGCTCACGGCGAAAGTAGAGGGGAGCGATCCGAAGCAGGATTCCCTGGATCAGTGGGATCAGACTCGTAGCGACTCAGTAGCGCAGAGCAACCAGGACGCCCAGAACACAAAGGATCTTGCGACGGCGATCGATGACTGGCAGAACGACCCGGCGTCGGCGCTGTCGGCGCAAGGTATGTCGGGATATCTTCCACCGCCGGGCTACATTCCCACCGCGCCCTACACGACGTGGTATAGCAACCCGTACATGCCGCTCACTCCATTCAATTCGTTCGGAATGATGAATCCCTGGGCGTTTGGGTATCCGGGTTATTACGGGTTCTACGGCATTCCTGTGTACCGCAATTCGATTGTGCCGCGTTCGTCGTTCACGAGCGGGCCAATGGTGAATCGCTTGCCAGGGTTCGGTGTGCGCCCGGTTACGCCGGCTACTGGGATCGGCATTGGAGTTGGGACCAGGCCCTCTTACATCGGAGCGCGGCCCGGGTTTGGTGTCGCGCACCCGGTGGCACCAGCGCCCGTTCATGTGGGCGGGGCGCACGCTGGTGGGGCGCACGCCGGTGGACACCGGTAGACTGACGCCGAACGCATTGGTGAAGCAGTGATTGTGTTCGCATAAGTGCGAACACGGCCCGCACGAGTGGGTACGCTACTGGCCGGGAGCGAAGTAGCCCGTTCGCCAGCGCGCCTTCAATTCCGGTAGCGCTTCCGGTGCTTTGAGCATGACCTGCACGTGGCGGAACTTGCCATCGCGTTCTTTATTTGCGGGCGAATAAGCCAGCACATACTGGTTGCGGAGCTCAAGGCCAATCCGCGAAGCTAGACCAGGCAGGTCCTGCGAACCGCTGGCGGCCAGGGCGCGCCCGCCCGTCTGCTCGGAGATTTCCGAAAGCAGGCGCGGGCCGCTTAACTCCGCCGCGCCGGCGTGGCCGAACGTAAACGGCTCAAATACGCCCATCGCGAAGATCTGCACGTCGGCCTGACGGACCAGGTCTTCTACTTGCTGCGAAGTGTAGCGGCTGTTGTTATCGCCGCCGTCGGAGATGACAAGCAGGGCTTTGCGCGGATTCTGTGCGGTTTTCATTTCGTCGATACCGAGGCGCACAGCGTCGAGAAGCGCGGTGAGCCCTCCGGTGGTGGCGGTTTTGAGCTTGCTGTTGATCTCGGCGGCGTCGTGCGTGAAGTGGATGGCGACCTGGGCTTGGTCGCTGCACTCGACCAGAAAGACTTCGTCGCCTTTATTCAGAGTTTTCAAAAACTCGCTGGCGGCGCGGCGCGAGGTCTCAAGCTCCGAGCCAATGCTGCCGCTGATGTCGACAATTAGGCCGATCGAGAGGGGTGCGTCTTCGCTCGAGAAGTGCGAGATGGTTTGTTTTGTGCCGTCTTCGATGATCTGGAAGTTATCTTTGTCAAGGCCGAGGACGTAACGGTTGGTCTTGTCGGTGACCGAGACGGGAATGACCACCAGCGAGCTGTCTACACGGAATGACGTGCTTGGTTCCTGCGCGGCGATCGGAAACAAGAGCAGGGAAAGTGCAGCGGCGCGAAAGAGCATTTAGAAGCAGCTCCTTGCTCATGGTAACGCGTCATAAAGACGGCGGCTTGCGACAATAAAAGTAGCCCCTCCTGGAAGTTTGCTGATGGAACTGCGCGACAAAGCGGCCCAACTGCCTCTGCTGCCCGGAGTGTATCTCTACAAGGATGCGAACGGGACGGTAATTTACGTCGGCAAGGCGAAGAATCTGCGCTTTCGGGTGCGCAGCTACTTCAACGAGGACCGGTTGGCGGACGCAAAAACCGGGACGCTGATTTCCGAAGCGCGCGATGTCGAGTACATTCTGGTCGACAACAACAAGGAAGCGCTGGCGCTCGAGAACAATCTCATCAAGCAGTGGAAGCCGCGCTTCAATATCCTGCTGCGCGACGACAAGACGTTCCCCTACATCAAGCTGACGAACGAGAAATATCCGCGAGTGTATGTGACGCGGCGGCTTGTGAAAGACGGATCGAGTTATTTCGGGCCTTATTTTCCAGGCAATCTCGCGCACCGGCTGGTGCACTTCATTCACCGGCACTTCAAGGTGCCCTCATGCAAGGTGGATTTTTCGCGCGTGCACACGCATCCGTGCCTGGAATATCACATTCATCGATGTTTGGGGCCGTGCGTTCAGGGACTGACGACGGAGGAGCAATACGCGGCGGCCGTGCGCGATGTGCGGTTGTTTCTGGAAGGGCGGCTAAAGGACCTGGCGAAGGACCTGCGCCTGCGGATGCAGCAGGCATCGGAAGAAACGCGTTTCGAAGAGGCCGCGGGGCTGCGCGATCTGATCTCGACCGTCGAGGAGATGGAGGAGAAACAGAAGATCGCAGCGGCCGAGGGTGAGAACATCGACATACTGGCGTACTACGCTGAGCCTCCTTTGGTGGCCGCGAATCTGTTTCACTTGCGCAACGGACGCATCGTCGACCGGCGCGAATATTTCTGGGAAGATCTGATGGATTTTCAGCCGGACGAGTTTTTCTCGTCGCTGATCAAGCAGATTTATCTCGATCAGCCGTACATTCCGAATCGGATTCATGTGCCGGTGGATTTTGAGGATCGGGAAGAGCTGGAGGATTTGCTGAGCGAGCGGCGGGGGCGGAGAGTAGAGGTCCAGACGCCGCAGCGCGGTCAGAAAAAGGCGCTGTTGAATCTAGTGGAAACCAACGCCAAGCACGCGTTTCATCAGCGGTTCCGCGTGATGAAGCCGTCGTCGAAGGCGATGCAGGAGGCACTGCAGGACGCGCTCGGGCTGGCGGACGCGCCCAAGCGCATCGAGTGCTTCGATATTTCGCACATTCAGGGTACCGACAAAGTGGCCAGCATGGTGGTGTGGGAAGACGGGCGGATGAAGAAGTCGGACTACCGGAAGTTCATTATTCGCACGGTTGTGGGAAACAACGATTTCGCGTCAATGCGCGAGGTGATTACGCGGCGGTATTCGCGATTGCAGGAAGAGAAAAAGGCTTTTCCAAGCCTTATTCTTGTTGACGGAGGACTTGGCCAGCTCCATGCCGCCGCAGGTGCGCTGGAGGCGATCGGTGTGATCAATCAACCTCTCGCGTCGATTGCAAAGCGCGAGGAGATCATTTATGTGTACGGGCAGGAGAACGAGCCCATCCAGCTCGATCATTATTCGCCCGTACTTCACGTGATCCAGCAGGTTCGGGATGAAGCCCACCGGTTCGCGGTTACTTTTCATAGGACGCGGCGCAATGCAGCTCGGCTGGCGTCGGAGCTCGAGCAGGTGGAAGGGATCGGCGAGAAGACGATTGCGCGGCTGCTCAGAGAGTTCGGGAGTTTGGAGCGCGTGCGGGAGGCGTCGCAAGAGGAACTGGCGAAGGTGGTGGGGCCAGCGGCAGCGCGGCGGTTGCGAGAGTTTTACAATGCGCAGGGCGCGCAGGCGCTGAAAGTGTTGCAATGAAGCGAGCTGCGCTTCTGCGCGAGTGTCTCGCGCTTTACACGAGCGTTTCTTCCTCGATCAAGACGCTAGCCTCGCACAATCGCGTTACGTCGAATTATTGATCCGTCAGTAATCGCAAATTTACTTTCTTTACGCCGACGGGCAACGACGAAACGCTAACGCCCTTCGTCATGTCTGGTATGAGAAGTATCCAAAGCTTTTACGAGATTCACGTTGATCCTATTCATGCAGGGCTCGAAAGAGCTAGCGAAGTTCAAAAATGTTTCTTTCCGCAACGTCTGCCCGCGATCGAAGGGCTCGACTACTACGGAACGTGCAGGTCTGCAGAACAAGTGGGCGGCGATTTCTTCGATTTCATTACGACGGACGATTCGGTTCTCACCTTGTCGATCGGCGATGTTTCAGGCAAGGGTCCTTCCGCAGCGCTGATCATGGCGGGACTGCAAGCTTCCTTGCGAGCGCTCACCGCGGGCGGACAGGAGCCGCTCGCGGCCATCATGGCGAGGCTAAGCCGTCTGCTTTCCGGAATTGCGCCCTCAAATTTATACGCGACGATGTTCCTAAGCCATATCGACATGGCGCGGCACGAGCTACGCTATGTCAGCGCAGGGCATGAGCCCGTCTTGCTCGTGCGAGACAAAGCGCGTATTTTAATGCCGCTCGAGAACACGGGTCCGGCGATTGGTGCCATCGGCGCGGCGGAGCATCGCGAATCGACGGTTATGCTGCGGCCCGGGGATACACTCGTGGCCGCTACGGACGGTGTGAGCGAGGCCGTCGAAGCGACCGATTCAGAGTCATATGAAGACCTGGTTATCGACGTCCTGCGCCGTCATCGGCGGGCCAGCTCGAAGGACCTGGCGAACTCCATCTTGCATCAGGTGGAGAGCTTGCATTCAATGGCGTGCGACGACGATCGAACCGTTGTAGTTGTAAGGTCGTTGATGCAGGAAGAATTGGCCGGACGCGAACACCGCCGCGAAGCCGAGCTGATTGCCTGCGCGGCCGTGGCGCAGTGAGCTGGCTAGCACGCACTGAGCTGGCTGGATGAATGATGATCTTTTTTGGCGTCTCCTGTGTTCACACCATTGTGAACACGGCCCGCACGAGTGCGTGCGCCACTTTGCGCAGGGCGCGGGCGGGCCAAGTCAGGGCGCGGCCGATCTTGAACGATGGCGATTGCCGCATGTTCTCGAGAGCTTCGGAAAATTCTCTTTCGCGCTCGTAAAGAAAGCGCATATGGGAGTCGCGGCGCTGGATTAGCGCGCCGATGTCTTCGATGTCGTCCTCACTGAGCGTGTGGCCGGGCGCGAGATGCGCGGGTAACTGCCGCTGGACGTAAATAGTCGCGTGGGATGCGGCAACTTCTTCCGCGGGACGCTCGCGGGTGTACAGGTAGATTGCAAGCGACCGGCGCGAGATTCCCTGCTTCGAATCCGGTAGTTGGATGCGGCGAAATCCGTGCCAGGAGCGCTCGTTAGTTTCGAAGATCACAGCGCGATTGGCAGAGGGAACTACGATGCGTGTCGGTTGCGCAGCGTCGCCGGACCACGGGTCCCGCACCAGCTCGAGACAGCCGCCCCAGGTCTCGTCCCATTCTTCATTCAGGAAGACAATCAGGTTCAAACGGCGATGCCAGTGCCGTTTGGGGTGGTAGTTGAAATCGACGTGGGTGTCGAGATCCTGGCCGTTCAGATTTTCGTGCGTGCCGCCGCCGACGTATTCGGGATCGTAGAGCAGATCGGGGATACCGGTGATGCGGCTCATCGTATCCAGGAAGCCGCGGCTGCGGATCGTGGCATCGAACTGAGCGTAGGCTGGGCCGATGCGCTTGAGATCGGTGACCGCGGCTTTTCGGCCGACGTCGCCCATTTCGTTCAAAGCGTGCTTGACATCGAAGGATGGGAATTGGTTCATCAACTCGCGGCAGAATTGCGGTTCGAGGAATTTCTCGATCACGACGTGGCGAAAGGGCTCGGCGGAGACGAACCGGCGGTTTAAGTCTTGCGCACCCTCGCCGATGTTCGGGGCGAGCATTAGTGCCGGAAATGGCGGATGCCGGTGAAGACCATCGCTAGGCCGAGCTTGTTGCAAGCTTCGATGACCAGGTCGTCGCGCACGGATCCACCGGGCTGGATCACCGCCGTGACGCCATGCTTGGCGGCTTCTTCGATACCGTCGGGAAATGGGAAGAACGCATCGGACGCGAGCACGGTTCCGGCGAGCGGTAACAAGGCCTTCATCGCGCCGACCTTTACCGAGTCGACGCGGCTCATCTGTCCGGCGCCCACGCTGAGGCTTTGCCCAGCACGCGCATAGACGATGGCGTTCGACTTGACATGTTTGCATACTTTCCAGCCGAAATCGAGCGCGCGCCATTCTTCCTCCGTTGGGGCGCGTTGGGTTGCGACCTTGCACTCGGCGCGGTTCAGACGGTGGATGTCGGGAGTCTGGACCAAAAAGCCGCCGCTGATGGACTTGACGACCGGCTCGCCGGCCGGCCCAGGAGCAACTTTGAGCAGCCGCAGGTTTCTGCGGGCAGCCAGAACAGCCAGCGCGCCTGCGTCGTAGTCCGGCGCCGCGATGGCCTCGGTGAATAGCTTGGCTACTTCTTCGGCGGCGGACTGGTCCAGCGTGCGATTGAATGCCAGTACACCGCCATAGGCAGACACGGGGTCGGCTTCGAGCGCACGCGCATACGCTTCGGCGAGAGTCGCGCCTTCCGCGCAGCCGCAGGGATTCGTGTGCTTGATGATGGCGCAGGCGGGCGAGTCGAACTCTTGAATGAGTTGCCAGGCTGCGTCGAGGTCGACGAGATTGTTGTGGGAAAGCTCTTTGCCTTGGAGTTGTTCGGCGCTCGCGATACCGCCCTGACGGTTCGAGTAGAGCGCGGCTTTCTGGTGCGGATTCTCACCGTAGCGGAGGTCGAGTGCGCGCGGGGCGCGAATGTCGAGAAACGCAGGCAAGCCGGAGCCTTCCTCGGCGCCGATGGAGGCCAAGCGCGTGCTGATAGCGCGATCATAAGCCGCGGTGAGTGTAAAAGCCTTTTGTGCCAAGCGCCAGAGCGTGGCTTCAGAGAGGTTGCCTTTGCATTCGTGAAGCTCTTGCAGGATCGCGGCATAGTCGTTCGGCGAAGTCACAACCGCCACATCCTGATAGTTCTTGGCTGCGGCGCGAATCAGGGTGGGCCCGCCAATGTCTATGTTCTCGATCAGCTCGTGCATCGCGACGTCGGGCTTGGCTGCAGCCTTTTCGAACGCGTAGAGATTTACCACCACCATATCGATGGTCCCGATCTGGTGCTCGGCCAGCGACCTCATATGCTCTGCGTTTCTGCGAATAGCCAAGATTCCGCCCGCGATGTGAGGGTTGATAGTCTTCAGACGGCCGTCGAGCATCTCGGGAAAGCCGGTGAGTTCGGAGACTTCGCGCACCGGAACTCCGGCGTCGTGGATGGCGCGCGCCGTGCCTCCGGTGGAGATGATTTCGACGCCGAGCCGGTGCAGACTTTGGGCGAAGTCGACGATGCCGCTCTTATCGGTGACACTGATCAATGCTCGTTGGATTGCAGCCATTACTTACAATGGTAAACGTGTCCCATCCGGTAACGTTAATTCCTGGTGATGGCATTGGTCCGGAAGTGGCCGATGTTACTGTGCGCGCCGTAAATGCAACCGGCGTTTCGATCGACTGGCAACGCGCGGATCTGAGCTCGAGCATCATTTCGAAGTCGGGGCAAGTGCTGCCGCCGCACGTTATCGAGTCGATGGAGCGGACACACGTTGGGCTGAAGGGTCCGGTGACGACGCCGATCGGAGGAGGATTTCAGAGCGTCAACGTCGCTCTGCGGAAACACTTCGATCTTTACGCGAACGTGCGGCCCGTGCACTCGCTCCCAGGCCTGAAGACGCGTTTCACGGACGTGACCATAGATATGGTTATTTTTCGCGAGAACACGGAGGATTTGTACTCGGGCCTGGAGCACGAGGTGGTGAAGGACGTGGTGACGAGCCTTAAGGTGATCACGCGCACCGCCTCCATTCGCATCGCCGAATACGCGTTCGATTTTGCCAAGAAGACTCATCGCAAGAAAGTCACGGCCATTCACAAGGCGAACATCATGAAGCTGGCGGATGGGCTCTTTTTGAAATGCTGCCGCGAGGTCGCGCAGCGTTTCCCGGAAGTCGAGTACAAAGAGCTGATTGTCGACAACGCGTCCATGCAGCTGGTGATCCGGCCGGAGACGTTCGATATTCTGTTGCTGCCGAATCTGTACGGCGATATCGTGTCGGACCTGGCGGCGGGACTGGTTGGAGGGCTGGGCGTGGTGCCTGGGGCGAACATGGGCGATGGCTATGCCGTATTCGAGGCGGTGCACGGCAGCGCGCCCGATATCGCAGGGCAAGGGATCGCGAATCCGACCGCGCTGATGCTGTCGTCAGTGTTGATGTTGATTCATCTGCATGAACTGGCGGCCGCGCAGCGATTACGATCGGCTGTCGAATGCGTTTATGCCGAAGGGAAGAATCTCACGCCGGATGTCGGCGGCAACGCTTCGACTAGTGAGTTCACCGACGCGGTGATAGCGAAGCTCGGCTGATTCGCGGACTTGCGGTAAGAAGTTCAGCCCGGCCGGTAGTTCTAACTCGCCACTAACTCCTACTGCCGTTCGAGATCAACTTGTTGCAACTGAGAAGAGGCGTTGGTGTGCGAATTGCACAAACGGACCGGCGAAGGAGAACTAATATGCGCTTCATGAATACGGTGCTGTTGAGTGCGGCCCTGCTCGCTCCGCTGGCACTGACGCCAGTGACTCTGCGCGCTGATGATCGCCTGTACCGCGACGAGAGATTCCACGATGAGCACCATTGGGATTCGCACGAAGATCGCGCGTATCGCATCTGGGTAAAAGAGCAGCACCGCAAATACCGGGATTTTCACAGACTGAAGGCTGAGGATCAGGCGGCATATTGGGGATGGCGTCACGAGCATTCCAACGCCATTTTGCATATTGATATCCGGTAACGGCGTGGCGCACGCACTCGTGCGTGCTGTGTTCACACTCGTGTGAACACTCTCTAGCAAAACGACCACGGTGACGGCACGATTGCCGACGCAGCACGCACGGGCCCGTGCGCCACAGCTTAGTGGGTCATCGCATAAACGATGTAGTTCACGCCGATACGAATGCCGAGCGCTGAGAATTTTTCGAGGTAGCGCGGATCATCGGCCCACTCCCAGGAATCGCCGAGATCGGAGTTGGGGCTCATCGCGACCATTAGTCTGCCTTTGTCGTCGTAAATACCGCGCCAGTGGGCCGGACAGGGCTCGCATTTCCAGGTCACGCCGGTGGAGAGATAGCGCGCGCCGGGAACCTGATAACGATCGTCGAGATCGAACACGGTGTGAAAGATCGAATCTGAGTTCTCGATGTCGACGATCGGGCGGTCGGGAAAGACGCGCTGTATGCTGGCGAGGAAGGTGTCCCAGTCGTATTCGCCCCAGAAATCGTCGCACATGAAGAAGCCCCCGCGCAGTAAGTAGTCGCGGAGCTTCTTCGCCTGTTCATCGGTGAGACTCCAGCGCCCGACCTGGACGGCGTAGAGCCAGGGCCAGTGGTAGACGTCGTCGCCATCGTCGAGATTGACAGGCTGTTCCACCGAGCGCACATCGATGCGCGTCAGGCGGCGGATGGCTTGCGAGAAGTGGCGGTCGGCGCGCGGGTAGTCCTGAGTCCACATCGAGAAGCCGCGGCGCCAGTCGCCGTTGCCCGAAGCGCCGTAGCCGCGAAAGCGTCCGCGAACTTGCGGATACATGAGGCGCGCGAAAACCCATTCAGTTTTCTGCTGCCAGTCCGAAGGAAGCGGGAAGTTGTCGTACTCGATGCCAGGATATTCGCGAAAGGGTTTTTCCGCGGCGAAGGATTCGTAAACGATCAGAAAGACCGGAACGCTGATGGCGACGGCGAGCTTCCAGGCTGTTTTCGTTACCCTCACAGAGCGCCTCGAGTGGGTGGGGCCGCCAAATCACGTTTCGAGAATTGAGCGGCTTCGTTCCAATACTACTGCGAACGGATTGTCGTGTCGATGCTTGCTAGAAGGGACACGGGGAGACCGACGGTGAAGAAGACTTTGAGAAGCGTGCTGACTAGCATGAGCTTTCTGGTGTGCGCGGTGTGCGCCGTTGTCTCGTGGGAAGTTTGCTGGAGTTCGCGCGTAGTGAGTTTGGGAACCCTACGCTTGCGGGAAACCAGGGGCTTGTCTGTGTTCTGTTTGTTTTCGCGACGGTTCTGATATATTTTGGTTTCCGCGAACGGCATCCGTGCTTGCCTTGATTGCCGCTTACTTTTCATTGCGGTTGTACTTGTACCTCAGCTTTGCCATACTTCGCGGAATGGCGGGAAAGTGGAAGGAACTCGAGCTGCCGCACGAGGTGTTCGTTGTCGAATGGCTGGTGGCTTACTCGGATTGTCGCAACAATAGTTGTCGTCGCTGTTTCGGTCTCGAATCTGATTGCTGGGTTTACAAACCGCCGCACGCTGGCTGAGCCGAGTTCAACTCACTGATGCCAGTTCGTACAGATACTCGACATGCGAGCGTACCGCACCGTCGATGCCCTGGACTTTCGGGTTCGTCGATTCGACTAGGTAATATTCGTTTGGAGCGTGCGCGCCGTTGCCGTGGCCGAGGCCGAAGTGACCGGCGGGGAGGCGGAGCGGGTCGGCTGTGAAGACGTAGCCGGGCCAGGAGCCGGCGAGGCGGGGCCACAGCATGGGGTCGATGCCGTTGCGTTTGTAGACCGCGATGGCGGCTTTGATTAGAGCGGCGTCGGCCGGGGTGCTCGTAGGATCGTAACCGCCGGACATGTTCACTTCGATGTCGCCGAATCCGCGCTTGGCAAGGTGAGCCTTTAACTTCGCCAGCGCCTCCTGCGCGGTCATATCGGGGACGAGCCGGAGATCGAGCTTCGCGACCGCTCGATGCGGCAGGATGGTCTTGCCGCCGGGACCGGTGTAGCCGCCGACCAAACCTTCGATGTTCACCGTCGGCTTTGAGACCAGGAGCTCGAGGGATTCGAGGAAATCGACATCGTGGACCCAGTGCTTCACACCCATCGCCTTCTTGAGGCCTTCTTCATTCATCCGTTTGGCGGCTTCGCGGATTTGCGCTTTTTCGGTCGCGCTGAGGGGGCGGACTTTGTCGGTGTATCCGTCGATGGCAGGCGTGTGACCGTCGGGGCCGACCAGCGTGTTGAGAGCCTGGACCAGGTGCCAAGCCGGGCTGTCGACCCGCGCCTCGTTGCTTGAATGCAGATCCTCCATCGGGCCTCGTCCCCATTTTTCGGCGCTCGAGACCAGCTCGAGCTCGACGACGCCTTTCGCGCCCAGGTTGATCTGCACAGAGCCATCGGGATCCTGGACGGCCATGGGCATGAAGACGCCGTTGCATTTGCGGAGAGCGGCGAGGATTTCGGGCTTGTGAACGATCTGCGGGAAATGCGGAGAGCCGATCTCCTCTTCGCCTTCCGCGACGAAGACGAGGTTCACAGGGAGCTTTCGGCCCGAGCCTTTGAAGGCGGCCAGTGCCGCGAGAAAAGCGCCCTGCGGGCCTTTCGTGTTCACCGCGCCGCGGCCCACGATGGACTTGCCGAGGCCAGGCTTATCGACGAGCCGAGCTTCGAGAGGCGGAGATGACCACTCGGAGGGATCGAACTGCTTGACGTCGTACATGAAGTAGATGCCCATAGTGCGAGGTGCGCCGGCATCGAGTATGGCGAATGCGCCGGGGTGGCCGTCGGTCGAGATTTTGGCGACCTGGCTGAATCCGGCCTCGCGCAGGAGATCGAGCATCATGTTGCAGCCTTCGGTCATGTTGCGGTTTTCGGCGGCGATGGAGGGAAGCTTGATCCAGTCCTGGATGCGGCGGATGGATTCGTCGTGCCGCTTGGCGATTTCTGACTCGATTGATTTCATGTCGGCTGCGTCCGCCGCGGTAGCGCGGCGAGTTGCGGCGAGCGCGCCTGCACCAGCGACGGCAGTTTGGAGGAATGCCCGGCGGTTGGTGATCAGGTTTTGGTTGTCGTTCATTTCGTTCCTTTCCCGATTATTGAGATGTTAGCGCGGAGCGCGGGCGTCGAGAGCAAATGTCGACCTGGCTGATTGAGAAGGATTGAGACATGATATCTACCGCAATACGATATCGCGGGAGCGGTGAGGCTCGTGCTCGATACGGATACCGTTGTTGCGGGAGTGCGGTGCCCCGACGGCGCCTCTGCTGCGATTCTGAGTCTGGCACGATTCTGGTGCGGTTGCTCTGATGGTGACGGTACCCCTCGCATTAGAGTATGAATCCGTCTGCTTGAGGGCAGAGCATCGGGCTGCTACGGGCCTCACGGCACGCGAGGCGGCTTTATTCGCAGATGCGGTGATTGCAATGTGCGGACCTGTTAGCGTTCATTTCTTATGGCGCCCACAACTCCGGGACGCGAGCGACGAGATGGTTTTGGAGACGGCGATCAATGGCCGCGCCGATGCTATCTTGACTTTTAACGCGCGAGATTTTGGGAATCGCCGAGCTATTTCGGCATTCAAGTTTGGATGCCGCGAGAAGCGATCACGAGACTAAGGAAAGGAGGACTTACCCTTTGCGGCCGCCGCGATCGCTCAAAGAGGCGGTAGAACGGCTGAGCAGGGAGGACGGGACGAGCATCAATCAAATTCGTGGCGACCGCGGTGGCCGAGAAAGTGTCGGCTTTCGAGACCGCACGATTTTTCAGCGAGTGAAAGGCGCGTGCGAACTTCAAGGCGTTCGACGGATCATGAAGCGGTGGCGGGGCAGAGTTCCACCGCGCGAAGGCGACGCAATCGCTCGCTAAAGGCGCCCGAATACAATAAGAACCGTCGCGCTCAATCCCCCGCTCGTTTCCGTTGAGGAATATCTGGCGAGCGATAACAATTCGGAATATTTGGACGGCGTGGTAGTGGCCAAGAACGTGGGAACTCCCAAGCACTC